>Ga0214919_10009272_pt1 | contig 12717 bp, 10 predicted proteins | sample LL1503_MetaG_FD_177994 | JGI IMG/M metagenome (GOLD analysis project Ga0214919, IMG submission 177994) | Freshwater microbial communities from Lake Lanier, Atlanta, Georgia, United States - LL-1503 | ecosystem: Environmental > Aquatic > Freshwater > Lake | place: USA: Georgia | collected...
GCTTGTTCGCAACGATTTACCTGATCAAGTAACCCAAACCCGCAAAGGATTAATTCGTGGCAATCAGCCGGAGACACCCCGCAGCCCTTTTTGCTGTGCTTGTTGTAGGACTTGCAACCACAGGCGTGGCGTATGCAGCCGTAACAACAGGAAGCACCCCGCAGGCAGTTGCGCCTTCACAGACTCAGGTGCAAGAAGGTAAAGAGATCTTCTTGCAAGGCTGTTCTTCATGCCACGGTTTGGCAGCGCAAGGTGGCTCAGATGGCCCGTCCCTTATTGGTGTTGGCGCAGCTGCCGTTGATTTCCAGGTTGGCACTGGCCGTATGCCAATGGCTGGCCCAGGCGCGCAGGCCATGCCAAAGACTCCGGTTTACAACGAAGAACAGATTGCAGCACTTGCCGCATATGTGGCTTCACTTGGCGCAGGCCCAGCAATTCCGACCGAAGATCAACTTAAAACTAACGAAGCCGATCTCGCTATTGGTGGCGAACTGTTCCGTACTAACTGTGCGCAGTGCCACAGTTTCTCTGGTCGTGGTGGCGCACTTTCCGAGGGTCGCATGGCTCCGAGTTTGATGAAGTCGGAAGCTAAGCGCATTTACGAGGCCATGATTACTGGCCCGCAGTCGATGCCAGTGTTCAGCGATAAAACTATTACGCCAGCAGATAAACAAGCCATCATCAAATACATCCAGGAATTACAAAAGCAAGAGAACCCAGGCGGTTTCGCACTTGGTCGTCTTGGCACTGTTACTGAAGGTTTGTTCTTATTCGTGGTTGGCCTTGGCGCACTAATTGGTATTGCAGTGTGGATCGGAGCGAAAGCTAAATGAGTGATCTGGAACATTTCCACGGCGAAGAACCAATCGGCAGTGTCGATGGCATAGATGTAGTAAGCGGCAAGCAGGTGTTCCCAATGGGACCGCACGAGCCACGTCGGGCCGACATCGACCCGAAGGCCGCCAAGCGCGCCGAACGCCAGGTAGCAACCATGTTTGTGTTGGCAACTGTGCTAATCCTCGGCTTTGTTGTTGTTTATGTAAAAGTTCCAACCACCAAACTCGTGGCATTCCCAATTGTTGGCACTGCAAGCCTGAGTAACGTTCTGCTGGGCACACTGTTTGGCCTAGGTATGTTCCTCATTGGCGCTGGCGCCATTCACTGGGCTAAGAAACTTATGCCAGATGTTGAAGTTGCTGAAGCGCGCCATGAAATGCGCTCAACCCCAACTGCGCGTCAGGAGTTCGCGGCTGCGGTTAAACAAGGCGCTGCTGAATCAGGTTTTGGCGAGCGCAAGATCATTCGTCGCACACTTCTCGGAGCGCTAGCGCTCTTCCCTATCCCACTAGTGGTTATCTTGCGCGATCTGGGCCCAATGCCTGGCACTCGCCTTCGCACAACCCTGTGGGGTAAGGGAGTTCACCTAGTAACCGACCCGACTTACCGCCGGATTCGCCCAGAAGACATCCCAATCGGTGGGCTGATTAACGCGGTGCCAGAAAACCTCCTGCACAAAGAGGAAGAGGACGGCAATCTAAACGAGCGCGGCAAAGCCTCAATCATCATTGTGCGTATGGATCCGGCAGATATCGTTTCGCAGCAAGGCGCAGGCTGGGATTATCAGGGCATTGTGGCTTATTCAAAGATTTGTACGCATGTTGGTTGCCCAATTTCGCTTTACCAACAGCGCACCCACCACTTGCTGTGTCCGTGCCATCAATCTACATTTGATTTATCAGACTCGGGCAAAGTGGTCTTCGGACCAGCTGCGCGTCGCATGCCGCAACTTGCGATCACAGTTGATGCCGATGGTTACTTAGTTGCTCAGCAAGGGTTCACCGAACCCGTTGGACCTAGTTTTTGGGAGCGTGGCTAATGAGTACCACTCATTATGAAGATCCAACTACCGTCGTTGGCAAAGCGGCTACCTATGTAGACGATCGCTTAGCGCCTGCTGGTTTCATGAAGCGCCTGCTCACCAAAGTGTTCCCTGATCACTGGTCGTTCATGCTTGGTGAAATCGCACTTTACAGTTTCATCATCTTGCTGCTTTCAGGTACTTACCTAACTTTGTGGTTCAAGCCATCGATGACTGAAGTTATCTACAACGGTTCTTACCTTCCGCTTAAAGGCGTGAAGATGTCTGAGGCATTCTCATCTACCTTGAACATCTCGTTCGATGTTCGCGGTGGTTTGTTGATGCGCCAGATTCACCACTGGGCTGCGTTGTTCTTTGTGGCGGCGGTTTCGGTGCACTTACTTCGCGTGTTTTTCACTGGCGCTTTCCGTAAGCCACGTGAAATCAACTGGGTTATCGGCACTGGCCTACTAACCCTGGCAATTCTTGAAGGTTTCGCGGGCTATTCCCTACCGGACGATCTGCTTTCGGGCACTGGTCTTCGTATTGCCGAAGGCATCATGCAGGCCATTCCGCTTGTGGGTACTTATGTAGCCATGTTCTTATTCGGTGGCGAATTCCCGGGCACAGATTTCATCTCACGCCTTTACTCAGTTCACATTCTGCTAATTCCAGGTATTTTGCTTGGCCTTGTTACAGCCCACTTGCTGATGGTGGTTTACCAAAAGCACACCCAATTCCCTGGCCCAGGCCGCACCGAAAGCAATGTGGTTGGTTACCGGTTGCTGCCGATCTACATGGCTAAAGCTGGCGGCTTCTTCTTCGTGGTGTTTGGTATCACTACCCTGATTGCGGGCCTAGTTACCATCAACCCGATTTGGCTTTACGGCCCTTACACACCATCACAGATCACTGCAGGTTCGCAGCCCGACTGGTACATCGGTTGGCTCGATGGCGCTGTGCGTGTGACGCCGAACATTGAGACTTCTGCTTTTGGCCACACCATCAGTTGGAACATCTTGATTCCGGCGCTGATTATTCCGGGCATCATGTTCACCGCTCTTGGTCTTTACCCATGGATTGAAGCCTGGGTTACTGGCGATAAGCGCGAACATCATTTGCTTGATCGTCCACGCAACGCCCCTACCCGCACCGCACTTGGTGTGATGGCGCTTAGCTTCTACTTAATCTTGTGGATTGCCGGTGGTAACGACATCATCGCTACCTCGTTCAACCTCTCGATTAACACGCTTATCTGGAGTTTCCGCATCATGCTATTTGTGGTGCCTCCGATTTCGTTTGTTATCACGAAGCGCATCTGCCTCAGCCTGCAGCGCCGTGACAACGACAAGTTGTTGCACGGTTACGAGACTGGCCGCATCTTGCGCCTTCCGCATGGTGAGTTCATCGAGATTCATGAACCGATTTCTGTTGCTGAAGCTGCCATGATTTTGGGCAAGAGCGATGTTCCAGCCTTGGCACTGCCACCAGTGGTGGACGAGCAGGGCGTGAAGAACCCGAAGGCACGTTCAAGCAAGGTGCGCGCTCGCCTATCGTCTTGGTACTACAGCGAGAATGTTCCAGTGCCAACAGCCGAAGAGTTACAGGCAGCCCGTGAACACCAGGAGCACGCATTGCATGCAGCTGGAGAGGCCGGAGCGATTGAAGGCTCTTCGCACTAACTACCTAGTGATAGAAGTCCTTTGTATAAGGAATTGATGTCTGAGGTGTAATCAACGCTGTTCGCTGGTGCCGCTGGTGATTCATTGCCAATGTCTAAACGCATTGCAATGTCCCAGTTTTTCAGACTAGCTGTTGGTTCACTCAGGTTAATTATCTGACTCAAATCGAGATCGATACGCTTCAAATTTCCACTGGCAGCCCAGGCTCGCATCTGCAATGACTGATTTGATGCCTTTGCAATCAGTTGGCTCAAAGCATTTTCAATCTCTTGGCGGTTTGATTCCAGCGCTCCTAGGTTTACGCCTTTCAGGCCCTGCTGAAGTGTTGTACCGAACTTAGCCAAGTCCACGCTTAGCAGGAATTTATTTCCGGTGCTATCGCCACCTTCATTGGTAATTGTGCTTGAATCACGCAGAGCATCAACTACAAACTTCTGCAACTCTGTTGTTGCGGGCAAGGATGGAGTTGGCGCTGCGGTTACCTGAGCAAGGGCTTTATCAATTTGTTTACCGAGTTCTGTATCGCTCTTCAAACTCACCGATGCAGTATCGCCAGCAAGCACGGTATTCAATAGCCGTACAACAAATGAATCACTACCTAAAAATGAGCCATACTGTTCAACGCTTGCTTTGGCATCATCAACCTGTGCGCGGGTAACTACCTGCGGATTAACTTCTGGCAACTTATTTACTTCGGAATTCAGATACAGCACGCGATCCACAAGTCGCATGTCTGCTACATTAACCGACCCATATTGAAGCGCGATTGCATAATTTGTATCCGCTAGTGTTCCGCTGCTCTTGTTGGTTTGCAGGTGAATCTTTGCTTGACCTAAACCTGTTGCTAGTGCGTCAACTGTTGTAACTCCTGGCAGATTGAGAGCTCGAATTTCTGAATCGGTTGTCCCGCTTCGACGCAAGGCATCAGGATTTATTTGCATCGAGATTGTGATGTCATTTACATCTGACTTAAACCAGGATCCAAGTGCCACATAAAGGTTCACATTTGAGTTGTTGAACAGCGCATAAGCAGCGCCGCCACCAAGTGCCACTGTTACGGCAACAACACCGGCAATAATTTTGCCCCGGGCCGAAAAACGTCCAACCTTGGTTGCCACATCGGTGCCAATGGAACTTGCGGCGTCGAACCCGTTACCAGATCCCAATGGGGCATCTGCTCCACCTGGTGTTGAGTTGTTGTTAATTGATTCCATTGCCACTGCCTACCTTCTATGTTTTTGAAACTCTACTCTAGTTACCCGCCCAGACAAGGGTTCATGGCCAATTCTGTTCGCAGGGCAGCAGAATTATCGTTGCAAATCGGGTGAACCTCAGGTTAAGCGCTATTGCCCGATTCATCATCCACTTCTGGGATTACTTCTTCCATCTCAAACATTTGCTTTTTGAGACGACGAACTTCTTTCATCTCGTTATTAAGCCTGTTGTAGGCAGTTCCTTGTCCCCGGCCGGTGCCAGTAAATGACGATGAACTCATGCCCATGTCACGGCCTTGCCATGCGGTTTCTGCAGCGCCCAGAAACTGGAACGCCCAGTTGTACTGATCGCGCTGCTGAGTAATCAGATTACGAACAGCCTCAAGCTGATATTCCACACTGGCATTCTCGTGGCCATCTGTTACAACAACGAACAGAACCTGCTCAGGCTTTTGCTGGTCAGATAGCGCGGCCAGGTTCTCCCCTGTGCGCACAATCTCGCCACCTACTGCGTCTAGCAAAGCTGTACTACCGCGAGGGACGAGCGTGTAAGTTGGCGCTGCATCTGTCATGCGCACAACTGTGTCGATAGTGGTATCGAACTCAACGAGTGTGACAGTTAGTTCGCCATCTTCGGCAAACTGCTCTCTCAGCAAGGTGTTGATTCCGCCCTGGGCATCGTCACGGATCGACTCCATAGAGCCAGATCGGTCGACCACAAGGGTCAGGTGGGTGTAATTGGGTTTGGACATGGTTACCTCATTTCTTTCATGATGCTAGGAAACCACAGGCGACTGACATTTAAGCCAGACAGAAATGATGCAAAATCAGGAAACCCTTGTGTTGCTTAAAAGTTTCAGAAATTAATTCGCCAAGGGTGAACAAATACGAGACTTTAAATCGCGGTTAAGTGCCTGCCAGATTGGTTCCCATTGATTAAGGTTTCAATCCAAGCTCTCACATCAGAAACAAAGTTAAGTTCCGCTTCATGCGGATCTGCCAATGTTGTATCCCAGTTGATCATTTTGTAGGGCACTCCACCAACGATTGCATTTGGCGCAGGATTGACCTCTGAAGCAGTCTTAAAGTTGATTAAAAATCCTGCCGAACTACCGTAAGCAGCTGAGAAGAACACCAACTGCGCTAAATCTGCTCGACCCCACTTGCCATCGGAGAGCTTGTACTTAACGTCACCTACAGCGAATCCATCGTTCAGGAGTATCGGCGGAGATTTCAGTGCTTGACCATCTTCATCAATCACAAGGTCTGGATTTGCAGACATTGTCTCGGGAATCAACTTCATTGAGCGCTTAGATACTTTCACAAACCCCGCGAGATGTTGGCTTAAAATTTCTCGCAAGCCATCTTCCATGAGTATTGGGGTGCGAAACAGAAAACTCTGGCCTGAATGCACCCCAGAACTAATTGACTCTCCAGTTGCACGGATAATCCGGCTGGCCAAATTAAATGTTGGTTGCCAAATTTCGGCTGATCGATCAAGTTGGACATGCAGGTCAGCCGGGCTAAATGAACTTACCTGAGAAAATTCATGTGCCGCTGTTCTAGCTCGGCGCTTTAGAGCTGGATCAGAAATGAATCTGGAATCGGCGATGCGCAATAAGGCTTCGTTTAATGTGCGATTCAGTGAATTATCTGAATCAAATTCTTCAAACTCACAGGCCATCTCTGGGCGTCCAGCTAACCAATTTAGAGTGCTCTCCACTGGCTTAATGGTCCCGCGAATAAGTCTTAAATTAGCTGACTCCGCGCGGTAGTCGCGATATAACTCAAAGGCCAAAACTGCTTCTAACCTAGTTACATACCAATTCGCCAGGACCTCCCAGAAATCGACACTTGAAGCCGTGGAAACTTCAGAGTTAACTATCTGTGGTGAGCCTATGGAGTGTTTTGCGATGTGCATGAAGTGCTGAAAATTAATCTTTGGCTGCACAATGATGTCATGTTGCGAAGTGCCAATTACTCCAATTGCTTCTGGAACTAATAGGCGCCAAGCCGACTTACTACTCGATCTATTGCACCTTATCCATGTCTTGCGGTTCTCTTCATCCCGTAACTCGGTCGCCAACTCGTCGTCAATCGGATCAAGCGGGAAATTCTGAGCAAACTCCTGTCCCAGGATCTTGAGATAGTCCACCTCAAGGTCTTCCAGTTGAGTTGTCTTCCATGATGACTCAATCAGCTCGATCGTTCCCTTATTAGACACTTGGGAAGAAGTCCTTTATTGGGAAATTATCTAATTCAGTAGGGCTGGAGAAAAAATACTCCTCAATTAGTGGGAACACTTGATGCTTCCAGATTCGTCGCAGATCCTGCGGTGAGAAATCTCTCTGCATGAAGTAACTATGTCCAACCGTGAAGTGCTTACTCAATCGCTCTGTTAATCGCCGATTCAATTCCTCAAACCCGGTAAATAGTTCTTCTCCTACCAAATTCGAGTTTTGGTCTGATTGATAATGCGCCCGGAGAATCGATACATCAGGGAATACTTCAAAGAAATCGAATCTACGACGAAGTGCGATGTCGATTGACCGAGTGCTCCTGTCAGCCGTATTCATTGTGCCAATAATGTAAAGTTCTCGTGGCAGCGAAAAGGCCTCACGGTGCATCAAGTTGATTTCTGAATCGCGATACTCGAGCAGGTACATCAATTCGCCGAAAACACGTGGGAGGTTTGCCCTGTTCATCTCGTCAATGATCAGTACTCGAGGCAATCCATCTATTTCTATCTTTTCAACAAGGCGGACAATTTCACCTGCTACCTTTTGGAAATCGAAGTTTCCTGATTTATTTGATACTGGCTGCAAGCCTTCGATGAACTGTTCATAACCATAACTTGGATGAAACTGAACAATTGAAATGGCTGGATTTTGAATGTCACCAGGAGTGCCTAAGATTTGGGCGGCTACCTGGCGAGCGACAAAGGTTTTACCTGTTCCAGGAGGACCGGCCAGGACAACTTGAGGGCTGTGATCAGTCATCGATTCAATAAGCTCTTTAAGATCAGATGCGGACCAATGTGTTAACTTCTGCAACTGAGTTAAATCTACATCTGGAGAAGTTTTTGGAGAAATAGGTGTGTTTGCCTGTTCTGCGTAAATGACATCCAGAGGCGCCAGGAGCGAAATTACATCTTCGATGATCTGGTCATCAGAAGGCACATCACCTGAGTCGTATCTAAAGTGGATGACGTCCCCTGGAACATAGCTTGCCGACATAGTTGTTGGATTGCCTAGATCTATTTCGAAGATTTGATCCAATCTTCTCGCCAGGTCTTCTTCTAATCCAATCGTTCTTTTTATGAGCGCCCTAGCCCAATTCGTACTGTCTACGATTTCTTGATACTTCTTCGGGACAAAGCCTCCTTTTTGCAAATTGGTAGTCCCTTGGTTCAGCGACAAATATACTCGCTGCCCATCTGTTGAAAACAGAAAAACAAGATCAAAGCCTTCTCGAACGCTTGGGGAAAATTCTCGCTTAAAGATCCGCACCCAAGGGACGCTGGTCTTTAGTCCAGTTCCGTCACGGCCTTCAAATTCCCAAGAAGTATGTCCCAAAGCATTTTTCAAGCCCTCGGCTAACTCATTACGAATTTCGTTTCGTATAAGAAGGCCGCGCTCGTGCATCTCAGGCGTGTTCCTACTGGAGTAACTTAACTGTAGGTCCAATACCTTCTGAATTGCTGATGAGATCATTAAGCTAGCTTGGCATATTAAAGCAACAACCTGTGACAAATATCGGAATAATCAAAGCCCACTCTGAAAGGAATATTGCGAAAGTGACTGCTTAGCGAATGGGTGTACTTAGGTTAGCGTTCCAAGTTTTACATTACCTGAACATGACTGACCAAACTTGTCAGATTTGGGCAATCCCCAGCCCAAATCGAACGCTGTTTATCCCCTCCCCTCAAATAGGTACTGGAGGAGAAATTTTCCGTCGACATTCGCTCTGAAAAACTGCATTTATAGAGACTTTTTAGGATTTTGTAGGCTTTAGCTTCCCAGGCTCATATTGTTTCACAGAGCGAGATGGCACATGCTCGCGAATTAGCTTTATCGCGCGCTCCAGATAAGTGCTACTAATTTCGGTTGCATAAAGTTCCACTTCGGCCTTATGGCAAGCAACCGCGATAGTCCCTGAACCAAGATGAGTGTCAAGGATTCGCATTCCCGGCTCGCCAAAAAGCCGTAAAATCCATTCATAAAGCTCAATCGGCTTTTGAGTGGGATGGATTTTTCCGCGATTCCGCCTGACACTGTAATGGAAAATCTTCGAGGGCTTGTCCAGTGAAGTCCATGCGAGTTCACCCATTGAAAAGTTGTTCAAAGTTTCAGGCTGATTCTTATCCCAAACCAGAAAACATTTGTTGTATCTGGAATTTCCCCAAATCTCTCCAAAATAGTTTCCCCCCCAAACAATTTGATGCTTTGACACTCGTCTCAATTCGTCGAAGTATTCCGGTCCAGGTTTTACATCCCACTGGGAATATTCAGCCATATTGAATTTCTTGTCTCCGCCACGTTTTGTCTTATTCAATATTCCGTATGGCGGGTCAACAATTGCCAGGTCAAAGTAATTGTCGGGAAACCTAGACATCATTTCCATACAATCTTCGTTGGATACTCTAATCACTTAATTCGACCAAATCCTTAGCTGATGCGGTGGTGGAAAATCTCTCAAGTGTTAACTTTGAAACTGCTAGACTCATGTCTTTACCGAGATTCTGTAGGGCTAAATTATGAATCTCTTCATAGCTAATGTACCGATCTTCTGCCGCAATTAAATTGTAGAGGTACTCGGCGAAGGTGTTTACCAGCAGAATTACGTTTCTCGTGTCCTTGATATCTGAAATTACCGATGGGCTATACCTTGGAGTGATTACCACCGTGTAATCTGCTGAAATCTTCTCTCGATGTAACTGCAAGCGCCCAGCATTCAATTGGACAAGTTTTGTTTGCGTTGATTTTGCCTCCACAGCAAACTTGCTGTTGATCTTTAAGAATAGGCACTCGATGTCTGTATTTCCAGGTCCAGAGAGTCTATTTGCTTCTACGTCGCTAAAGAAATTCATCGCATTTGTTAACTGAATTTCAAAATCATCTGGAGCGCCAATTTCTGCATTGAGTGAGAATTTTCTCAACAGCTTGGGAAGATTCGCCAACTGATACTCAGGAGAATCTTCATCGAGATTCAGCTCACGCAACAATACAGGAGGACAAAATGAATATACTTCCTTTAGTGCATCGACCCGAAGTCTCTCAGGGTCATTTAACTCGATAGGGGGTTCTGCAAAAGGGTGAGCTTCTAATAGTATTGCGCAGAAATCATTAATCTGAGGATGCACAAAAACCTTCGAATCATTGAGCCAACGCTTGGTCGTCTTTCCATGCATTAGGTGAAAAATCTTCAAACCATCAGATTTATTAATTAGCCCGAAACTTTCAAGAAGTTTTGTTGTGTATTCCCATTCGTGAAACGAGTTGACGTAATGATGCTCTTGCTGCCGAAATAGAAACTCAACCTCAACGATACTGAGTCTTCTAAATTCAACAATTGATGAAACTACTTCCTCATATCTGATCTCATCCATTTCCTGAATCTGAGAAATGCAATGTGCGTAGTCCATTGCGGTCAAGTAGTTATCGATTCTTTTTTCATTTAAAAGTCGAAACATAATCCTAAATGGGTAGACCTTAAAAATTTCTGGAGTTCCAAACATGTCGGGGAATTGTTTGCCCCAAATCATTGTCAAAATAATTTTTCGCAAATTTAGTTCATTTTCGAGGTTCTTCAAAAATAGATTTCCAAGAGGACCAAATATGAATCGCTTTTCACCATCCAACTGTTCTCGATACCCAAACATGTACCAAATCAATGTATTGATTCGATGTTGAATTGAATCAAGAGGCTCATCTGGGTTTCGACCGACATAGAGCCCTACATCCTTTAATCGATGGAGCAGGGCCCTGCGTTCCAGCTTGCCTAGGGTGGCCGAAGGGGCAGTCCTAATTTCAATCGCCGTTTGTTTAACAATATCGAAATTGCTCGTATGCTTATAAAGAATCCACTTTGGTTTATCAGTCGGTACAATCGGCATTATCGACCTACTAGCGGGCTTAAAATCTGGTTTACTGCCAATGGTGGAACGCCCTCACCGAGCACCTTACGCACAACAGACTCGGAAGCTTGAACAAGATTCCATTGAGCAGTGTCCATCGAATTTACCATCAGGAGTTCAAGTGGAGTCAGAACACGGGCATCAGAATAGGTACCATCTCGTTTCTTGCGTCCTGGATGAACATTCATCTGGGAGCTAATGGCGTCATTTCTCATGGTTATGGCTGAACTTGGTTTTTCCCAGCGCAAACGTTTGTAAGTCGTGGAAAATGCCTTTATCGGCTCTCCATTTTTCTTCTGTGGAAAAAAGACAGGATTATCAAAGGCACTACATCCACTAGGGGTGTGAGACATCCAGAGCACATGTTCATCAGAATGCTTGCGGGCGAAATGCCACTTTAGATCCGATCTTTCCCCAGCTTCCAATGACGGCAGATCAAAAATAACCTCTGAAAGCGGTATATGACGGCTCGAAAATTCTGGCCATGGCCAATGAGTGCCCTTGCGAAAAAGTTTTATAAACGACCTTCTTCGAGATTGTGGAACTCCAAGATCAGCGCAGTTAATCACTTGGCCATCTATCTCATAGTCTGAGCTGAATTCATCCGTAAGAATTTGAGTTACGCCTTTGAGGTTTCCCTTATACGGGAGAGCAAGATCTAAATACTGAGGAACATTTTCTATGAGCACATACTTCGGTCTCAAGTTTTTTATGAAATCAACAATCGGAAGAAGTAAATAGTTGCGGTCATCTGCAACCTGTTGTGCAGCATTTCGGTTTTTGCCGGCGATGCTAACACCTTGACAAGGAGGAGTAGCTATTAACAGATCCAGGTCGGAGGGTGAGTTTTCAATCAGTTGATTTAATACATTCTCATCAAGAATGTTCCCACAAATCATTTTCGAGAATGGCACCAATTGACGATAAATTTCTGCTCGAGACTCGATTAATTCATTCGCAGCGACTACGTCAATGCCCATTTCTCCCAGACGAGATTCACCAATTCCAGCGCCAGAGAATAGTGACATGGCCTTCATCGCCCAGTTTCTCCGTCCTAAGTACCCGAAATTAAAGTTAAGGCATCGCCGTAACTATTCCGACTGCTATTAGCCTATTTCGTCCGCTGACAAAACGAACAAAACGAGGTAAACAGGTGCACGATTTCTGTAGCAAACTATACCTGTTAAAGCCCCCTTGATAGACCCGATTCTGCAGCCACCAGATCTACTAAAGCATTGGACACGAGGTTTCAAAGTTCCTAATTCTCACAGAGACTTTTTCAAGGGTCTGGTGTGCCACGACCATACGATGGATAGAGATTGATCGACTAAACTTGCAGGGTGAATGACACCCTGCCATATCAGAACCCCCAGCTCGCTATCGACGAGCGGATCACCGATCTTATTGGTCGCATGACCCTGCCTGAGAAGGTTGGGCAGATGTTGCAGCTGGATGCTCGGGAGAACATCACTGGGCTCATCAACGACTTCCATGTGGGCTCTATCCTGCATACCTCACCCGACGACATGATTCTCTCGGCCAAACTCATTGCCCAAACCCGCTTGCAGATCCCGCTGCTCACAGCCGACGATTGCATTCATGGCCATTCCTTCTGGCCAGGTGCCACCATCTTCCCTACCCAGCTGGGTATGGCTGCCTCGTGGGATGCAGGTCTGATTGAGCGCGTTGCTCGGGCTACTGCAGTTGAAGTTGCGGCCACCGGTTTGCACTGGACCTTCTCGCCAGTGTTGTGTATTGCGCGCGATCTGCGTTGGGGTCGGGTGGGCGAAACATTTGGTGAAGATCCGTTCTTGATTGGTGAACTTG
>Ga0214919_10009273_pt1 | contig 12717 bp, 17 predicted proteins | sample LL1503_MetaG_FD_177994 | JGI IMG/M metagenome (GOLD analysis project Ga0214919, IMG submission 177994) | Freshwater microbial communities from Lake Lanier, Atlanta, Georgia, United States - LL-1503 | ecosystem: Environmental > Aquatic > Freshwater > Lake | place: USA: Georgia | collected...
CAATTCGAGAGAATCTCTCTTTGTCTGTCAGACGAATTCGAGAGAATCTCTCTTTGTCTGTCAGACGAATTCGAGAGAATCTCTCTTTGTCTGTCAGACGAATTCGAGAGAATCTCTCTTTGTCTGTTTTTGGTGTTCTCTCTTTTTTCAGAAATTGATTTCTCGGAAATGGAAAGAAGATGAACGACGGTATTGGATGGGATTTTGATATATTGCAGAATCTTTTTGACTTTATTTAAGGAATCAGAATCCAAAAAATTATGCAAGAAAATCACTTCACTTGGCGCATACATAGCTACATATCTCTCTAATTCATCAAACATCGTCGGATTCATCCAATCCGCCATTTCATGTTCGAAAATGGCGGATTCGCCTGTGTATATGTTCAATACCGATACGCCATAGATCAGACGTTTTTTCTTGCAGTTCTGTTCCATCCAAATCGACATCATATGATTCGTTAAGTTTGGTCGGACATCCGTTTCATATGAGAGATACGTTCCCGCAGAATGCACGGCTTTGAAACTATGTGTTTTTTTCTTTTTCTTATCAGTACAAGAAGGTAAATCCGTGTCTTGCACGATTTCCACTACAATATATCCATGTTCCATCATGATTTGGAGATATTTATCGAAAGTATGATACAAATCACGAAATCCGGACATATATACTACGGCTCCCAAATACGTATATTTCTTGGAGACGACCGAGAGACCCGTAATATCCGATATTTCAGAAATGAGAGATCCAGTGATTACATCGGAATTGGGATACTTTAGGCCATATATTTCGTAAAACGAACCGACTTGCATACATACCACCGTTTTCGGACCATGCATTTCCGTATATGTTTGAACATATTGGAAATATTCCTCGTAGATTGATATTTCATCTTTCATTTATTTTCTGGTGTTTTGTTTAAGTTTATTCGAGAGATTATAATAATAAATAATTTTCATTTTATATTTTTATTAAAACGATTATAGTAATAAAAATAATATTATACAAGAGAAAATATAAAATTATAGTTTCGCCAATTCGGTAGGATAGTATCGTAATTGAGAACTCCGACATACGGGACACATTTTCCGTTCATTCACAATACATTTCTCTCGACATTTCAAACAGATTGGATGTTTGCACGTGGTATATTCCAACGTGGGTTCGTAACATACCGAACATATTTTATCTTGGGATAATGGAAAGAATATGCGATGCAATCGAGCCGCTTCTTTCTTTTCAGGAGAAAGCAAATAGAAATCCAAGAAAGTATAAGTATCTCGGACTTTTTCGATATGTTCCAAGACATGCACCACGGTATCGAAATCGTTTTTCTCTAGCAACATAAAATCCGAATCGTCACGATCATTGGTGTCATTTTCGTCGTCTTCGAAATATTCGATGTTTTTCGAAACCAAATGATAAAAATACGATTCACCTTCTTTTCCAATATATACATCGGCTTGAATTCCGTCGATTTCGAAAAGCGTATAACGGGTGAGACAATAACTATCTTCTGGTCGTTCTTCTAGATAGGTTTCAATCGTTTTTGCCAATTTTTTATGGAGTTTATTTTTCTTATGACTTTCCGTTTCTTCTATCGTGACATCAAATGACGTATTTCTTTTGGTATATTCGGTTTCTCCTTCTTCGACCACCTCTCTTTCGGGTATAGGAAACGAAAACTGAAAACTAGATGGACTAGGACTAGGATTAGGTGCAAGGTTCTGTAAAGGAATTCCAGAATGAAATATAAATGGGTTTTGTATAGAATTCGAAGAGGTAGAGGTAGCTGGATTATTCGGAGGAAATAATACATATTCGGAAAAATGTGTATCTGTATTTCGACTCGTATCTGTATTTCGACTTGTACTTGTACTTGTACCGGTTATAGATCTGGGTCTTATTCTAGGATTATTATTCGTATTTGCAATATTCATATTTTTATTTTTATCTTAGGTATGATGTAAAATAACATTGCATCTATGTTATTTTATATAAGTATATAGTATATTATATTATGTCATCCGATTTTTTTCCACCTGCACCACCACCATCACAGAAATCAAAGAAACAAAAAACACCATCTATTAAATATGTACCAACATTACTAGATGAAATACCTCAATTCGTATATTCACCTGAAATTTCTTTCCATAAGCAAAAATCGATTACAAAAACAAAGATACCAGAACCTATTATTAGAAGCGATTTTGATCTTGGACCGGTGGTAATCGATAATACATTACAAAAAATTCCGTCTTTTCCTACTTCTATAAAAGAAAAAAATCATAAACCTGATAAATGGTATAAAAAATGGTATAATAAAATAAAAAATACTTTTTCTCGTAAAAATAAAAACCCGAATAAAGTCGTTCCAATTGGTGGAAGAAAAAGAAAAACCAAAAAACAACGAAAGAGTAAAAATTTGAAATATTCAACGGTATAATTCTATAATTCCTCGGCAGCATGGAAATAATTATACAACAAGTTCTCTGGATTGTGATTCTTGACTTCTCCACAAATCAATTTCGCATTTTCATACATTTCTCTCAACACATCATTAGGAGAATTAGTTCCGACTTTAATAAATCCATGTTTCAATAAATATTTCCGGACTTCGGCAATAGGAACGTTTTTGAGAGCTTGTTTTTTCAACGTCGTATTTGCACGAATCGTTTTATTCGAAACTAGAACGGATACTTTTGGATGGATTCTCGATTTACCTATAAAATAAGTACGTCTTATCGTTTTTTTCTGTTTAGGAACACGAAATTTAGGAAAATATCCCATTTGTTTCTCTCGTTGATTCTGTTTCTCCAATTGAGAGATTCTGGAGATTTCTTTGATTTTCTTGTCCAGATCAGATATTGGAACCGCGAAATTCGAAGGAACCGTGAAATTCGAAGGAATATTTGAATTATTAATTATAGTAATTGGTTTTTGTACAGGCATTTGTGTAGGCATTTGTGTAGGATGTATTTCTGGTCGGATTTTTTGTGTTTGATTTATCCAAGAACGATACGTTGGTAAAGATCCATTTTTCAAACATCCATATTTAGGAGTGGGTAATTCTGTAGTTGGATATCTTCTTATCGTCTGATTCTGATTCTGATTCTGTTTTTGTTTTTCCACATCGGTAGAGAGAGAGGATAAGAATTTAAGAGAATTATCGAAATCTGTTTCAAAGGAGGAGATTATTGGTATTGGTGTAATTTTATCTAATTCTAATTCCGGTTCTATTTGCTTTTTTTTCTTATCGTATTGATGATTTCGAATCATTTTCAAAATATTTCGTTTTAAGATAGAGACGTTTTTGGGTTTCTTTTCTTTCTCCGGATTCCGAACACGTATTTTATCCGATTCATCCTTCGGATTTCTTTTACGGGTTCTACCACCTCCAGAAGGTAACTTAAACAACTCCGGATTGATTTGTATCGTTTTTCTATCCGACATTTATTTTTTTCTATTCTATTCTATTCTATTCTTATGGATCAATTATAAAAAAAAAACGCCTAAATATCGATATTGTCTAACCGAAGGAACAATACTATATATACATTCCCATTGGTAATCCTTTCAAATCTATAGAAGAAGAATCCGAAGATTGTTTATTTTCTAATAATAAATTCAAACCATTTTCTAAATCATCTCTCGTAATTTTCTTTCGAAGATCCAAATCTTTTCCAAAAATACGTTGAGCATGAGAGATTTTCATATAAGAAAACAATACTTCCATATCTCTCCCATAATTCGGAAAATGATCCTTGTTTTTTCTAAACCAAGCAATCCGTTGTTTTTCAGGCTCTTGTAAATATTCTTCGGAAAATATCCATCCATTTTCCGCCACTTTTTTTGCAAGAATATCCATCAATTCTCTCGGTTCATATTTATCAATCACGAATTTCCACATAAATCGTGATTGCATTCCAGTATTTATTCGGAAAAAAGTTTCATTTAATTCTTTTTCATAACCCGCAATAATCACCATTAAATCGTCTCGATGATCACTCATAGCCTCACACAACGTATCAATACATTCTTTCGAATATGCATCGTCCAATCCGAGAGAATAGGCTTCATCTAGAAAAAGCACTCCTCCCAAACATTCATCTATCACTTTTTTCGTCTTTATTGCCGTTTGTCCCAAATATCCCGCAACTAAATCATTTCTAGTGACTTTTTTAAATATATTATTCTTTAATATTCCTAATTTGGAATACATTTTCCCTAAAATCTTTGCCATTTCCGTTTTTCCCGTTCCGGGTGGTCCCGAGAGAATCGTATGTTTATAATCGAGAGATATCAGGGATAAAGGATACGCCGGATTCGAAGACGACAAATGTAATTGTTGAATGAAATAAATCATTTGTTGCAAAACCGATTTCTTCACTTTTTCCATACCAATCATTCGATGCAATTGTTCTAGTTCTTCTCGGATATTATGTAAGGCTTTCAAATCAATATTATATTCCATTTCATCATTATAGGCATATTCTTCTAGTATTTTCAGAATATCGGATATATTTCTGATCGGTAAATCGATTTGTACTTTGACTTTTTCTTTTTTTGGGATTTCGAGTTCTATTAATTCCGTTTCATGTTCTCTTTGCCATTGAAAATAAGAAGATGTTTGTGGTTCGAAAAAAGTAGGAGGGGTAACCCGATGATATCGTTTGTAATAATTCGATTGAATACTCTGTGTCAATAATATACATTCGATATAAGACATGTTTTTTTGAGCTTGATATTTGTCGAGATATTCTGTAAATAAGGAATACGCATTTTTTTTCCGTTTAGATGTACTCATTACCATTCCATGTAATTTATTTTTATTTCTTTTTTAGCCAATATTTGTAGGATATAATCCGTATGTATTACACCCTCGAAAATCGTTTCTTTTTAGGAAGAGCAAAATCATAAGTTACTCGAAAAATCATAGGTTACTCACTTTATATATTCAAAATATATATGACAACATACTCCGAGAAAGATTATCAAAGTAATGATGGAATGTTAGTCAGTGTATGGGGTCCATCTCAATGGCATTTCTTACATACCATGTCGTTCAATTATCCAGTACATCCTACCGAATTACAAAAGAAAAAATATCGCGAATATATGTTGAATCTGAAATACGTATTGCCTTGTGGTAAATGCCGTAAAAACTTGATCGAAAATTACAAGAAATTACCTCTAGATATGTCTCATATGCAATCACGATATACCTTTTCTAAATATGTCTATGATTTACATGAAATCATCAATGAAATGTTACATAAAAAATCGGGATTGACTTATGATATGGTAAGAGAACGATATGAACATTTTAGAGCCAGATGTTCTACCCGAAAACGTAGGATTTCTAGTAGAAAAAAAAGACGTAGTCAAAAAAGAAGAGTACAAAAAGAAAAAGGTTGTACGGAACCTTTGGTTGGAGAAAAATCGAAATGTATTTTGAAAATCGTACCAGAAAAGACGAAATGTGATACCTTTAGTATGGACAAAACGTGTGTTAAACAAAGAGTCTAAGGTAATCCGTAAAAAATATTGGAATAATTTAGGAGAGTAGTTTTTTCTTATATTATCCAAGAAAAGAAGAACGGAATATATATAAAAGATGTCATCCATAACAGATAGTTCGTACAATAATATACTTCCAGTTTTAAAAGAGAAAGAAGAGAAAGACAAAATCCCATTCTGGGGAGAAGATCCAAATATTCTTTTGCAACACATCACTGAATTGTTTCCAACAAACTCTATGTCATATAATCAAAGTTTGAATGCGATTACACGGTTATTAGTTGTATTCGGTTTGGTGGGATATTTCACCACCGGAGCAATACGAATCGTATTTATTCTTGCAGTTACTTTAGCCGCTATTTATTGTTTATGGTTATTTAAAACCGACAAAAATAAGAAAAAAGTGCGATTTGCAAAAACGGACCAAATCGAAACGTTTGAAAATCCCGCCATGGCCTTATTGCCAAAAGTACCAGGTCCTGAAACGTTTATGAAAGTCACTTCTGGAAATCCATTCGGAAATCCATTAATGACCGATTATGTAGATAATCCACACAAGAAACCCGCTCCACCTTCCTTCAATGAAAATATCAATGAAGATATTTTAGCGAAAGCGAAACAGACCGTCACCGAATTGAATCCAGGACAACCAGATATGGCCGATAAATTATTTCATGATTTAGGAGAACAATTGGTTTTCGAACAATCCATGCGAAATTTTTATTCGAATCCATCTACTACTATTCCGAATGATCAAACTTCTTTTGCGGAATTTTGTTATGGAAGTATGGTTTCTTGTAAAGAAGGCAACAAATTTGCATGTGCTCGTAATTTATCTAGACATACGCTATAATAAAAAGGTTCTTTCCTTTTGTATTTCCCTTAGTACAAAGATATTATGATATAATATAATATATTTGGTATATAAAAATAATGCAAGAAAACTATACTTTTAGTTTTAATAATAAAGATGGTTTAAACGACGATATTATTGATCAAACACAACGCAATGCTCAAAACACCCGTTTTACGAATTTAAATATTACCAATTACTTTAGCAAAAACGTTAGCAAGGATCATGTAGATTTCGTTTCGAAAACACCTGGATTGGCATATAATGGTCTTATGGGACCTGGTTTAGGAGAAGAATCCGTGAAAGAAGAAAATAGTATATTCTGGGGAAGCGAACAAGAACGATCTTATGGAAAAGTCCAGCTTTTCACTCGACCTTTCTTAACTGTACCATATTTAGGCAAAGGTTCTTGTGATCCTATGTTGGAATCGCAATTACAACAAGGTGAATGGATTCGTGGCAAGAAAAGTATTTCGAATCATGTAGAATTGAATATGGATTTACCAGATAATTATCCTTTGGATTCTTCGAATCATGTAGAAGAATTAGCTTTAGGAGGATGGGGAAGAGGCGGAGTGGATACACGAACCACCGGTGATCAATACTTTAGAAATAAATAATTAGAATCCAGATGATGGATTTATAAAATAAAATAAAATGCGTTAAAATTTTTAATATAGATGTATTATATATTAAAAATGGCTAAACATAGTATGCTTTCTAGTGGTGGAATGTCTAAGATTCATGGTGGATTCTTTGAAGGAGCTCGAACGAATCGAATAAATCCGAATGGACCGCAACGTAGAATGAGTGGTGGTGAAGAAGAGGAAATGCTAGAAGAAACCGGTGGCCAGAAAGAAGAAGAAGAGGAAGAACTTGCCGGTGGAAAAAGAAGAAGACGCAAATCTTCCAAAAAGAAGGCTTCTAAAAAGAAGAGATCTTCCAGAAGAAGAAAAACCTCCAAGAAGAAGACACTTTTATCTTTCTTGTAAATAAAGAACACAATCTATATTACATATATTTTTTCTTGTACTAGAAAAAACATATTCGAAAATAAATCATAGATAAGATAAGATACGAAGTAAGATGAATACAAATATACAGGAATCCTTTTTCTTGCATATAAACACGCTTCCTTCTCAAATAACATATCATTCTAATCGCGAATATCGCGCAACCATTCGCACCGTTTTCCAATTTCAATCAGAAAAACGCACGTATTATGCAGGTTTAGAACAATCGGATATTGTCTCCGATACAGAAATCGACGCCGAATCCAAAGACGAAATGGAATTAGATATGGATTCTTATGAAAAAGGAATGGAGTTATTATTTCTTGCGACTCATTCTCATAAACCTTTCCAAAAATTATACGAATATGCCGCAGGGAGAATGTTTTCCACGGATCCCAGAATCGGACAAGCTGTCATTTGTTCTTATGATACATTTTCTTGGTATTTCACTTGTGTTTGGCATTATTTACAAGATACAAATCTTCAGATTCATGAATTGGTCGAATATCAGTCATTATGTACTTGGTTTTCTATTCCCAAATAGTTCGTTGGTATAGAATAAAACCCCGGCATAATATAAGAAAAACATTCAAGAAAAATATGTCTTTTAATTCTAGTCGAAATACTGCAGGTAATTATGAATTAGAACAATACGCCCATAAACATTATTTCGATTTAGTTACTACTGTAAATGGCGCACAAGGACGCCCTCCTACTATCCATCTTCCTGGAAATGGTTTATTATCTGGTAGAATGGGTTCGAGAGATTTAGCGGTAAATCATGCCGATATTGAATCCCATTTATTTGGAATTGGTGCTACGAATTTAGTGGATCCTCAACCTCCTATTATGCCAGAATTAATTACATTGCAAAGTTTGAATATGAGCGACCGTCTTACCATGGTGATTCCAGATCCAGTCATTTTAGAACCTAATCGGCGTATCAATCATAGATCATAGATATATTCATTTGTTGTGACCATACAAGAAATGAATTGAATTATTTATCTACCATCTAGATCTAGATGGAATCTTATTTTTCTGGTGAAATTGTCTTTTAAATGTGGATGTTTCTTGAATGTCATAATATTGTTTTCTTTTTTCAGTTTCTTTGGTTTTATTTCATTCTTATATATTTTGATTTCGTCATCCTGCACTTCTTCTTTTTCTTCTTCTTCTTTTTCTTTTTCTTTTTCTTCTTCTTCTTCTTCTTCTTCTTCTTCTTCTTCTTCTTCTTCTTGAAAAGAAGAAGCATTCCATTTAATTTTATCATTCGTATTATCATTTATCACAGGAACCAACATTTGAGTCAATAATTCTAAAACAGAATCGCGATTCGATGTATTCAGTGGCGGTAGTTCGTCACATGGTTCTATATACATAGCACTATGGTTTTCATGTATTTTGTAATCTCCCGTTTCATATATTTCTAGAGGAATATGAATAATCATCTTGACATATTTCTTGGGCATTTTTCTTGTATATATCCATTGGGTTTTCTTATATTTTTTTTGGAACATCGAATCAAAATGTAATTTTAATTGGGACAAATTCTTTTCGAATACTAAGACATGCCGAAACAGACAATTCTTCTCTTTTTTTTCTAGTTTTGGTATTATTCGAGTTAGAAGTATCACTGATACTACTTATCGAATCGGTTGTACTAGATATCGAAGATAAAGAATCCAATGTAATACTATGTTTGTTTTTCTGAGTTAGTCTCACATTCATATCTCTCGTAATATCGTCATAATGCGCGACAATATAATCAATCACTTTATTGAGTATTGCCCATTTGAAAAAATTCAATTGACCAATCGTGGTTACAATCTGAGTGGTTTCATCGTATGGAATAATAATACGATCTTTTCTGCAATAAGGATCAAACATTTCTTTTGAATATCCATCTTCCGCAGAACGAAACCGTGTCCATACAAAAAACCGTTCTCCCTCATTTTCATATACCGTGAAATGTTGTTTGGCATAATTCGTTACAAACCAATTCACAATTCGGATCGATACTTTTTTCCCTTTTATATTTTCTTGAGAAGAAGAAGATCCGACCGTAAATTCACGATTCACTATTTTCTTGACGATTTCCAAATATTCTTTATTTTTATAAAAAATCAATAATTCGGATAATAACCAATCTTGTTGAGAAATCATTTGATTTGGATTTATGAAAGAAACACAAACGTGATGTTTATATTTATTTTCACTCCAATAAATAATATAAAAGAAAATCGAAAACAACTATATCATATCGTGTATTAAAAATGAGTGCAGCTATGGCCAGAAAAAGACGCGCAGAATCTTCCGCAGTTAATCAAAGCTCTATCCCTAGTAATGTCGGAGCAAACAATAATCGTCCCGGTACAGCTCCCAATCCTTCAGTAGGACCTGGAACCGGATTGACATTACCTCAAGTGATTTCCGTCATTGATACCCGTCTAATTGTCCTAGAAAATTTCATGAAAGAGACAAAAACCACCGATAAAGAGGCTAAATCTGCATCTAATCCTGTACAAGTCCAAGTCCAAGGACAAAGTCCCGAAATAAATGAAATCGTGGATGAAATGGATACACGATTTGATATTCTTGCAAGAGAAATAGCAGATTTAAAAGACGTAGTTTTAAAACTACAAGCATATACGATGGATGTCAATAAGACTCTACTAGAAGAACGTATTCATATCTTGTCGGATTTAGATACAACCGTAGAAGATAAACAAACGAATACATTAAATTTTGAAAATATTTGATTACTTTCTATATACCGGCGAACATTATCTGTTTATACCTTTGAATAATTAAAATGTGCAAAGGTGTAATAGTGTAAATAAATTTATTCGGATTCTTCTAATTCCTCCTCTTCTCCTCCCTTATATTTTCTGAATTTACTTTGTCTGAATTTGTTTTTTCTGGATTTTTTCCCTTTATATGCTCGTCTTGTACTTCTACCAGACTTTTTAGGAATATAATCTCTAACTACCGAAGATACCTTTTTGAAGGTTTTAGACGCCATTCTCATCGCATCTTTCAATTTTGCTTCCGGATTCGATTGTTTTAGTAGTTTATAGGTGTTTGTTACGTGTTTTAGCCAATTCGTTTTTGCCATTTCTAGTTCTTTGGTTTAGGTTGTATATTCTATCATGATAAAAAAATATAATTCGCTAAATAAGATAAATATATTCTGATAATTATATTATATTCCAGTTATTTTTTGTATAATTAATTGATTATTATTTTGCAAATGGAATCTAAAAAAATCCAAGAGAATATTACTCAATTACAAGAAGAATATTATCAAACGCATAGTAAAAATCGTTTTTTCAAATCGAAACAAAAACTAGATTGTGCGTCTATGGTTGCGCAACAGATGGATATTAACACGTTATTCCAACATACTCTCTATATTGTACCTGGTATATCCTCAATATATTTCGATTATAATATATTTAAAACCTTTGTTTGTCCAGAGAATTTCAATTTTTTCTTGCAGTATATTGATAACGTCACGACTCCATGGATAAATCAATGCGAGACGTATGAATTGCATCTAAATATGCAGGGTCTCACTATTAGTGGGTTCGAGAGATTCAGTGGATTTATGGAATCTTTATTTCAACATTTACCTCCTGTTAGTCACAAGATGAAGAATATTTATATTTATTATACTCCTTCCGTCGTAGATACCATTCTACGAGTAATGCGGCCTTTTATTGCACATTATTTAGACAAAATCGTGTTTTATTCGAAAAAAGAATCGGACGAGAAATTGGCGGAATTTACTTTACATTGTTCTACTTGATCTTGATCTGTAAAAATATAAAAAGAAATAATGTTTCAAATTATATTATTTCTTTTCTTCTAGAACCGTCTTCTTCTCTTACTAGAAAATGAATATTCAAATTGAAGATCCAATAAAAGCGGAACTTTTCGTTTCGATTTTCCAACATATTCCTAAATTCACCGAACATGTCAATATTATGTTGGAATCGGATCGGTTTTATGTACAATCCATCAATTCTTCACATGTGATTATCATGGAAGTCGTCTTACCTGCTTCGTGGTTTTCCGTATATTCCGTCTTGCCGGATATTACCATGATTGGTTTGCATTCTGCACTGTTTTATAAAGTGCTGAAAAAACGAGAGAAACACCAGAAAATACATTTAGAATGTTTGGAAGCGAATACTGATTATATTGAAGTACATTTCACTTCGATTACGGACGGAGATTCCGTTATAGATAAGACGATTTTCGATAAACATTTCCATATTCCTTCCATCGATATTGATTCTGAATTGGTTGCGATCCCTGAGATGGAATATCAAGCGGAATTCGTCTTGAGTAGTGATGCGTTTGCCAATTTGATTTCACAATTGAAAGATTTCGGAGATGCTTTAGAAATAGAATGTTCTGAAGAGAAAATCGAATTACGCGCAAATAGTTCGGAAAATGGTCGAATGCTTACCGCGATTCCGATCGAAGATTTAGCCGAATATGCGATTGAAGATGGAGAGAAAATCGTGTCGGAATTCGCGTTGAAATATTTACATGAGATTGGGTCTTATAAATCGATCAGCAAACATGTCGAAATCAGTTTGAGTCGCGATTTCCCGATGAGGATTGTGTTTCGATTAGGAGGATCTTCGAAGGGAGAGGTTGAAGAAGAGGAAGGAGAAAAAAGCGAAGTCGAACCGAAATTATTGTTTTTTATTGCACCGAAAATGGCGGATTAGATAAAATCTATATAATTTCTAAATGATTAGATATACATTTATAAATTTAATTGGAAATGTTGATTTCTTAAATTTTTTACTAAATAATAAATTAATACCATCAGAAATATCAACAAATTTAGATAATGTGGTTTGGAACAAAGTGGATTCTAAAATGAATGACGAAATAATGAGTAATAAACGTCAAATTAGTTATGGAGGTTTTAATGTTGTATTTGCCATAGGTAACCAGACAGGAGACATAAACGATAAAGTATTTAGAACAACAATAGAACCAGTGCATACTAACGAGATAGATGCAGAAGAAATAAAAATAGATAATTTCGATTTTGAAAAAATAAACAATGACGGAAAAAATGAATTGACCGGATTATTACACCGACCAAAAAGAAAAATGAGACAAAACGCAGTTATCACTTATATATTTTATAACTATGTTTCAAGTAATTCCTTAAGTGTTCTTCTGTAATTTTACTATTGATAGTTCTATTGATTACTCTATAAATATCATCATAAGTATTTGGACTTTCTTTTTTTATGTAATGTTTTAACTGACTAAAGAACTCTTCAATAGAATTGGTTT
>Ga0214919_10009275_pt1 | contig 12715 bp, 8 predicted proteins | sample LL1503_MetaG_FD_177994 | JGI IMG/M metagenome (GOLD analysis project Ga0214919, IMG submission 177994) | Freshwater microbial communities from Lake Lanier, Atlanta, Georgia, United States - LL-1503 | ecosystem: Environmental > Aquatic > Freshwater > Lake | place: USA: Georgia | collected 2015-03-15
TTTAAATAAGTTATGTATAAAAATATTTAAAATTAAATATTTTTAATAAGTATTTAATTTATATATAACAATAAAACAATATATAAATATTATTTTATTGTTATTTTCTTAATTTAGTAGCATTGATATTATCATCTATTGTAATAAATGAATTATTATTCAAATATATATAAATAAAACAAAATATTTCTTTATTAAAATCAATTTTCAAATCATTATTACTTTTATAACCACGTATTAGATCACAAATACTCTTCGACATCTACTATACTATCAATATTTTTTTCTTAATCAAGAACAATAAAAATTTTATTTCATTTTTTGATAAATTCCAATTATTTAAAATTTCATCATTCGAAAAATAATGTTTATCTGGTAAATATAACATTATTGCAATTAATATAGCTAAATTAATATTACAATTATTTATTCCAATATTTGATAATATTAGTTTTAATGAATTCAAAAATTTTTTAGTTAAATAAATAGATGCTAAATTATTTTCTGTATAAAAAAAGTTTCCTATAAATTTTTTTCTATTTAAATTACCATTTAATATATTTAAAACATGTTTTTCATTAGTTAATAATAAACAATATTCATTATTGTTATTAACAAAATTTCTATTATCAGTAAAAATTAAATATGAATCATCTGATTTTTTATTATTATACATTCTTTTTGTAAAAGTGCATTTTGAAATTTTCATTTCAAAATATTTTTTAAAATACTCATCTCCAAAATTAAATATATCTTTTATTAAACATAGAGATTTAAATGCAGTATAATAATCTTGATATAATAATTTATCTAAATGAGTATCAAGAATTATACGATCATCATATAGAGAAATATTTTTTAAATAATCTAACTGAGGTTTATATTGATGTATAATACTATTTTTTGTATTTTTTAATTTAGATTTAGTAATTCTTCTATATTCACTGTAATATTTTGTTTGATAAAAATCTAAACCTGTTATATATAAATATTTTATAGGATATGATAATAAATCCATTATTGCACATGTTCCTGTATAAGGTCTAGTTCCTAACGCTCTTTCAAAATTTTTAAATTTTAAATCATTCATTACTTTTAAAGGCAATTCAAATTTATATTTATAAACATAATTTAAAATATCGTCATGAAAAATATTATGATTAAATGGGTAAGAAGAACAACAAAATTTAACTCCATATTTTTTATATAATTTTGGATTTAAATTATTTTCTCCTGGAAAATCTGTTGTATTTAAAGAATTATACATAATATCTGTTCTAGTTCCAATATCGTCTTTGATATTTGATGGTAAAGGAATAGATTTATTTAATCTAACTACTAAATCAAATTGATCAATTAAATAACCTTTACCAGTACCAATAATTGATTGTGCAGGCCCTACTAATGCAATACACTTATTTGCAACATAATTATGAAATAATTTATTATATTGTTCAAAAAAATAATTTAACATTTTATCATTATAAGATACTATTTGAGGAGGTATATATCTATCAATCTCTGAACTTTCATAGTTATCTTTTTCTCTTTGTTGAAGTTCTCTTTGCTGATCTCTTTGTTGAAGTTCTCTTTGCTGAAATTCTCTTTGCTGAAATTCTCTTTGTTGTTCTCTTTGTTGAAGTTCTCTTTGATGAAGTTCTCTTTGTTGAAGTTCTCTTTGCTGAAGTTCTCTTTGCTGAAGTTCTCTTTGCTGAAGTTCTCTTTGTTGAAGTTCTCTTTGCTGAAGTTCTCTTTGCTGAAGTTCTCTTTGCTGAAGTTCTCTTTGCTGAAGTTCTCTTTGCTGAAGTTCTCTTTGTTGAAGTTCTCTTTGCTGAAGTTCTCTTTGCTGAAGTTCTCTTTGTTGAAGTTCTCTTTGCTGAAGTTCTCTTTGATGAAGTTCTCTTTGTTGAAGTTCTCTTTGTTGAAGTTCTCTTTGTTGAAGTTCTCTTTGTTGAAGTTCTCTTTGCTGAAGTTCTCTTTGTTGATCTCTTTGCCGATCTCGTTGTTGATCTCTTTCTCTAAGTTCTCTTTGTTGATATCTTGGTTGATCTCTTTCTCTAAGTTCTCTTTGTTGATATCTTGGTTGATCTCTTTCTCTAAGTTCTCTTTGTTCTCTATCTCTTTGTTCAATTTTCATTTTAATTTCTCTATCTCTTTGCTCAATTTTTAGTTTAACATCTCTATCTCTATCAATATTTATAGTCGGTTCAACGTATATTCTAGTTTTAATATCTTTAATTTTTTTTGCACAACTAAAAAAATGTGCTTTTATATATTTTTTAAGGAATATATTTTTACATAAAGGACAATTAATATAGTTATTTGATATATTCATAAACTATTAAATATCAATATAAAAAAATGTTGATATAAACACATAAATTTATAAGAATTAAATAAATTAATTTCTAATGTAATAATATATGAAAGCAATAAGTACAAAAATTAGAATTGATAATACTAATTATATATCATATGTTTTAAAAAAATTTGATAATGGAACATATAAATTATTTACTTATCAAAGAAATATGAGTACAGGGTGTTATTATTTGGTAGGAATAAAGAAAGGAAATTGTTAAATTGTTGTAAATTGTTCAAATAATCCACCTCTTTGAGTACTTTCTATACTAAATTCTTTACATATTAAAATTTTATTATATTTAGATGTTCTATATTTCCAAATATTTTCTATAAGACTATCATATACATTATTTTTATTTAATAAATTAATATTAAAAATATCTTTAAAATTATTGACATGTGAACCTACCATTTCACATCTATTCCTATTATTTTGAGTTAAACAATCATATTCATCTAAATTATAGTTAGAAAGGTATTGTTCTAATTCAGGAATAAAATAACGAGCAGTTATTTTAATTATAAAATTTGATTTATCTATATTTTTTATTAATTTTGAATTTTTAAAAGCATAATTTATTGCAAATATCTCACTTGCACCTTTAGAATCATTATTCATAAGATATTTTGCATCACTTATTTCAGTTTCTTTAAAACTTATAACTTCAAATTTATTTTTATATTTATCTTTTTCATAATTTAATTCATCAAAATTATAACCAGAATTTTCAACTAAAATTATATTAAAATTTGTTTTATTTAACCATTGTAATATAGATTTTAAATAAGTATTAATTCTTTCATTTTTATCAATTTGGTATAAATATGACTTTTTCTTATTAATATTTACAGTACTTGTTAAAATAATTGTTATATTACTATTTATATTTTGATATTTTTCTATATTTTTTAGATAATCATTTAAAAAATAAAATATAATTATAAAAAATATAGATATTAAAATATTTATCATTATAATAATAATAAATATTTATTATAATGATAAATATTTTATTTGAATATTTAATTAAAATAAAATATATAATATTTAATAACTATATAATAAATAACAACTACAAATACAATAATCTCTATCACATTTAATATTAAATTTAGTAATTGCGTCAGCATTATTTTTTTTAGCAATATTTGATAAGTATATATTACATCTTGTTTCTTTTGTTAAATATAAAATATCTTCAAAATAATTAGGTTCAATATTTATTGTTATTGATTGATTAGATTCATAATAATATCTATCATTGTAAGAATCTACATTAAATATATCAGGATAATATTGTTTTTTTTGTCTTTTTAATATTTGTCCTTTACATTCACATTTTGTATGATCTAGATATCTTATATCAAAACCAGTAATTGCAATTGTATTTCTAGGAGTTTTTTTATTAACCCATGATAAACATGTATCTAAGCAATTATTCATATTTTCTTCAATTGAATAGATATATTTATCTTGAATGTAATATTTTTGATTATATCCATTTTGATTATTGGTTACAAATATTTTATTTTGATTATCATAATCAAAATATAATTGTTTATTGAGATCAATAAAATTGGTTTCTGCATAAGTTTTAATAAAGAATAAAAGAAGTAAGAAAAACATTTTGATTAATAATTTACTTATATTATGTTTAAAAATTATTTTATTAATATTAAATCAATTTTTTATCAATATAAAGATTTAAACATATAATAATATAAATGGCTAATCAACTTGATGAATATAATATTAAATTAAATAGTTATATAAAAAATATACCAACATCTAAATATTTGATTGAATTGACAAAATGTTGTAATTATAGTGAATTTTTAACAGTATATAAAAAAAAATCATTAAAAGATTTATATACAGATGTTAAATATCATTATGATCATTTAAATATTACAAATCTATATATATTAATAAATAATGAAAAAATCATTATACCAAATAATGAAAATATTATTTTATATGATTATATAAATAATAATAAAAACTATTTTATACCAGTTTATCAAGTTCCATCACAAATTGTTTATAAAATATATTTAGATTATGCAAATAATAATTGTATTAAGCATTGTGTTAATTCAGAACAAAACATGATTCAAGATATGGATATAGATTCAGAACATGGTACAGAACAAAGTACAGAACAATGTACAGTACAAAGTACAGAACAGAGTATGGATATTGATACAAATCAAATAAATCAAGGATTTTTAAATCTTGCTTTTAGAGAAGCACTTGAAAGAGCAGCTTATAGTTAATCAAACCACCCTGTTATAGAAATTCTTGGATATTTTACTAAAGGTGCAATATGCGAGACATAATGTGGAATACCTTTTTCAGGAACTTCAAATATTATAAAATTATTAAAAGATGGTGTAAATGTATGTTTTATTTCTGTTCTTTCTTCATTTAAAAAATGGAGATTACCACCATATTGTGGTTTCCAATATTTTGTTAAATTTATTACAAATGCAAGTCTACCATTTCCTCTATCAGAATGGGGTGATAAAAAATTACCAGAAATATATTTTGACATGAATAAAGTAGTTAATTTAGTTAAATTTAATCCAGTTATTTGATTTAATAATTCTATAAATTCTTTTGAATTTAGAGTCTTTCTGATAGTAAATTCTAAATATGACATTTTAACATTATTCATTGATCGAAAAAATGAATAAGAAAAATTATCATTACTAAAAGCATTATTTATATTTTTTATTTGTAATAAATTTATTTTTTCATATTGTATTGTATTTGGTTTTTCGAATTTATTATTATTAATACCTGTTGATAATATCCAATTTTTTTCTAATATAGCATTTTTATATAATTGTTCTGCAAAAGTTTCTTCTAAAAAATTAGATATATTAAGTATTTTATTATTTATGAATTCGGTATTTAGATTATCTGTATCTATATTATTTATAATTTCCATATAAAATTATAAATAATATTATATATTTTTTTAAACTAGAGTTCTATAATATCTGATAGACACAGTGCTAGGAGCGACACAGCTCCTAGAATAAAGATTAGTCTTTTAAAGTTAGTGTAAGTATAGAGCAAATTGAAAAATTACTTAGGTAATAACTTTTAATTTTTTTATACGGTTTTATATACTTTTCTCTAGTTTCATACTTAACAAATGAGTATAAATAATAAAATAGGATTATTAATATTTTGGAGATATTACATAATTTATTTTTTAAAATTTAAAAACAAATTTTAAATTTAATTGATATTATTATAAAATAATATTTAAAATCATTTCTTTATAATTTATTTAAATAAATCTGAATAATATTTTATTCTAAAGAAGGAAAAACTATGCCTGACTAGACCTATTAATACTGTTTAATTGAATCATGTATACATTGATTTAGAATTGGTTTATGAGTAAAATTATTAAAAGTATTATTAGAATTTAAATTATATCCGATTAATGGTAAATTTACACTATAATTTAGATTATAAAAATTAGTTGGAGTATTCACTCGTTGAGACGGAGAATATGGTGGAATATATGAACTTAGTTTAATCAATAAATGTTCTGACATATTTTCAATTATTTTTGGTAATTTTGGATGAACATTATTAAAATATAATTTTAACATAATTTTTATAATATAAAATTGTGCATCTTCTATATCATTATTTAATATATCAAGAATTTCTTCATCTTTTATATTTTCAATAATAGGAATATCTAAATTAAATAATTTTATAAAATATTTATTAATATTTAAAGTAAATTCATTATTAAATGCCAATATTGAATTTATAATTTTACCATCTTCGAATGAATAGACTGGTAATTTATTTAAATAATATAACATTCCAATAAGTTTTGTTTCAATTAAAATCATATTTTTAAATTCTATAAATACTATAGATGATAATTCATCTTTAGATATAAAATTAGAATCTATATTACATATAAAATTATAACTTATATATATATGTTTATCATTAATTTTTATATTATCACTATTAAATAATTTAATACAACAATTATTTATACTAGGTGTATCAGTTATTAAATAAACCTTATTAATTTTTAAATGATTAAAAATTTTTATACTATTTATATATCCTAAAATTGTACTATTAGTCTCTTTCTGTTTTTCTTTATGTATCTCTTTCGTTTGTTCTTGTTCTTGTTCTTGCTCCATATTTTTTTTACCTAATATTAATATTTTTATTTTTTTATATTCATCATTCAATAAGTCATCAGATATATCTTTAAGAAGATTTTTTTCTTGAATATTTACTATATTTTCTATTAATTTATAATATGTCATTTTATTAAATATATTATCTTTTACTATATTTTGTATACTTATTTCTTCTCCTTCTTTTCTTATAAATTCTGGTTTTAAATTAATTTCAGAATAGTTTCTAGTATTTTTTCTAATAATAGTTTTAAATATTTGTAATTTAATTCCATCTTTTTGTTTCTTTATAAATGCATCTTGATTTTTGTTTAATAATTTATATATTGTATTTAATGAATAATTACGACGATGTTCTTCTTCCTCTATTAAAATTATTGATAAATATGTACCTTTATTTAATTGTCTAAATCTAAATATAGCTTGTGCAAAATCACTCATTTTTGTACTTTTATTTATTATTATTGCTACGTGACCTTCCTGTGGCTGTTTAATATCTGTCCCTACAATATGACATTGATCATAATAATAAAAATTATTTTCTTGAACACCTTTAAAATTTTCTTTTATACCATTATTTTTTAATTGAAATTGATTATGATCTTTATCTAAAAATATTATATTATATGTAGGCAATTTTTTTGATATTTCACGTGCAATATTTTCATTAGTATAATTTAAAAATAATCCATGTAAATCTATAAACCCTCTTGGATTATCTTGTATTTGTTGTAAAATATCTTTAATATAATTTATATTATTATCATTTATATTAGATCTATTTATAATAAATTTATTATTTTTATGATTTTGTATTGATTTATTTGATTTATTTAATTTATTTAATATATTACATATTGTTTTTTTAGATTGTTTATTATCATTATTATTATTATTATTATTATTATTACTATTATTAATAGTTTTATTTTTTATATTTTCTGATATATTTATAACATAAATATTTTCATCTATTTTTTTTTTACCGTAACCATATATAGCAAATAATATGTCAAATTTTTCATCAGAATCTTTTATTATATTATTACTAAAAACAAACTCTTTAACATCTTTGTAATTAAATAATTCTAAATATGCTGTTCCAGTATATCCTACTTGCCATTGGCTATAATTATTATAAATTAAATCTTGAAATGATATATTTAATTGTGTTTCTACATAATCAATTTTATTTTTATTAACATTATAGAGATATTTTAATAATAAATTTATTTTCATACCATCGTCTATATATATATATGTTTCACATATATATTTTAAATTAGTAATATTAATTTCTTCATCTACTAATACATCATAAGTAACTATATATTTATCTAATTCTTCATGTATTCCTCGTAAGTCTAATAAAATATTAGTTGCATTTCTATAATCATGTAGATTATCAGTTAATTCACAATTATATATTTTAATATAAGTTTTAAATGTAAGTAATAAAGTATATAAAATAGAAGAAAAATTTGAATCTTTTACAGGAGTATCTTTTCTAGAAAAAGGAGAACATAATCTATGAGTATCATTTTGATTAAAATATAAAAAAGAAAACCCATAATCTGTTTGATATACACTTTTTATACAATTATGATAAAGTTCATTAATATTATTTAATAAATGTGGATAAAGTTCATTAATATTATTTAATAAATGTGGATATTTATATAAGTTTGTTCTATTTTTATTTTTTTTAATTATAGCATATGTTTCATTAAAAATATAATTAAAAGTATCTTCTTCTAATGGAGGGTATTTTTTTTCTACCGAATTAAAAATTGAATTTAAATAATTATAATGTGAATCAAATTCATCTATTATGTTATATTCTTCATTTAATCTAATATTATTATTTTTAATATTATTAATCCATCTTAATTTAGCATCAAAATCTGAATAAATATTTATTTTTAGATCTATTAACATTTTTGATAATGATAATATTTTTTCAACCTCAATAACTAAATGTGAAGCAGTTATAATTGTTGCTGTCTTTTCTTTTATAAAATTTACACAAAGAGATAATAAAGGTGTAAAAACAGATGTTTTACCTTTACCCATCATAAATTGGTGTAATTTTAATGTTGGATTTTTTTTAATTAAGTCTTCTCTTATTTTAAAATATTTATCTAATTGAGATCTCTTATAAAAAAATGTACATTGTATTAGATAAAATATTTCAAAACCAAAAAAATTATTACCATCTATATTTTCATTAAAACATTTTATAGAATCTAAAGTTTCCATATGATTTTTTATTTCCCAACAAGATACATTATTTATTATTTTATTTATTACATCATATAAAATATTACATTTCATAATATTTATAAAAAAATAAATGTTTGACGTTAAATATTGATTAAAATCAATAAATTTAATAATATTTTTTATATTTTTTTTTATAATTATTTTTATAATTTTTTTAAATAGTTTAAAATTAGGCTTATGATTTTTATCATTTTTATCATTTAATTTACATAATTTATGATGCTCAATATATTTTTCTTTATTATTTTTATTATTTATACTATTTATTTTATTAATAAAACTTAATTTAGTTTCTATATCATGTATTTTTGATTCACAAAAGTCAAATAGTTTATTGTTTATATAATCTATATATTTATTTTTAATATTTTCATTATTTACATTATTAATATTTACATTATTTACATTATTAATATTTTTTTTATTATTAATATTAATATTTACATTATTTTCATTATTTTCTACAAAAATTTCTTTTAAAAAATTTTCTTCATTTTTCATAAATTTTTTCATAATTGGATTATTTAAATCTAATTTAACATTATTATGGTAATGTCTATCACATATTTTTATATAGTCAATTGTATTAAAATTATTTATTGGACCATAATAAGAAGGGCTTATATTTATTTTAACATAAAGATTTTCATATGATGTTTCTTCTTTATATTCTTTATCTAAACTTTTATAAAAATATCCTTTATTATGATAAAAACATGAACTACTAATTAATTCTATAGTATAATTATTATTTTTATCACGATACATTAAATAAGGTACATATGAAGGAATGAATTGTGCGAAAGGATATTTAGTAATATTTAAATCAAAATATAATTTATATTCTTTATCATTATTTATCATTATTATTTCTTTATAAAATATTTTAGTTTGATTATATTTTATAATAAATACTCTATACGGTAATATAAAATTAACTGAAGTTATTATAAATAAATAACAAATATTTGAAGGACCTATAGGTCTATTTTGTGTAGTTAACAATTTAATTTGATTAAAATTATTATAATTAATTGAAAATCTACATAATAATTTTTTTAAACTATTATTTAATCGATTATAATTGTTTATATTAATACTATAATTACTTAAATATTGTATACCATATTCTTCAAGTTTAATATAATATTTTTTTTCATACCAACTAAAATATTGTTCATAATAATTATTTAAAAATGTTTTTTCTATAAATTCAATATTTATATTATTTTCTTTTTTTATATATTTATAAATTATATCCATATAATTTCCATCTTTATAGTAAATAACTTTTGTGTAATCATTTATTATAGAATAATTATCTATAAAAAAATTTGATACTTTATTACTATAAACAATACCATTATCAAAAAAATAACTATCATAAGAAATAAATGAATATTCGCAATTTGTTAAAATACTTATTATTGTACATATACTAATATTATTAAAAACAAATCCTTTAATTTTATTAATAATATTATATATTTTTTTTTTTGTAATCTTATATATATTTATTTTATCAGGATCACTAATAATTAAAGTTTTGTCATAAAATTTATTATCTAATATACTATTACATATTATATATTTATATTTTAATATTTCTATATAATTATCAATATTTTTTATTGTAAGATTATTATCATAGTATATATCATTTATATTAATATTTTTATTTTTTATAAGATTAGTTATATTATAAGAACGATACATAATATATGAATTATTTATAGAATCTTTTATACTAATTGCATTTTTTAAATCTTCAATATTTTTATATTTATTTGTAAATTTAAAAATACTAATTATTTCTTGATAATCTAATATTAAAAATAAGGGATCATATATTGGAATATCAAAGCAAACCGTATTATTTGTTGTATAATAGTTATAATAAAAACATTTACTATAACGACTTAATATTGATTCATCCCTTATGTTATTTAATATTATATAAGATAAAGTGCATAAATATATATAATAGACATTTAATAAAGTATTAAATAGTCCTGATCCAAACTGGGATACTTCTAATGGATTTATTGATGAATTAAAGTTTATTTTATCCCTTTTAAAATTATAAAATTCTATTATATCAATTTTTTTTTTATTTCTTACTTTATGAATTTGTGTTTTCAAAAATCTTTGTAAATCAATATAATAATTACAATTAATTATTACATAATCTACAGGATTTAAATTATTATTAATTATTATATTATCTGGTAATAAATTATCAATTCCAGATTTTTCTTTTAAATTAAATATTAACTTATTAGGAATATTATAAGTACTTATTATATCTTCTGTTAAATTATTATCTCTAAGTAATTTATATATATAGTTATCAAAAAATAAATTATTTACAGTATTAGTTTTATATAAACTATCATTTGTTATACATAATAAATTAATCATGTTTTTATGAAATTTCATACAATTAGTAATATATTCATTACTCTTTATCTCTAAAGTTTTTTGATTATCTAAATATAAATTTAATATTAAATTAGTAATACCTAAATTAAAATAACTATAAAATGTACAAGAACCAGAATTTTGTATAGTATTTAATATTCCAAATTCATTATGTTTTATTTTAAACATATTTCTTGAATAAATAAATGTATTTGTAAATTCTTGATTTGATCTAATAGATTCTGATTCTAATGCAGTATTTATAAAACTAACAAACCCATCAAATTGTCTTTTATAATTATTAAATAATCTTATTGGTGTTACATTATATTTTTCTAAATAAGTATTGGAAAGACAATGTGTATATATATGATATAAATTAATACTATTATCTATAATATTAATATCATAATGTATATATCCAATAATATTAGTTAATAAATGTTCTGTGATATATTCCATCTTACAAAATAAAATTAATAAAGCATATATTAAATAAGTTTTATTCTTATTTTCACTTTTTATATCATCATATAGATTATTAAAATTTGTCGTCACATTCAAATTAAATATATTTTGTTTTGTAAGATCTTCTTCACAAGTGTTAAATTTATTTATAATTGCACTTTTAATTTTATCTCTAGTTTCAGCAATTGTAACAGAATGATGTTTAGAATATGATGAAATCTCTTCCATAAAAAAAATTATATAACCACATATATCAAAATTCTTAAAAAGGTTGTTTTTTTTAAATAATCTATTAACTGTGTAATCAGTACCATCTAAATTTGTTTTAATATTATTACTTTCTATACCTAATCCTGAATTTGAATATATAATATAATCATCTGTATTTATTTTAATATTATATAGAATTGTAGCATGAAGTCCATAAGTAGTTTCAGCAATATTATTACCAACTAATAAAAATAATTCATCTAACTTATAAAAATTTCTAATATTAGTTCGAGCATTTTGTGTTGTACCACTTTTATTATTAATATCTTTATCAAATAAATAATATATAGGAAACAATACATTTTGTAAATCACTCCTTATATCTGATTCTAGCGGTGAATAATAAGATGTAAGATTCATAATTTATTTATACTATTAAAATATAAAATATATTTATTTATTTATTTATTTATTTATTTATTTATTTATTTATTTATTTATTTATTTATTTATTTATTTATTTATTACACCCAAATCTAGGATTATTGGACAGTTATTTTTAGAATAATAACAATAAAATAATTTATTTATTAAAATTTATAATATATTAATAAGGTGTTTCATAATTAAGTATCAATTATTTTATCAATAAAATAAAAATTAGTATTATAAATTATACAATTAAAATTAAGAAATTATTTTTATAGTTATATTATTTTATTATAAATATAAAATCATTATTCAATTATATCAATAAAAATAACTTTTATAAAAAATA
>Ga0214919_10009276_pt1 | contig 12714 bp, 9 predicted proteins | sample LL1503_MetaG_FD_177994 | JGI IMG/M metagenome (GOLD analysis project Ga0214919, IMG submission 177994) | Freshwater microbial communities from Lake Lanier, Atlanta, Georgia, United States - LL-1503 | ecosystem: Environmental > Aquatic > Freshwater > Lake | place: USA: Georgia | collected 2015-03-15
ACCTGTATCAGCATTATTAAGAGCTGAAATACCACTATTGATGTTGTCAATTGCCTTGGCATAAGAGGCAATTTTTGCTTTAAATGCATTGGCAACGCCTAAGCCCACAGGATCGTCCTTAGCGCTATTGATTCTTTGTTGGGTGCTGATGCGTGTGCTGGCTTGAGTGTAGTCGGCAGTTGCATTTGCATATGCATTGCCTGCGATAAGTGCATTCAAATTGGTGTTGATGATCATTTCATAAACCTATTGATAAAAAGCCAAAAGAATGGGGGCAATTTCTTGCTACAACTGAATCAGTATGAACGATGTCAGAACACGAACTCGGAAAACTTGAGGAATCTTTACACTTTTTACAGGTTTTTATATAAGGAATAGTTTTATTTAAACCAAAAAGAGGTATTAAGTATTATTAAAACGGGACGATTAAGATTAAGTCCGAATTCAAGAATATAAAACTACCGTAAAAACACACAGCAATAATACTTAGCGATGCATTTTAAATAAATAATTTATAGCAAACTTTACTCAAGTTTAAACATTAACTGCCGATAAGTGTCACGTAAGACTTTATTTTACCCAGAAAGGCAGGCCATCATGGTTTCTTCAATTCAATCAAGAGTTACTAATCTCCCACCTAGTGTGCAGATGTCTGACTCTAAAACTGCATTAAGTAGCGCTTCTGCAAATGTGCAAGAGCAATCGGCTGTTAGATTAAATGTTGCTGCGAATAGTCAAAAAATGCAGCAAGAACTTAGGAATTCAATTGATCATCTTAACCGGATGATGAAGGACGGCGGTAGAAATCTTTCATTCTCAATGGATCATGCCTTGGGTCAGCCCGTCATAGTTGTTCGCAAAGATGATACTGGTGAAGTGATTCGACAAATACCGAATGAAACTGTTGTTTCTGTAGCTCATAACATCGAGTTGCTCAAAGGTATTTTGTTAAATAGAAGAACATAATTTAAAAAAAATTAAAGTTTTAAAAAATTATTCCGAATCATCAACCATCAGGACTCTTGTCTTGAAACATTCAAGTCAGTTAACTTTTAAGGAGTTTTAAATGTCAGTTATCAACACAAACACAAAAGCACTTGTAGCACAAGAGTCCATGCGCGCTAGCAACCTCAGCTTGAGCACAGCAATGGAACGCTTATCCACCGGCAGCAAGATCAACTCTGCAAAAGATGATGCAGCTGGTTTGGCAATCACCAATCGTATGACAGCGCAAGTTCGTGGCATGACCAAGGCTGTTGGTAATGTTAACGATGCAATATCAATGTCTCAAACTGCAGAAGGTGCGTACGGAAATATTGGAGATATTCTTCAGCGTATGCGCGAGTTGGCTGTTCAGTCTGGAACTGGCACTATGAATAATAGTGATCGCGCCAGTTTACAATTAGAGGTAGCCCAGCTCAAACAACAGATCGATAAAATTGCAACTTCAACAAATCATAACAACATTAATTTGTTAGATGGAACTGCACAAAATGTAGTCATTCAAACGGGTAGTTTTTCTGGCGACACTATGAAAATAGGATTTGATTCCGCCAAGACTAAGGATATTGGAGTTGGATCCAAGGCATTCTTGCAGTCAGTTGGTGGAACTAGTGCGGTTCGTACTGCATTGGCAGCAAGCACCTTATATCTAAATGGTGTCGCTGTTGGGCCTACACTTGCCGATGATGATACAGCCTCACCGGCAGCAGGTAAAACTACAAGTGCAATTGCAAAAGCAGCTGCAATTAATCGAGTTTCTAATCTGAGTGGCGTTTATGCGCGTGCTGAAACAAACTTTGTTTCTGGTTCCATTATGGCTGCTCAAACAGCTGTATCATCAGGCACGGTTACTATTAACGGTGTTACAACCGATACTTTTTCAACATCTTTAGATACAAGCCTGAGCCGCAAGACAGTGGTCAACGCTATTAATGCAATCGCCGCACAAACTGGCGTTGTAGCAACCGACACTGAAGATGATAAAACTGGTGTTACGCTGACAGCTGCAGACGGCAGAAATATTGACTTGGCTGCTACGACGCTTTCCGCAGCTACGACTGGTTTGAAAGCAGTTGCTTCAACTGTTTATGTCGGATCATTTAGTTTATATACTATGGATGGCCGTGATATCACTGTTGGACAAGCTCAGGGCACAACAGGTGCAACACTGGAGCAGCAAACTGGCTTGCAAGTTGGTACCTATAAAGCAGATACAGCTATTTATACGTCCTCCAACAGAAATGGAGGAGTCGCAATAACGGTTGCTCCAACTTCAGCCAACGTTGGTTTTTTGAATGGTAATTCGATGATTATTAATGGTGTGGCGATAACAGCTGCTGTAGCAACTGATGATTTATCCACTTATGATGTTGGATCAGCTGTTGGTGGTACTTCATCTACAAGAGCATCTAGCGCTATTGCAATTGCAGCAGCAATTAATAAATCATCAGCGCAAACGGGTGTTACAGCAAAAGCAGGATCAAATATTATCAGAGGTACAGGATTTACTGCAACTTCAGTAGCAAGTTCTAAAGGTGTTTTCCTTAACGGTGTAACCTTCACTGTAAATGCTAGAACAGTTGATCAAGTAGTTGACCGTTTCAATGAGTATTCAACTCAAACTGGTGTTGTGGCTTCGCGTTACGGTGACGGAATGCAATTGGAAGCTGCTGACGGTAGGACAATCATACTTGGTTCAAGTGCAAGCAATGCTGGTCTGGGCTTAACTGGTGCAACCACTATTGGTACAAGCGGCCTTGGAACTTCAACTGCAGCATTTATCAGTACAGTTCAATTAAGTTCGGATAAACAATTCAAAATTGAAGCTGGTTCAAATGGTGACGCCAATTTGGAGAACTTGGGTTTTTATCAGGGAACATACGGTGCATCAAAAAATGGGCTTAAAGTCGCTGATATTGATATTTCAACAGTTTCAGGTTCAAATGAAGCCATGACTTCTATTGATGCTGCTATTAATAACATTAGTAACGCTCAAGCAAAGTCTGGTGCATTTAACAATCGACTCGATTCAATCATTAATAATTTGACGGAAAGCTCGAAAAACTTGCAGGCTTCGCGTAGCCGAATTTTGGATACAGATTACGCAACGGAAACAACTAACCTTGCAAAACAGCAGATTATTCAACAAGCTGCAACAGCAATGTTAGCCCAAGCTAACCAGTCTTCACAATCTATTTTGAGTTTGTTGAAATAAACTTTCACTAGATTATAATAAAGGAAGGGTTTTCGGACTCTTCCTTTTTTTTATGGCCAAAAATAACAAACTATTTCAAAAAGTAAACAAGGCTTTATCATCTGGTCAGTTTATAAAAGCAATTAATGGATTGCAAAAACTACTGGAAGACAGTCCTCTTCATATAGAGTATTTACTGCTCATGGGAGAGGCTTTAATGCGAAACGAACAGTTTGCAGAGGCTGTCGTATATTTCGCTAAAGTTGTAGAGTTAGAAAAAAATAATATACGAGCACTCAATAATTTTGGTGCCGCACTGCTCCGTAACAGACGGTTAGAAGAGGCGAAGGAAATATTACTTTATGCATTAGATATTGACCCTGAAAATATTGATCTCTACACAAACCTAGGAAGTGTTTATCAAAACTTGTTGTTGCCTGAAAAATCTTTAGAAGCAGCATTTAAAGTAGTTGAGCTTAACCCTTCTTGGTATATGGCTTACAATAATTTGGGTTGTGCATTAGGTGACTTAATGCGACTTGATGATGCTAGAGAAGCTTACATTACGGCCAACTTACTTAATCCTAAGTTTTTACCAACTATCTTAAATTTAGCCCAACTTGAAGTTAAGCTGGGTAATCACTCGCGGGGCGTGGAGTTATATGAATCAGCTCTTAAGCTTACTAATTTAACTAACGGTGAGCAAGAGTTAATTAAATATTACCTTTCCCACTCTTACCTTTATTTTGGAAATTTAACACAAGGGTGGATTTACTATGACTTTGGATTTTCAGATATGTTGCCAACTGGAGCCTATCGCTCTCAGCGGAAATTCAGTCAGCCATTGTGGAAAGGTAATTTAAATGAACAAAAAACCGTTCTTATTTGGCGAGAGCAAGGTATAGGTGATGAATTATTATTTGGCACATGTCTAGAAGATGTACATAATTCAAATTTAAATATTATTTTAGAGTGTGATCCAAGGTTAATAGATATTTACCAAAGAACATTTCCAAAATTTAGGGTTAGAGGAGAGTCTATTGATAGTCAATTTCGCTCTCAATATGCTGACTTTGAATTCCATATTCCAATTGGTTCGCTACCACGCTATTTCAGATCCAATATTAAAGATTTCGATAAACCTCCTAAATTATTTATTCCAAAAATACAGCAAACCGAATTTATAAGTGAAAAATTAAAACCATATCGCGACAAAATTCTTGTGGGTATTTGTTGGCGAAGTGGGAGGCTGTCTATAGAAAGAAATTTAAATTACACATCGCTCAGAGATTGGGGAAGTTTATTGGCAGATCCCCGGTATCAATTTGTCAATCTATTTCACGAAGATTGTGAAAATGAAATTTTAGAAGTTGAACAATTACACAATATTAGAATATTGCGTTGGAATGATATTAATTTAAAAAATGATTTAGAGACTGTTCTTGCTTTGGTTAGCCAATTGGATTGCGTTGTTTCAGTTGGTACTGCTGTTAGTATTATTGCTGCCTCTTCAGGTGCTAATACTTTAGTGCTTATGCAGCGCTCTTGGGTTTTACTTGGTCAAGAAAATAAATACCCCTGGTTTCCCAACGTGCATCCTTTTGTGGTCGAAACAAACCAGCATGTTGGTGCCAATATCGATAAGCTTGGTCAATATATTAAATTTAAATAATTGTTTGATTTTGCTTGTTAAACAGGCTCAAATTCAGGATTCATATGTGTCTTGATCAGCGCTCTAATCTGTTCCACACTTAAAAAGTCAGGGTTACTGCCCGATTCATATGCAAAGCCGGCGGGAACTTTCAGGGCTTTTAACTTCTTCAAATATTCGGGCATTTTTCGTTCTTGGCCGGCACTCAATATGGCGTAATAACTGCCTAAATCAACTGTGTTGGGGCTGTCGCTGCTCGTAATCATTTCTTCATGAAGTTTTTCACCAGGTCGAATGCCAACAATCTCTTGTTTGCAATTGGGACCAATCGCTTGGGCTACATCGCTGATTCGATATGAGGGAATTTTCGGAACTAAGATTTCGCCACCTAATGCATGCTCTAAGGCCCAAAATACCATTTCCACACCTTCTTCCAAAGGGATGTTGAAACGCGTCATTGCTGAATCTGTAATAGGCAAAACGCCTGTTGTGGCCTTGCTCAGGAAAAACGGAATCACCGATCCGCGCGAGCCCATGACATTGCCATAACGTACAACAGAGAAGCGAAGGTCGCGCTCACCTCTAAAGTTATTGGCGGCAATGAATAATTTATCACTACAAAGTTTGGTTGCACCATACAAATTAATTGGAGCTGCAGCTTTGTCGGTTGAAAGAGCTACTACTCGACGAATGCCTTTATCTAGACAAGCCTCGATTACGTTTTGTGCTCCCATTACGTTGGTTTTAATAAATTCGAAGGGGTTGTATTCGGCGGCTGGAACTTGCTTTAAGGCTGCTGCATGTACTACAGTGTCAATTCCTTCCATGGCGCGAGCAAGCCGACCAGGGTCACGAACATCGCCTATGAAAAACCGCAAGGCTGGATATTTGTCTTGGGGAAACTGTTGCTGCATTTCGTATTGTTTTAATTCATCACGACTAAATACTACTAAACGATTAATTTTTGGGCAATGTTCAAGCACAGCCTTGACAAAGGCTTTACCAAAGGAGCCTGTACCCCCAGTAATAAGAATGCTTTGATCACAAATATCAACTGATTGATGCATGGAATTTCCGTCGTAATCACGACGTTTATTAAGAAAGATGATTCATTTAAGCAGAACTCGTGCCACATCAGATTGGTCTGGTCTGTAATTTGCTTGGAATGAACCAGTGTCGTTACTTTGACGGCGTAATTTGTATTCATCATGAAACAAGCAAACATCATTCCTTACGGTAGACAATCCATTTCTGAGGCAGATATTCAAGCGGTAGTGAGCGTTTTGCGCTCAGACTTCTTAACCCAAGGTCCGGTGGTGCCTGCATTTGAGCAAGCAGTGGCAACTTATTGCCACGCACGGCACGGAGTTGCCGTCAGCAATGCGACCGCAGCGCTACATATCGCTTGTTTGTCATTAGGCTTGGGTCATGGCGATTGGTTGTGGACCAGTCCAATCACATTTGTGGCTTCAGCCAATTGTGGTTTGTATTGTGGAGCTCAGGTTGATTTTGTAGATATCGATCCGCATACTTTTAATATGAGTACTGTCGCACTAGAGAAAAAATTAATTGAAGCCAAACTGCAGGGTAAGTTACCCAAGGTAGTAGTGCCAGTGCATATGTGTGGCCAACCCTGTGATATGGCAGCTATTCATGTACTTTCTATTAAGTACGGGTTTAAGATCATTGAAGATGCTTCGCATGCCATTGGTGGCCAATATTTTGGTGAACCCATAGGAAATTGTCGGTATTCAGATGTAACGGTGTTTAGCTTTCATCCAGTCAAAATCATTACGACAGGCGAAGGCGGAATGGTTGTTACGAACTGCGATGAATTAGCTAAAAAAATAAACTTATTTAGAAGTCACGGTATTAGCAGTACACCGGATGAAATGGAATTAAGACCCTCTGATGAAATATGGAATTACCAACAAATTAGTCTAGGCTTTAATTATCGCATGACAGAAATACAAGCGGCACTTGGCTTGAGCCAAGTTGGAAGACTAGATGAATTTGTGAATATAAGAAAAACAATTGCTTCGTTTTATGACCAGGCACTTTCGCAGATTGAAATTAAAACACCTTGGCAACATCCAAATACACAATCCAGCTTTCACTTGTACCCTATTCAGCTAACTGATAAATCAGGCATCAGTCAAAAATCGCTTTATCAAGCGCTTACACAAGCTGGTGTCAAAGTTAATTTGCATTACATCCCAGTTTATCGGCAGCCCCACTATCAGCGCTTAGGTTTCAAAAGTGGTTACTGTCCAAATGCTGAAAAATATTTTAAAAAGAGTATCAGCATTCCCATTTATGCAAGTATGACGACAGAACAACAACATCGTGTGGTTGATTTGATTCAATCCTTTTGTTATTCGAAAATTATAAAAAAAGTAATTGGAGAAAGATTGTGAACATTGCAATCATCCCAGCACGCGGTGGCAGCAAACGAATTCCGAGAAAAAATATCAAAGAGTTTTGTGGAAAACCAATGATTGCCTACGCAATTGAAGCCGCTAAAGCTTCAGGATTATTTGAACACGTGATTGTATCTACTGACGATGCAGAAATTCAAATCATTGCAAACACTTGGGGTGCTGAAACGCCATTTATGAGGCCAAAAGAATTGGCAAATGACTTTACAGCAACTGTACCAGTCGTTGCACATGCAATCAAAATGTGTGAGGCTTTAGAGTTTGAATTCTCAAATGTCTGTTGCATTTATCCGAGTGTTCCATTTATCGAAATAAAAGATTTTCAAGAGTCACTTGCAAAATTTATAAAGCAAAATTCAGATTACTGTTTTCCTGTAACTGAATTTCCTTCTGCTATTCAAAGGGCTTTAAAGAAAAGTAGCAATGGATTGATGCAAGCCTTTTACCCTGAGTATGAATTGAATCGAACACAAGACTTAGAGTCTGCGTTTTACGATGCTGGCCAGTTTTATTGGGGAAGAAAACAATCGTGGCTTACCAATAACCGCATCCATAGCAACGGTGTTGGTTATGAGATTCCCAACTGGCGTGTGGTTGATATTGATACGCCAGCAGACTGGGATCGTGCGGAGCGTTTGGCCAAAACCCTTTTTGCAGAATAAACGCTATGTCTCAACTGCAAATAGCTTTTAGAACAGACGCAAACCATGAAATTGGTACAGGTCACTTCATGCGCTGCCTTACTTTGGCCGACGAATTGATTAAGCAAGGTGCAGAGATTTGCTTTGTATCAAGAGACTTGCCAACTCATTTACAAAATATGTTGAAAGAGCGTGGTATGAAATGCCATAGCCTGCCAATTGATAACGATAGCTACTCATTGGATGAACTAGCCCATTCTAAATGGCTCAAAACAAGCCAAATAAACGATGCAAATATGACCATAGAACTTTTGAATTTTGTTGGTTGGGATTGGATGATTGTTGATCACTATGCGTTAGACCATCGATTTGAAAAAAAAATGAGAGTTATTGCCAAAAACTTGATGGTAATAGATGATTTGGCGGATCGGACACATGATTGTGACGTCTTACTCGATCAAAATTTTTATAGTAATCAGGAGCAGCGTTATATTGGAAAAATTTCATCAAATTGCCGCCAATTGTTGGGGCCAAGTTATGCATTGTTAAGGCAAGAGTTTACAAAAATGCATCCATTAGTAAAAACAAGGACTGGAAATATAGGCAAAATCATGGTATTTTTTGGTGGGGTTGATGCAGGGAATTTAACTGGAACAGCCTTAAATATTTTAATTGGAATGAATATAGGTGTTGAAGTGGATGTGGTGATAGGTTTGCAACACCCACACAAGGAAGAAATAATTCAATTTTGCAAGATAAATAAATTTAATATATATATACAAACAACTAATATGCCCGCTTTAATGGCACAGGCTGATTTAGCAATTGGGTCAGGTGGCACAAGCATCTGGGAAAGATGCAGTATGGGTTTGCCATCTATTTGTATCGTCAGTGCTAATAACCAAAGAGAACAAATTGAAGATTTAAATAATGCAAATCTGATCATTGCGCCACACCAATATGATAATACTTTTGATTTTTTGCCATCAATCTTAAAAAATCTTATGAGTCAACCAGCGATACTGCTGGACATATCAAGTAGATCCTTAAAGCTGGTAGATGGATTAGGTGCAGCAAGAGTAACGTCGGCATTAAAAGCTCATCACTTACAACTTCGACTGGTGGAAACACAAGATGCTAAAAACCTTTTTCAGTGGAGAAACCATCCCCAGGTTAGAGAAAATTCAACGAATCATGGGGTGATAAGTTGGGAGGAGCATAGTGAATGGTTTAATAAAAGAATCAACAATTTGGATGGACCCCTGCTAATTGGTGAAATTGAAAATAAGCCTGTAGGAGTTGTACGTTTTGATATTATTAAAAGCAGTGCTGAGGTATCTATATATCTGGCGCCTGATGTTCATATAAAGGGTTTGGGTGGCTGCTTGCTTGAAAAAGCAGAAATGTGGTTGAACTTCAATTATCCCAGTATAAGTAAATTACATGCCAAGGTGTTATTTAACAACGAGCCTTCTAAAAGGATGTTCGCAAAGCTCAACTATTCCTTGAGCGAAAGCAAAGAGTCACTTCAATTTTCAAAAGAATTAGGAGTATGTGTATGAATATAGCTCATCGCAAAATAGGTTGTGACTTCCCTCCATTTATCATCGCCGAAATGTCTGGTAATCACAACCAGTCATTAGAGCGTGCTTTGGAAATTGTGGAAGCGGCTGCCAAAACAGGTGCTCACGCTCTCAAAATTCAAACCTACACACCCGATACCATGACGCTGGATTTGGATGAGCGGGAATTTCACATCAGCGATACTAAAAGTTTATGGACTGGTACTTCCCTTTACAAACTGTATGGACAAGCCTATACGCCATGGGAGTGGCACGAGACTATTTTCAAACGTGCCAAAAAATTAGGCATTATTGCTTTTAGTACGCCCTTTGATGATTCTGCTGTCGACTTGTTGGAAAGCCTTGACGTACCTTGCTACAAAATTGCATCATTTGAAAATACAGACATTCCATTGATTAAACGAGTTGCTGCAACTGGCAAGCCAATCATCATTTCCACTGGCATGGCAAGTATTGCCGAATTGGATGAAACGGTACGTGCAGCAAGGTCTGCAGGATGTAAAGATTTAATTTTGCTCAAATGCACCAGCACTTACCCAGCAACAGCAGACAACACAAATATATTAACCATTCCACATATGCGTGAGATGTTCAATTGTGAAGTGGGTTTATCAGATCACACCATGGGAGTTGGGGTGTCTGTTGCTAGCGTAGCCTTAGGTGCAACTGTTATTGAAAAGCATTTCACACGTAATCGTTCAGATGGCGGCGTTGATAGCAGTTTTTCTATGGAGCCCGCTGAGATGTCTCAGTTAGTCATAGAAACTGAAAGAGCATGGCAGGCTTTGGGGCATGTGAGTTATGGAGCTACAAAGGCCGAGGAAAAGTCTATTGTCTTTCGCCGCTCTCTTTATGTAGTTGAAGACATAAAGGCAGGACAAGAGTTAACCCCTCAAAATGTTCGCGCAATTCGCCCCGGTCTTGGATTAGCGCCAAAATATTTAAACTCAGTACTCAATCAAAAAGTAACTAAAGACGTCGCCAAAGGAACTGCTTTAAGTTGGGATTTTTTTAAATGAAAAATACCCATTTCAAAGTGCTAATCATTGGATGCGGTAATATTGCTGGTGGATACGATAACGCACAACCCGGTGAAAATTTACCTTTAGGACACGCCAAGGCATTCATCAATCATGGCGGATTTGAATTGTCTGCATGTGTTGAGCCTGACGCTCACAAGCGTGTCGCATTTCAAAAGCGCTGGAAAGTTGCGCACGGCTGCGAGTCAATGCAATCGGTATTGGCAAATAATTTGGAATTTGATGTGGTCAGTATTTGCTCTCCCACACAACAACACGAGAATGACATCCAGTCAGTTATATCGCTTCAGCCCAAATTAATTTTTTGTGAAAAACCGATCACACCTTATGTAGAGGACTCCCTCAAAAGTATCAGATCATGTCACGCTGCTGGAATTAAACTAGCGGTCAATTACAGCCGTCGTTGGTCTTCACAGGTAGACGCTTTTCGACAAGAACTTATCAATGAAAGTTGGGGACAAGTCAGAAGTGTCACAGGCATTTATAACAAAGGTATTCTCAACAACGGAAGTCACATGATTGATTTATTGCAATACCTTATGGGTCCGTTGCAAGTTCAAACTGTCGGTAAAGCGATTTATGACCACTGGACGAATGATCCGTCTATCGATTGTGTCTTACTAACTCAACTAGGCGCTCCAGTGCATATCAATGTGGCTGACGCCAGAGACTATGCCATTTTTGAATTGCAAATTGTTACAGAAAAAGGCGTCATTTCAATTGAAGATGGTGGCTCCAAGTGGCGTTTGAGAAAAGCTCAACCAAGTACTGATTTAGTTGGGTATCAGTTTTTAAATCAAGGTGAAACCATTCATCAGTGGCAATCCGATGCCATGACAAATGCTGTCGCAAACATATGGGAAGCATTAGCGCACAACAAACCATTGCTAAGTGATGGCAACAATGCATTAAAAGCACAGTTGATATGTGAGCAGATTAAACAGATGGTAGTGCCAAAAAATTCACACATAAAAATCAACGAGGTGATTTGATGAAGCAAGAACTCGCTTTATTGGGTGGTCAGCCGATCATTAGTCAAAAATTCAAAACCTACAACTCAATTGGCATTGAAGAAGTTCAAGCGGCCAAAGAAGTGATTGAAAGCGGTGTATTGTCGCAATTCATCGGTGCGCATCATGCGGATTTTTTTGGCGGACCTAAAGTAAAAGCCTTTGAAGCCCAGTGCGCTCAATATTTTGGCGTTAAACACGCCATCACAGTTAACTCGTGGACAAGTGGCTTGATAGCCGCAGTAGGCGCCGTTGGCATCGAGCCTGGAGACGAAGTGATTGTTCCGCCTTGGACCATGTGCGCTAGTGCAACTGCCATTTTGCATTGGAATGCAATACCTGTTTTTGCAGATATTGATCCCAAAACATTTTGTTTAGATCCCAAATCTGTTGAGGCCAATATTACGCCTTACACCAAGGCTATCATGGCCGTTGATATTTTTGGACAATCCGCAGATATGCAAGTATTGATGGCGATTGCAAAAAAGCATGGTTTAAAAGTGATTTCTGATACTGCACAAGCACCAGGCGCCATGTATCAAGGTCAATACGCGGGCACCTTGGCCGATGTGGGTGGTTTTAGCTTGAATTACCACAAACACATTCATACGGGTGAAGGCGGTATTTTGGTTACTAACGACGACAAAATTGCACAACGATTGCAATTAATCCGTAACCACGCTGAAGCCGTTGTAGAAGGTATGGGTGTGAGTGATCTAAGCAATATGGTTGGCTACAACTTTCGACTGGGTGAAATTGAATGCGCCATGGGTATGTCACAGTTGAAAAAGCTTAAAGGCTATGTCGATGGTCGCCAACATGTGGCAAAGCGTTTGAGCCAAAAGTTGGCGCATTTGGAAGGACTTACATTGCCTTATGTGATGCCTGATGCAACGCATGCTTTCTATGTGTATCCATTCTTACTAGACGTTGAAAAACTCGAAGTGCCACGCGCACGAATTATTCAAGCCTTACAGGCTGAGGGCATTACAGGTTTGGCCAATGGCTACCAAAATGTCCACTTACTACCTATGTTTCAAAAGAAGATCGCTTATGGCTCGCAAGGTTTTCCTTGGAGTTCAGACATCTGTCATCGCCAAGTGAGTTACGCAAAAGGCATTTGCCCTGTTGCCGAAAAGTACCACGATAGCAGCT
>Ga0214919_10009277_pt1 | contig 12714 bp, 13 predicted proteins | sample LL1503_MetaG_FD_177994 | JGI IMG/M metagenome (GOLD analysis project Ga0214919, IMG submission 177994) | Freshwater microbial communities from Lake Lanier, Atlanta, Georgia, United States - LL-1503 | ecosystem: Environmental > Aquatic > Freshwater > Lake | place: USA: Georgia | collected...
TTGATGATATTGCGTCTTTATATCCAACTATAGTCAGCAAAGGCTTTTTGGACCGCCATGGTATAACGGGCGTTAAATTTTTAAATGTAATGGTGGTACTAGATTGGAACAAGATAGAACGATTTGTAAGCGATGATAAGACACTTCTATATGTCCCTCCAAAATATTACAACATCAACCCACCCCAGTTTGAATGTAAATGGTGGTTTAAATATTATATCGACAAGGCCTTTGATTGCGGAAAAGGCCGGCTTAGCCAGTATTCCGGAACATGTTATCTCAACTCGGCAATAAACGGAATAATATTGTCTGACACAGCTCATCGCATCGCATTAATGTATATGAATAAAGAGTTACAAAGTAATCCGTTATTATTATCAGAAATTAAACAAGATATTACGGGATTGTCGTGTCTTGTGTCTAAACGTTCAACTCCCGTAAGCATATTATACCGGATTTTATATAATATATTCTGTAAACATGATAAGGTATTAACTCTGGATAAAAGACCTGGGAAAATCCAGAAGGATATCATAATAAAAAGTTCGCAACAATTTTTTAGCATCCGAAATAATCCAAGTGATAAAAAATATGGAGAGGGAGGCTTTAGCGAATATGTATTATACAAATTATTTTTTGAAATGAAGTCAAAGTTTATCGTCAATTTTAATAGTAAACTTTATAATCCGTTAGTATCATTGCCTGCCAATCGTTTCTATGACGATATAGTTCGGCTTCTTCCGGAATCAACCTATAAAGACATTTTAAACGCCGATTTCTTACTTTATGTATACCGTCGCGGATCTTTGGATGCATGCCCTAAAAAAATTCCAATAAATATTATATCATTTGAGCTTGAATTTTCACAATTACTACTTGAGATGCCACCCACTGCAATGCACGCATCCTCTGGAACGCACGAAATATGTGGGTATATATGTGATGGTAATTATAAAATATATGATTCTGCAATTAATCTTATTGACACAATAGAGTGGAATAATCTATCAAATCCAGATGTACATACCTATATGGAAAAGACTTTAACATTGGCTTGGGGTAGGCCTGTAATTGTTAAAGGTCTGACGTCTGCAGTTTACATAAACTCCAATAAAAAATATAGTTATCATACCGAAGGAGTTTGTCCGGCAAATTAATTTTCTGACAAAGGAAACCATTTGGGAGTTTGTATAAACAAGACTTGGCTAACGTAGCTTATAACTCTACATCCGATAGTGTAAATAAATATATTATTATTCTTGTAATTAATTTACAAGAAATATGTAGATTAGGATTTTATCTTCTACTTTTTAAAAATTTAAGAGGAATTTTTTTATTAGCAAACATTTTATATAAAATAAATATAAATACAGAAATTGAAACTGCTATAATAGATATTATCAACACATAACTTTTTTTTGTTTTTGTTTTTGGTATTCCCTGTGCCTGTGCCTGTGTCTGTACATTTAGAGTACCATTTTTTTTAAAGTTTGCATCTGCAGCTGCAGTTTCGGCAGCAGATGCAGATTTTCCAACGTCTATCCATGTAAGATCTGTGCCGTTGGCTGTGCCGTCATCTGCCGATCCATAGAACCATGCAGGTCTATTTATGGGTACTGATACAGTTCCTCCAGTTCCTCCAGTTCCTCCAGACGCAACTAATGGCGGATATGAGATCTGAATATGTCCAATTCCGCCAGCACCGCCATTTGGGTTTCCAAACCCATATATCTGAAGATAAAAGTCCCTATTATAAATTTTTGCACCATTTATTGTAGCACTTCCTACAGCGGGTTGATATTTTGTTACTGAAGAATTATCAACATACATAGTATTAACATAACTCCCGCCAGCACCACCGCCATTGGACCCGCTACCACCATTGGACCCGCCACCACCATAACCAGTACCATTTCCTGTATTTGTAAGTTCGAATGGAGCTCCAAGACCAGATCCGTTTAGCCCGCCGTAACCTCCCACATTATTGGAGCCAGGACCTCCAGGACCTCCAGGACCAGCTCCACCAGCTCCACCAGGTCCTGGAGGTCCTCCACCACCAGCAGCTCCTCCAGAAGCTGTAAAATTATTACCACCGCTTCCTCCAGGATAGCCGCCGCCGCCGCCGCCGCCGCCACTTATAACAAGTACACTATTATTATTATTATTTAAAATATAAATTCCAGAAGAGCCGCCTCCAGCGCCCAAATTATTAGTAGATCTTGTCCCGTCAGAGGCTAGTGGCACACCTCCTACTGATACAACTAAAGATTTTAGCTGTGATACATTTAATGAAGTTGACGTAATACATCCGGCACCACCTGCATTTCCACCAGAACCACTTCCATTTCCACCAGCACCAACTACTATCACATTAATTGATTTAACGGTAGGAGGAACAGACCATGTTTTAGTTCCGATTTTTCTAAAGTTTACCGTACCGTAGTGAATCATTCCACAAAGATAAGAACTTGTTTTTTGTACTAAATAAGCGCGTACCAACATGGTATTATCAATACTGCTCGGATCTGGCGCGAGGGCTCCAGTTACTGTATATCCATCCCCAGTAAGTTCGCCTTGAATTAAGTTACCAGAACATATTTGATTCCTTTCGCCATTTAGTTCAAGAATTATACGGGCTCCCTGTTGAAGTGGGGGGCAACCTGTTATAACCAACTCTGTATCGGCTTCTACATAAGCTCCATCCACCGGTCCTATAATTGGATATATAGTTATTGGGTTACATGTAAATTTGATTGATGATTTTGTTGTCGTAGTTCCAAATGTAACATATATATTTACTTGTCCGCCATTCACCCACAAACTGGGAATGCTTGGAGTTGTGCACGTTATTTGAGTTGCACTAATTACTGAAACTGAAGATGCGTTTTGAGTTCCAAACGATATAGTTGGAATGTAGTTAGTACCATAAAACGGAAACTTACCTCTAATTGTAACACTAACACCTCCCCAGTAAATTCCATTATTTGGAAATATAGAAGTAATTGTTGTCATATTTATATTAAATATAATAATTATTATTTAATATCATAATGTATGTTAAAATGAATTGGCTTCAAGGTAAAGTAAAAAAAGAAACTAAACGTCTTTCTTGGGTATCTGGAACTAGTATTTCAAATTATCTGTTAAAGGACCCCGTTATTGACTGGCTCAAAACGTACTATAGTAAATATGGAATGAACAATACTAGGATTACACGAAGTAAGACGCGTAATACGTTGAATAAACATAATATCAATACCAACAATGTCTTGATGAAAAACGGATGCCACTTCGAAAACAAAATTTATACGGACCTGAAGAAGCGCTTTGGGGCCGTGAATCTGAATTCGCAACATCACTTTACAAGCGAAGAAAAGGATTGCGCGTTTGCAAAAACACTTGCCGAAATTAGCAAAAAAACACCCATTATTCTCCAAGCATATATAAAGTCGGATAAACTGAAACTTGAGGGAGTGGCCGATATTTTGATTAGAAACGATTACCTACACAAACTTGTGAAGGAAGAACCGAATATATCGCAAGACCCACTCCACTATGTCGTTGTCGATATTAAATGGAGTCACATGACTCTGTGTGTTGATGGTAAAACTATCCGAAACGATGGCAGGTTCAAAGCATACAAGGGTCAATTATTGATATACACTATCATTCTCGGGGAGATACAAAACTATACACCAAAATTCGCATATGTGATGCCAAAGAGCTGGAATATTGATAAGAAAGGCGGAGAGATCCGCGGGCATTCGTGCTACGACCTATTGGGAGTTATTGATTATTCGGGGCGAGATTCTTCCTATGTCGACGAAACAGTAAAGGCAATAAACTGGGTTCGAGATGTGCGCGAGAATGGCCTTGGGTGGTCTCCACTTAGTCCACATATTAAGGAACTATGTTGCAACTCGTGTAACAAGGATGATAATTGGAACGGTGTTAAAAAAACAATTATGAACGAAACAAAAGACATTACACAGGTGTGGATGGTAACTCCCGATCATCGTAACATTGCATTTGCCAAGGGAATCAAGCGGTGGGACGACGAACGGTGCCAGGCCTCCCTTTTTATGGGAAATGGATCAAAAAGTAAAGTTATAAATGAAATTTTGGCAATTAATCGATGTGGAAATTCAGAGAAAATTAAAGTTAACACAATTGATAATCGACATAATTGGCAAACAAAAGGTAAACGCGACTTCTACATTGACTACGAGACTATTTCAGAAGCATTTATTGAAAATACAGACATGGACATTAACAATGGAAAACTAATGGACGGTTATATATTTATGATTGGAATTGGATATGAAGATGAATTCGGGAACTTTGTACATACGTCTTTTGTATGCAACGAGTACACGCCCACTGAAGAGCGCAGAATTATTTTGGAACTTGTTAATTTTATAGGTCACAATAATGCCCGCCTATTCCACTGGGGGCATGTCGAGAAGACACTAATGGACGCCGCGTTGGCACGCCACCCGTCCATTAATTTCCCCTCATACACTTGGATAGACATGTGCAGCGTTTTCACAAGCGCCCCAGTCGTTGTCAGGGGCGCATTATCATTTAAACTGAAGGATATTGCTCGCGCAATGGTTGCTAATAATTTAATAACAACACAATGGGAACATGGAGAAATGGAAAACGGCCTTGTTGCCATGCAACAAGCAATAAGGTATTATGCATCTCACGCAGAAAAGCATGTATTAACAGAGATTACAAAATATAACATGATAGATTGTAAAGTAATATGGGACATTGTTAAATGTTTGCGGAAAATATTATAAATATTTATTATAATAAATGGTTTATGGTATTGGTCAAGCAGACAATATAACTGGCGTGCCACAGGTGGCAATGCCAAAATATACAAACGGATCCCTATCTCTGAACCAGTATCCGTGTAGTTACGATTATCCAGATTTATATACAATTCCAAAACAAATTGAACTGGGCACATATTCCGGACCCGAAAATCCCGGGTATGAGGAAATCCCCGTAAAAGAAGATTACGTCGAAGACACACAACACAAATCGGCCGGAGAGTTTACAGATATGGACTTATTTTTGATTGTTGTTCTATTATTATTAATAACAATTGGTATACTGTTATTTGGCAATAAGTAAGATATTCAATTTAAAAAGTGTAAGCGTAATAAAATGTCCGACGATGAAAGAACTTCCATTCCCAAAACACCAGACGTGCCTAGTGTAGATAAATTAAACAAGAAAAAAATGACTCCTATTATGAAAAATGCAATGTTGGCGCAGCCCGATGTGGTGTCCGAGCCTAAGGCAGAGCCGGTAAAAGCCTATGCAAAGCCCTCCGACCAAGCAAAGTCCTCTGACCAAGCAAAGTCCTCCGACTATGAAAGGCGCGACGCAAAGCCCTCCGACCAAGCAAAGTCCTCTGACTATGAAAGGCGCGAAGCAAAGTCCTCCGACCAAGCAAAGTCCTCCGACTATGAAAGGCGCGAGGCAAAGTCCTCCGACTATGAAAGGCGCGACGCAAAGTCCTCTGACCAAGCAAAGCGCGACGCAAAGCCTTCTAACAACGAATCAAAAACATATATAAAACCATCTTTAAAACAACCGGTGTCGGACGATTCAGATTATGAACAAAGTGATAGCCCGCCGCCAACTACTGGTGATAGCAATACATCCACAACACTCGAATGTCAAGGGTGTTACAATTGTAATTGGACAGGATATTCAACGGATGATCCCGAAAGATGTAAGAGATATGTTTAGTATATTTATTTATAAATATACAACCGTTTAATTTATTTATAAATATACAACCGTTTAATTTATTTATAAATATACAACCGTTTAATTTATTTATAACCGTTTAAAATTAAACGCGCTTCTTTCTACCGCCAGACATTTTAAGTGGAATTTTTGGTGTATTCATCCCTTTGTATATAAAAAACCCGCATACTGCCAGAACTAAAACTAAACCTATAATTAATATAATATAGGAATATGAGGTATGCGGAAATTCGAAGTTTTCTTGTACAGTTCCGCCAGTACATGAGGCTTCTGTAAATCCCAATTCTTTGTAAATGCCTGGGTATGTTAAAGGTAAGTCACACGCACCTTCAGCGGTGCTATGATCAGTTAGTCCTGAGTTAGGATTTTGGCTACCTTGCGAATTACTAATATATAATTGTCCATTATACGCTTGGAAACCCATATCTTTTAAGTCATCCACATCACACCCACCCGTATTACTACACGAACAATCAAGTGAACCAGTGTTTCCGACATTTTCTAAATATTCATTTACGGGAGAATATCCGTTTTGTAAAAAGGTGCCTGTTATTGTTGGAGGGGAGTTATCTGTTCCGCATGCTGTGCATGCCTCCGCTTGACTGTCATTAAAAAAAAAATTACCTTCGTAATTATTAGAGCTATAAACATTTGTACATGTCGGGTCTGATACAAATGTCGTCATTTATAATAATTAAATAAATTATTTACAATAAAAATTTTGATTTTTTCGGATAAATGTGAATGTAAACATCATAATGTCTGCAGTCTTTGCATCGGTATACACTAAGATTTTTGGCGCGATGGCTCCAAACGTCCTTAAGGTAGTGCTTACGAACTCCAAAAACGCGGGAGTTTCGGAAGCAGATGTCCGGACAGCAATTGAAAAGGCAATTGCCGAGTCTTGTATTGTTCTCAAGACGGGCACCACCACCCAAACGATCCACGAGCCTGAAAAATACAACACGTGCAAGTTTCTACTTTCTCGCGGTGATCGGGAGGGATGTGAGTGCGGCAACCGAGTCACTGGGAAAAAGAGCGACGGCGAGTTGTGCACAGTCCATTTTAAGGCCCTTGAAAAAGCGAAAAATTGCAAAAAATGTCCGTATGTTCCGTCCAAGGGAAAACACGCTGGTGTTATATGCGGAGCAAGCATCAAGTCCCAAGGCCATTTCTGTTCAAAGCACAAATCGGCCAAGGAATCGGGTAAGGAATCGGGTAAGGAATCGGGTAAGGAATCGGGCAAGGAATCGGGTAAGGAAAATAAATCCGGCTCGTCGTCCGCGTCCGCCTCTGATTTCTCAGACACAGAGTAAGTAATATTAACTTGTAATTAATTACAAGTTTAAACTTTAGCAATATATTAAAATATGCCAACAATTTTACTTAATATGATCGTAAAAGACGAGTCGCATATTATTGAAAAGACTCTTACAACTTTATGCGACAAAATAGATTTTAGTTACTGGGTAATTTCGGATACCGGATCGACAGATAATACAAAAGATATTATAAGGGCGTTTTTTGAAAAGCGTGGAATCCCTGGCGAACTCTTTGACGACGAGTGGAAAGACTTTGGCCATAACCGAAGTATGGCACTGGCCCATGCATATAACAAATCCGACCTCCTGTTCGTCTTTGACGCTGACGATGATCTTGTCGGAAATTTTGTTATCCCCAAGGCTATAGCCGACGCCTATCATCTCCACTTCGGCAGTGGTTACAGTCTCAACTACTGGAGAATATGCATGGTGAATAACCGGAAAAAATGGAGATACATTGGCGTTTTACACGAGTATATTGAATGTGTGGATAGACCCATAAAGCATTTTTTTATTGAGGGCGAATATTATGTTAGACACGGAACATCTGGACAGAGAAGCAATGCCATAGACAAATATGAAAAAGATGCAATTGTCCTCGAAAAGGCATTTAAGGAACTCGACGAGACAGATTTATTGAGGAACAGGTATGCATTCTACTGTGCCAATAGCCACAAAGACGCAGGAAATATCGACCGGGCGATCGTTTGGTACAAGATAGCAATTGGACTTAAAAAAGGGTGGGACCAGGAAAAATACCGATCCTGTGTAATGCTATTTGAGATGTTCAGCAAGAAGAACAAAATGGAAGAGGCGGTGTTTTACGCCCTTCAGTCATATAAGTTTGACAAACATCGCGTTGAGGGCATCTACAAACTTATCCGGTATTATTGTACAAATAACATGGAAGATGTTGCTCTTGCATATTACAGACTAATAGAAGACTGGTACGAAAATACTTATATAAAACAAGGAGATGCTCTTACAGATAAACTGTTCGTTGATATTACAGACTATGACATATATCTCCCGTACTTTATGATTATTGTGTCTAACAAAGTCGGAAAACCCGACATAGGGATTCGGATGTATGAATTCATATTTAGAAACAAAAAGATGGGTCCGATACTCTTTACGGAAACCTTATTAAGTAACTTTAAATTTTTTATCAATTATATATTTAAGAAAAACAAACAAATTATTATCTATGCCAAAGAATACATAAAGGTTCTAGAATCCGAGAAAATACATGTACCCAAGTCTTTTTATGAAAATATAGCCGAGCTGACTAGAAGATCAAATAATAAGTAGCTTATGTCTCGCTTTCCATAATTGTTGAATGTATATTGACCACAGTGTGGTCCCGTTGGTTATTAGAAGCCAAGAGTAAACGATCTCGATCTTTTCTGTACGCATCACTTGCCTCGGGCAACCATTTAATATCTTTTCTGATACATAATGTTTTTGAAATTAAAAATATTATATCTATTAGGTAATTATTGTCATCGCTCTTTTTTAAATTGCAGACTTTGTCCCAATGGTTTGTAAGTTTTAAAAGTTTATTTTTCTTATCCGCAGAGCTATTAGCGGGCGAATAGTAAATGCTCTCAAATTCTATTCCTATATCTGCCCATTTTTCTTTCAGGTTTTGGTTTTCTGTTAGTTGGGTGTACGGTTTGAAAAATGTGTTGACCACTGATAATAGAAGAGTGGTGATTCCTAGAGTCGTGCTAACATAATTTCCAATAAGTGTCCCGGTTGTTGATTGCGCAGTCGTTAATGCCGTGAATATTGTTATAAAAAGATTTATTGGCGTTGCCGAAATGCTCCAGAATGCTGAATATGTATATCGTTTCCACCAATAAAACCCAGCATCATTGTTGATATTATTGCTATATCGCGAGATTGAGTTGTCGAGTTCTCCGTCCGATGCAGACGAATAAGTGTCCATTTATTATTTATAATAAATTATGTGTCCAATTAAGCATATCGTTCTAGTTCCGATTGAAAGTCTGACTTGCGAAACAGATTGGGTTGGGTGTACAAGGTTGACGAAGGAACGCCGGGAAATACACTCGGCTCTTGTGTCACACTCGGCTCTTGTGTCACACTCGGTTCATTCGGTTCTGGTCTATCAAACTGGTTAATGTACGGAAGAGTCATCATGTCCGGTGTATGATCGTAATATGGTATTGGATTTTTCGGAATATCTCGCATCTTTTCATATGTGGCGTTTGTTTGTTCATCTGTATTCACAAATTTCTCATTTTTCTTCTTATATATAATGAATCCAACTATCATCATCACAACGGCGATTGTAAGACCAATTATTGGAAAGTTTCCCATTTATATTAAAAATATTTTTATTGGTAAATTTAAAGATGGTAATTATAATTAAATGCCCATAGTTTTGATATTAATGGTAAAAAACGAAGGACGTATTCTAAAGAGGTGTCTGGATAGCGCAATGGATTTTGTAGACGCATGTTTTATACTAGATACCGGATCTACCGATACTACATGCGATATCATCTCTGATATTATATCCAGCGATATTTACAAAAAACCCGTCAAACTTGCTTCTACCGTTTTCCAAACATTTGGAAAAACCAGAAGCGAGAGTTTTATTCTAGCCAAAGAGTTTATCACAAAGGACTGCATGTGGAAACCCCAGGAATCATACGGCTTACTACTTGACGCCGATATGGTGTTAAAGGCTGTGGATTTTGACATGGCGAATCTTACCAAGTATGACGAATATAAAATCATACAGCGTCAAGGGGGAATTGAATATCATAACACACGTCTCATCCGGATGAGCCTCGACTGGAAATGTATTGGATCTACTCACGAATTTTGGACCTTTGGAGATAAAACCGGGCGTGTCAGCGATGGTACAACAGTTGGAATTTTCAATAATATGAAACGAATATGGATAGACGACATATCGGACGGCGGATGCAAATCCGATAAATTAGAAAGAGACGAAAAATTGTTAAAGAATGATCTGGACGAGTGTGTAAAAGAAAATAATTTGTTCTCTAAACAACGCACTCTTTATTATTTGGCACAGACTTACAAGTGCATGCGCGATTACCCAAAGGCAATTGAAATATATCTACAACGCGCTGATTGCGGGGGCTGGGATGAAGAACTGTGGTCTTCATATTATAACATTGCAAGTCTTTACTTAGAGGGGGGCAATAAAGAAAAAAGCATAGAATATGCCCTCAAAGCTTATGATACGGATACAACTAGAGCCGAACCCCTATATCTCCTAACAAGAATCTATATAATCAAAGAGGATCGCGATCTTGCTCTTAAATATGTTAACATGGGCATATCAATTAAAAAAAATACAACTAAATTGCTGTCTTCAGAAATGAATGTATACACATATGAGTTTTATGTACTAAAGTTTATAATATTAATAAATATTCCAAATACACAAGTCAACGAATTGCTGTTCATCGGGATAAACATGATTAACCGGGCACCCAAGGATCACCAAGTAGTACAAATATTTGCGTCTTTAATACATACCCTCTCTATTACCATTGACTGTGACAAAATTGACACTATTACAGACGAAGAATACGACGAGGTTGTTGCTGAACCCTTTGGTCTAGGCACAATCATGTATAACAAACATCGAAGTATAGCATATTCACCCATTGTGCTTGACGGAAACTATTCATGCATTGGCGTCAGTAAAGACGGTATAATAATGAAGCACAATACGAATAGTACAGTGCACAAATATATTACTCTTCTTGATAAATTTAAAATCATTAATTTTGATTAATTGCGATGATATTATCAAATAACAAACTATGGCTGACTATCTCCGTCAAACTAAGGCAAACATCGAAGAACATATGGCAGAGGAGGTTGATATGAGTGAGAACGAGGAGGACACTTTCCAGCCCAACTTCATCATCGACAATTTCAAGGCTGCAAATTCGAATACCTTCAATGTCATTCTCGCACAGCGCGAGAATGACATCAAGCGCATCACAGCACTCTGTGTTAAGGTGGTACAGCTCAAGGCAGAAATCGACAAGATCGATTCGCAGAAATACCAACTCGCCCTGGACAATACTAATCTTAAGATAGAAATCGAGGACGGTAAGAAAGCCCTGGTAAAGGCGGTGGAAGATAAGACGCTTATCCACATGACCCAGATGGTCAAAACACGTGCCCAGATGAATCTTGTGGTCTTGTGTAATATCGCAATTGTGTTTGCCATTATGTGCTACAGACTCTCAAACATGTTTCTGTACAATCATTACGGTCCCGAATAAATAAAATAAATTATTAATAATATATATTATATAAATGACACAGAACCTAATTTTAGGGGCTGGCATACTCACATGGATTTTACTCATTGTAGTTTTAGTATTTTTAGCTTTAAAAAAAGAAAAATATGATGATGGTATCTGTAATGAAGAATGTACTGATATAAATGGACTAGATACGAACTGTTTAACATTGTGTAGAAGCGGAGGGGGTGATTTTGGTGATTTTCCAGGTCTATAGTGAAATATTTTCGGTGTATGCTAAAAACTTTATGTAAAAAAATCTCTTAATTAATTAAGAGATTAAATGCTTTGGTAATATACAAAACAACTGGCAATAATAAATAAACTTATACAATCGACCGTAGGAGACATACATTTACATGTAGTGTATAATTAAAATAATACCGCTTAATAAATGGATCCATACGAAAAATTATCCTACAGAGAATTGCAAGACCTCTGCAGACACAATAGAAAAGATATATCTGAATGCAAACTCTCTTCTTCAAGAGAAGAGTTGATTGAGTTCTTGCAGCATAAAAATCTATGTAAAGTACCAAGCGTTAAGCAACTCTTAAGCATTATAACTACTGCTATAAAAACACACAATACATACATTACAATTTCATCAAGTAATATCGAGTGTCTATTACGAGTTTCTTCTTCAAATCGTAGATCTAGTGGTTATGATTGGGATACAGGCATGATGTTGGGAGAACAAGCAACAGATATTGATATCGCTCAAATAACAGTAAAATCAAGCCATAAAAGTGGCTGTGCAACGCTTTTTATTTTAAGATTAATTAAAGCAGCCTCTTTATTGTCAACGCCCAGAGGTGTTTATTTAGAACAAACAATCACTCCGGCGAGTCAAGCGCTCGGTAAATCATTGGTTAGAAAAGGTATTATGTTCCCGGATCCAAACGCCCCTAGTTTTTTTAGTTATTTTCCTCCTCATGTATTCGAAATAGACGATGGGGTAGATGATGACTCAGTGAAATAATTTAAACATAGTAAAACTTTATGTAAAAAATCTCTTAATTAATTAAGAGATTAATAAATGCGGGGTAATATACAAAACGATATATTTACTGTATACGATGACAATAATAAAGAAGTTTACAAAACCGACCTTAAGTCAACCAAGGAATTTATATATTTGGCAGATATCAATCCCAAATATCTTCCTATTTTGAAAGATATAATATCAAAAGACAAGATTTTAGTTTCGGATTACAACCGCAATCTTATCAATCTCGGATTTAAAAACCCGCAAGTGTGCAAAGATAAAGGCATAT
>Ga0214919_10009279_pt1 | contig 12713 bp, 16 predicted proteins | sample LL1503_MetaG_FD_177994 | JGI IMG/M metagenome (GOLD analysis project Ga0214919, IMG submission 177994) | Freshwater microbial communities from Lake Lanier, Atlanta, Georgia, United States - LL-1503 | ecosystem: Environmental > Aquatic > Freshwater > Lake | place: USA: Georgia | collected...
ATTGATGAACTCACGAGACCTGTTGATGCCATCAAGCACCAGGCAAAGACTGTCACGGTTGGTATTTCGCGCAGTGACGAAGGCTTGCTCGATCGAGTGCTTGTACAAGCAGTGCTTAACGCAGGCGTTGCACGCGACAGGTTGTCGTACAAGACTCTCAAGGTAATTGCCGACTTGGATGCCGCAGTTGCAAGCGTTGTTGGCTTTACCCGTTACAGCATTGAAGGCGATGTTGATGGCAACGATGCAACGATCAGCGTGGTGGATCGTGGAGGAATTGCACGTGAGTTGACTTCACGAGTAGATCGCAACAGCAACTTGGTTGGTACAAAACACCGTGTTGCTAGCGACCGCAATGTGTTGGTGGCGCGCGGTAGGCGCGATGGCCGAACCGTAATTTTTGTGCCAGAGACTAAAGGCTCGCTCACGACTGGCATCACGTTGTTGCACGTGTTGTTCCACGATCGTTTGCCGGCTGCAGTGATGCGCACCGTTTTGCAAGGGTACGACGACCGCTTTAATCGTTTGGTCGACTGGGTGACGGAAACGGAAGGTTCGTTTAGGGAAGATCGTCTTGCCGAAGTGTCGGTGGCCGACTTGTTGATCTCGCCGATTACCGAAACAGCAGACCACTGGCGCACGCCAACAACGGGAAATTAGAGCGCCCATGCTTGGCATTGGTATTGATGCTGTAGATATCGATCGTTTTCGCCGCGCACTTGATCGCACGCCAAATTTTCGAACGCGAGTTTTTACCGCAGATGAACTTGTCGGGCTTTCGGGCAAGAATGATGATGCGCCGAGTCTTGCCGCGAGGTTCGCAGCACGTGAAGCAACCATGAAAGTACTTGGCGTTGGCCTTGGCGCTTTTGACATGCACGATGTCTCGATCGAGCGTCAGGCAAGTGGTCAGCCGATTTTGCGAGTTACGGGAAGAGCGCTCAAACTTGCTCTTGAAAAAGGTATTTCGCAGTGGCATGTTTCGTTGTCGCACACCGCACAACTTGCGGTTGCAGTAGTTGCTGCAGCATGAAGTCGCGATGGGCCTGGGCCGATATCAATTTGAGTGCTTTGGCGCACAACGTACGTGTATTGATCAGTGAATCTGCACCAAGCGAAGTGTGGGCTGTGGTCAAGGCCAACGCGTATGGACATGGTGCATTGCAGTGTGCAACAACAGCACTCGAAAGCGGCGCAACTGGTTTATGCGTTGCGCTTGCGGACGAAGCGATTGATCTACGAAAAGCTGGAATCAGCGCTCCGATATTGGTGATGAGTGAGCAACCGCCTCAACAACACGAAGACATGATCAAGTACGGACTCATTGCAACGCTGTACAACCAAGCGACAATTGAGCACTACGCAAATGAAGCAACACGACTCGGCATCGTTGGTGCGGTACATCTCAAAGTTGACACGGGCATGCACCGGGTTGGAGTTGATTCGAAGCACGCCGTTGAAATGGCGCAACTTATTGCGGCGCAAACATGGCTGCAACTGGATGGCATTTTTACGCACCTTGCAACTGCCGATGTTGTAGGCCACGAAGCGACTTCGCGACAAGTAGCTGAGTTCGATCGAGTGTGCGAAGAATTGAAGCAACTTGCGCTTCTTCCTCGTCGCGTGCATATTGCTAACTCGTCGGCGACGATGAACCACATTGGTGTTGCGACCCAAATGAAGAATGCACCAACCATGACCCGAGTTGGCATTGCCATGTATGGCATTGCCGCAGATGCGCAAAGCAATTCATTTGGTGTTGCGGAAGGTGCAGAACTGCAGCCTGTGATGGCGGTGAAGGCACGTGTTTCTCACGTTCAGTGGCTAGACGCTGGTGAGGCAGTTTCCTATGGCCTGCAACGCACCCTCAAGCAACGTTCATGCATCGCGACTTTGCCAATTGGTTATGCAGATGGTGTGCCACGTGGATTATGGGCAACAGGCGAAGTGCTTATCGGCGGTAAGCGGCGAGCGTTTGCCGGCGTAGTCACGATGGATCAGGTGATGATCGACTGTGAAAACGACGACGTGCAAGTTGGCGACGAAGCCGTGCTCATAGGCAAACAGAGTGAGAGTCAGATCACAGCCAACGATTGGGCTCACCAAATGGGAACGATTGGGTATGAAATTGTGTGTGGCATCAGTGCAAGAGTGCCGCGCAACTACCTACGCTAAATCGTTCAACTTCTCATGATTCGACTTACTGCACACAGCACCGATGACACCCGTGGCATTGCACAAGCGATCGCGAAATTGGTACGAGCGGGCGACATGATCGTCTTGATTGGCGAAATGGGTAGCGGCAAGACGACTTTTAGTCAGCATTTTGCCCACGCTCTTGGAGTGACAGAGCCTGTGACATCGCCAACATTTAATTTGTTGCACAACTATTCGGGCAGCCGGCTGAAGTTGCACCATGCCGACCTCTACAGACTTGAACGAACAGGTGAGTTGGACGACCTGGGCTTGACCGACCTGCAAGAAGCGGGAGGTGTGATGTTGGTGGAATGGGGTGATGTCGTCGGTGACGCACTCGGAACTGGGCTCGTGCTGAAATTGGCGGCTCCTGAAAATGCCGACTCTGAAGATTCGGTTACTGTGCGTCAGATTGAAATTGACTGGCGTGGGATGCAATGGGAAACACGATGGGACAAACTTCGCACATCGTTGGACGCCTGGACAACGTCATGATTATTTTGTCGATCGATACTGCAACTGATGGAGTGAGTGTCGCAATATCGGATGGCGCACGAGTGTTGGCATCGAGTGAAATGCGCAGCGAAAAACAGCATGCTGAGGTATTGACGACAATGATCGACTTCGTGCGCAAGCAAGCCGGAGTTACATTTGGCGACGTTGGTGCAGTTGCTGTCGACATTGGTCCAGGACTTTTCACCGGAATGCGTGTTGGTATTGCATCGGCAAAGGCAATTGCTCAAGTGCTTGATGTGCCGATCATTGGTGTAACAAGTTTGGATATTTTGGCAACTGCAGTGAGCGAAACCGATGATGTGATCGCATGTGTGATTGATGCTCGGCGAGGCGAGGTGTATTGGTCGTTGTATCGATATATCGATGGCAAATTGCGCCAAGTGACAGCTCCGCAGGCAAGCACGGTTGAGGAATGCGCATTACAAACGATTGATCGCGGCCAGGCAACCCTTTTTGTTGGCAATGGCGCGCTTCGATATCGCAATGAAATCGAGTTAGTCGTTGCCGGAGTGTTGCCAAGCTTTGAATTTGCAGATGAGATGGCTGCATTGCCTACGGCAGTCGTGCTTGCACAGATTGCACACGAGCGCGCATTGCGTCAAGAGTGGCAAGAGGCCGACACGCTGGTGCCCGAGTATTTACGCTTGCCAGACGCCGAAATTAACTGGGCAACACGGAGTGCGTCATGAGAGGCGGCAATCCGGTACTCGAGATTGTGACCATGCAACGCAAGCACATTCGCGACATCATGCCCATTGAAAACTCGGTATATCCGCGGCCATGGACCGAGAAAGTGTTTTCAGAAGAAATTGAAATGATGGGACGCGGTAGGCGCCATTACGTAGTCGCTCACGTTGGCAAAGTGCTTGTGGGCTACGGCGGTTTATTGTTCGCTGAAGAAGATGCTCACATCACCAACATCGCAGTGAAACCCGATTGGCATCAGCGTGGCGTCGCGACCGAGATGATGTTGGAATTGGCGTCCGAAGCGCGCAATCGCGAATGTCAGGCTCTCACACTTGAGGTTCGGCACACCAATACTGGGGCTCAAGAGTTGTATCGACGTTTTGGTTTTGTGCCGGCTGGAATTCGCCAGAAATATTACGAGAACACCGACGATGCAATTGTGATGTGGTGCACCGATATTCAGAGTGACGAGTATTCACAGCGGCTTGACGCGATCGTGCGGTCGCGGCCATGAGTGCAAACACGTTGTTCAACGACAGCACGGTGGTGCTTGGCATCGAGACAAGTTGCGACGAAACTGCTGCCGCAGTCGTGATGGGTGGCAACGATGTGCTGTCTTCGGTTGTTGCGACACAAATTGATTTGCACGCCAGGTATGGCGGCGTGGTGCCAGAGATTGCGAGCCGCGCACATGTTGAAGCAATGAACGTCGTGATTCGTCAGGCAATCTCGCAATCCGGAGTACCTATTGAGCGCATCGATGCAGTGGCTGCGACGGTCGGGCCTGGACTTATTGGCGCGCTGCTTGTAGGGGTGGCAGCAGCAAAGTCGGTTGCTCTCGTGCTCGACAAACCATTTATCGGTGTTAATCATTTGGAAGCGCACTTGTATGCAGCGTTACTTGATGATCCGCATGTCGAGTTTCCAATGCTCGTGGTGTTGGTCTCTGGTGGCAACACATTGTTTGTCGAGATGCGCGGTCATGGAGATTTCAGTGTGATCGGTCAAACAATTGACGATGCAGCAGGTGAGGCCTTCGACAAGGTCGCCCGATTTTTGGATCTCGGTCATCCGGGTGGGCCTGCGATTGACCGCATTGCGCTTGCGGGTAATGCAAAAGCGATTGAGTTTCCACGCGCAATGATGCACGATGGGCTCGATGTCTCATTCAGCGGTCTCAAGACGTCAGTGATCAATTACGTGCGCAAAAATCCAGCTGTGTCAACAGCAGATGTTGCCGCGTCGTTTCAATATGCGGTGGTTGATGTGCTGGCGGCTAAGGCGCGTAAAGCTGCGCAGCAGATTGGTGCAAAAACTGTTGCGCTTGGTGGTGGCGTTGCGGCCAACTCGTTGTTGCGGAGCACGATGACAACGTTGTGCGCGGAGTCGGGCTGGAGATTGGTGTTGCCAAGTATGGGCATGTGCACGGACAATGCAGCCATGATCGCGTCGGCAGGTTGGTACCGTTTAGTTGCGGATGGCCCGTCCAGCATGGACATGGGCGCGATGCCAAACCTCAAACTCACATGACAAATAGCAACTCGACAAATTTCGACAACACAACAAGCTCGACAGTGCCGCGCCTGAAGCCGCTGCAACTCGGCGAGCATTCGGTATGGCCGCCTGTGGTGCTTGCGCCAATGGCAGGCGTAACCAATGCGCCGTTTCGGTCGTTGTGCCGCAAGTTTGGTCCAGGCCTTGTCTATGTCAACGAAATGATGATGGCTACTGGTTTGGTGCACGGCAATCGCAAAACCGACACCATGCTCAAGTTTGGCAGTGACGAAACTTTTCGCAGCCTTCAGTTGTATGGCAGTGATCCGGAAATGCTTGCGCGCGCAGTCGACAAACTCGGTCGCGCAGATGCTGTTGATCACATCGATCTCAATTTTGGTTGCCCAGCACCAAAAGTGACTCGTCGCGGTGGTGGAGCTGCAGTGCCGCTCAAGCGTCAGCTGTTGCGCGCACTCGTGACAGCAGCAGTCGAGACTGGCAAAAATTATGGCATTCCAATTACGTGCAAGTTTCGAATGGGTATTGACGACGACCTCATTACGTTTGTTCAAACAGGTGTGATTTGTGAAGAGGCGGGCGCATCTGCAGTTGCGTTACATGCACGAACTGCGCGTCAGCATTATGCGCCGAGCGCGCATTGGGAAGCGATCAAAGAACTGAAGCAGGCGGTCACGAGTATTCCAGTTCTTGGCAACGGCGATATTTGGGAAGCGCAAGATGCATTGCGAATGGTCGAACAAACTGGTTGCGACGGTGTGGTCATTGGTCGCGGATGTTTGGGTCGTCCGTGGCTGTTTCGCGACTTGATCGATGCATTTAGCGGCAACCCAATTCAAGCGACACCGAAACTTGGTGATGTGCTTGAAGTGATGGTTGAGCATGCAACTGCGTTGTGCGGACACTTGGGTGAAGAACGCGGTATTCGTGATTTTAGAAAACACACAGGCTGGTATCTCACTGGCTATCCGGTGGGCGGCGAGACGCGACGCAAGTTCAGCGAAATCATGTCGCTCGAAAATTTGCGTGAGTTGTGCGGTGCGCTCGACAACACTCTGACCATTGTCGAAGGTGGAGAACGAATTGCGCGTGGTCACACCAACGGTCCGATTCGCGTGGTGTTGCCAGATAACTATCTTGACGATCTCGATGACATGACCGTTCCTGACGACGGTCATGTGATGCAACTCAGCGGCGGTTGATGATTATGGAGTTGCCAATACAAATTGTTCTCGCGTCGAAGTCGCCACGCCGAGTTGACTTGTTGACACAACTACTTGATCACGAATTTGGCGAAGGGGCAGTGGCGTTCGCGATCGACCCACCAAACATTGACGAGTCACCACTTGCAAACGAAACTCCGATTGCACATGTGCAACGTCTTGCCGTGGCGAAGTCGCGTGCAGTTGCAGCTCGATATAACGATGCCGCAGTCATCATTGCTGCCGATACAACTGTTGATCTGGACGGCAAAATTTTTGGACAGCCAACAGATGAGCATGATGCTCGAGCAATGCTGAATGAACTTTCGGGTCGCACCCACCAGGTACACACAGCCGTCGCTGTGGTGCACCTAGCTGCCGACGGGACGATTTTGAGCCAAGCTCACGGCCTGGATTCGGCAGGGGTTTCGATGATAGAGATCACCCCCGAGAAGATGGAGTGGTACCTGGCGACCGGAGAATCGATGGGTAAAGCGGGTTCCTATGCCGTTCAGGGCGACGGTGGAGCCCTGGTAGAGCGCGTGGAGGGCAGCCTGACCACCGTGATTGGCATGCCCCTCGACCTCTTGTCCGACCTGCTGGTGCAGGTGGATTGTGGTTGGAAAAACGAGGCCTAGGCCCGTATCATTAGCACTCGCATAGGTCGAGTGCTAACCAAGCGCAAGTCTTATGTGGCAAGTAAAAAACCCAGTTTCAACCGCATGAGACATCGTGTTTCATGCTCTACGGAGGACAAAACGATATGAACCTCAAGCCCCTAGACGACCGCATTGTTGTCAAGCCAAGCGAAGCCGAAGAGCGCACCGCTTCCGGTCTCGTCATCCCTGACACAGCTCAGGAAAAGCCGCAGCAAGGAACCGTTCTCGCAGTAGGCCCAGGCCGCTGGAGCGACGACAGTGGCAAGCATTTCGCACTCGACATCAAAGTCGGCGACGTAGTTCTCTACAGCAAGTACGGCGGCACCGAAGTTTCGCACAAGGGCGACGATCTCTTGATCCTCACCAGCCGCGACGTACTCGCAGTCGTTTCCAAATAATTTCCCCTCAACACTCACCAAAGGATTCATTTCACTATGGCAAAGCAACTCAAATTTAATGAAGAGGCACGTCGTGCTCTTGAAGCCGGCGTTAACAAACTCGCCGATGCTGTCAAGGTGACGCTTGGACCAAAAGGTCGCAACGTCGTTCTCGACAAGAAGTTCGGTGCACCAACGATCACCAATGACGGTGTTTCGATTGCAAAAGAAGTTGAACTTGAAGACCCATTCGAAAACATGGGTGCGCAGCTTGTAAAAGAAGTTGCAACCAAGACCAACGACGTTGCCGGTGACGGAACAACAACAGCAACTGTGCTTGCTCAAGCAATGGTGCAACACGGCATGCGCAACGTCGCTGCTGGCGCCAACCCAATGGGCTTGAAGCGCGGCATCGAAAAGGCTGTTGCAGCCGCTGTCGAGTCGATCAAGAGCCAGTCAAAAGAAGTTGACGACAAAGGCGACATCGCCAGCGTTGCAACGATCTCTGCGGCTGACGCTTCAATCGGCAAAGTCATCGCCGATGCAATCGACAAAGTTGGCAAAGACGGTGTTGTCACCGTTGAAGAGTCCAACACGTTTGGCACCGAGCTCGAGTTCACCGAAGGTATGCAGTTCGACAAGGGTTACTTGTCGCCATACTTCGTGACCGACGCAGACCGTCAAGAAGCAGTGCTCGAAGATGCATACATCTTGTTCAATGCAGGCAAGATTGCAACAGTTCAGTCAATGTTGCCAGTGCTTGAAGCAGTGATGAAGACCGGTCGCCCAATGGTGATCATCGCCGAAGATGTTGAGGGTGAAGCACTCGCAACACTCGTTGTCAACAAGATCCGTGGCACATTCAATTCGTCGGCAGTCAAGGCCCCAGGCTTTGGCGATCGTCGTAAGGCAATGTTGCAAGACATGGCTTCCCTCACGGGTGGTCAGGTCATCAGCGAGGAAGTCGGTCTCAAGCTTGAGAACGTAACCCTCGACTTGTTGGGCCGTGCAAAGCGCGTCATCATCACCAAGGACAACACAACAATTGTTGACGGTGCAGGCGACAAAGCAGACGTAACAGCACGCATCAACCAGATCAAAGCCGAAATCGACAACACCGATTCCGACTGGGACAAAGAGAAGTTGCAAGAGCGTTTGGCCAAGTTGGCCGGCGGTGTTGCAGTGATCAAAGTCGGTGCAGCAACTGAAGTCGAGCTCAAGGAAAAGAAGCACCGCATCGAAGATGCTGTTTCTGCAACTCGTGCAGCGATTGAAGAAGGTGTTGTCGCCGGTGGCGGCACCGCTCTCATCCGCACACGCCCAGCAGTGCTCAAAGTTGTCGAGTCACTCACAGGTGACGAAGCAACTGGTGCACGCAGCGTGTATGACTCGCTCACCGCACCTGCTCGTCACATCGCTGACAACGCAGGCATGGAAGGCGCAGTTGCCATCCAGCGTGTCGAATCAGAAAAGGGTTCAATCGGACTCAATGCCGCAACTGGCGAATATGTCGACCTTGTCAAGGCCGGCATCATCGACCCAGCCAAGGTGACACGTGCAGCGTTGCAAAACGCAGCGTCGATCGCAGCATTGGTGATCACGACCGAGTGCCTCGTTGCTGACAAGCCAGAAAAGAATGGCGGCGCACCAGCAGGCGGTGGCATGCCCGGCGGCGGCATGGGGATGATGTAAATCATTTTCTCAACGCTCTACATAATTACAAAAATGCCTCGGGTGAAAACCCGAGGCATTTTTATTTTCACCCCAACAACTAGAGTCATCATTCATGGCTGCGCAGGGAAGAGGCTTCTGGCTTCATCAACTTGTTGAGTACGGCATTGCTGGCGGTCTGATCATGATGTCGGCCCAGTCGCAATCGCCTGCAGTGCCTATCGCCCTTGGTATTGCGTTGCTCGTTAATGCTGCAGTTGCAGACGGTGGCGTCAGTGCGTTTAAGTGGGTGAGTCGGCGTGTGCACCGATACATCGACTGGCTGATCATCATGATGTGTTTTGTATCTGCAGCAATTGCCGATTTGGACTCAATCGGACGACTTGCACTCATCGCGCTTGGGCTGGTCGAAGCCATCATTGTGTTGGGTACCAACTTTGCCAAGAAGCCACCGCGTGAACAGCGCACCCCACGTCTCAATCTGCGACGCCATCGTTAGGCTCTACAACATGAGTTTTGAACAACCACAGCCAGATATGGACAAGATGTTGCTCGCATGGCAAACATGGGAAAAAGGCGAAGAGATGCCAGGAAAAACCCTTGCCAACTTGAAGACTGCTGGTCTTGACGAAGTGCTCAAGCAACTCATTGCTACTGGCTGGAAGCCAACCGCATAAACAACGCCACCATGCGACCTGGTGGTGATCAAGTAATTCCTCGCCCAACGACTGTGTGGGTGCGGCCCAATAACCCATTCAATAATCTTGATCATTCGGTTTTGCGCTCGACCGACATGTTGATTGAACGCATCAAGAAGTTTTCGACAACGGTGCAGCACGTGCCACCCGCCCCAGACGCGCGCGCATCTGCCGTGTTGATTCCAATGTTCAACGGCGAGTCTGGCCCAGAGTTGGTGTTCACCCGCAGGTCACAAGATCTCACCAATCACAAAGGAGAGATCTCGTTTCCTGGTGGGCGTTTAGACGGCGGTGAGAGTGCGCTCGATGCTGCATTGCGCGAAGCACACGAAGAGATCGATCTCGATCCAAAGCATGTAGAGATCATCGGCCAGCTCACTCCGCTGAATACCTATGTCAGTAAGAGCCACATTGTGCCCATCATCGGTCTTCTGAAAGACAAACCTTCATTGCATGCGCGCAACGCCGAAGTAGACAGAGTATTCACAGTGCCTGTTGTCGACTTAGTGCGAGCGGATACCTATGCAGAAGAGCAGTGGGGTGAACCACCAAATCAATTTCGTTTTCACTTTTTTCATCTAGATGACGAAACGATCTGGGGTGCCACTGGGCGAATGCTGTATCAGATCATCTCTATTGGCCTTGCCAATTAATCACGGCCCGCCAGCTGCACGAACCATCGTGTAAAAGATTTCTGACCATGCAATACACCGCACCTTGAGTGTGCGGCGCTGAGAGTCGCACGAGGTGTTCATGTCTCGGTGTAACTGCTCGTCGATCAGCGTTCGAGTCGAAGTATCAAAAAGCCCGAGTGCCTTGAAGTTTCGATAGCCAAAGTCATGTCTGTCGCACGCCGTTCGAAAGTTGAACGATCTTCCTTCGCTTCCCACGATTGGCGCAGAGCAACCATCGGTCGTCCAGTCAAGAGTGGGGTACTGACGCCGCATTGAAAAACGTTGCCGCGCGAATGAGGCGATGTCGAGATCAAACTCGATGTGGCGTACCGCATCAGCATTGGATAACACGGGAACCGGTGGAGTATCGAGGGGAAGTTGGGCGGGCAACACGCTCGTGACCGCAACGAGCATGCTGAGCACAATGCCCATAACGATCGCCTTTCACTCACAAGAGAGTTCTCGCGAGTTGCGCCAATGTGTGCGGCACTAGCCGCGTATGTGCAAAAAATGTTTAGCGCAGCGCCTTCAACACATTGGCCATCTCGATGGCTCCAATCGCAGCTTCTTCGCCCTTGTTGCCAGCGCCTGGGCCAGATCGCTCAACTGCCTGCTCAACGTTTTCAACAGTGAGAACAGCAAAGCCAATTGGCATGCCTGTCTCGAGCTGTATCTGTGCGATCGAGTCGGCAACTGGGCCTGCAACGTATTCGAAGTGCGCTGTTTCACCACGGATTACTGCGCCAAGAGTGACGAGTGTGTCGTAGCGACCACTAGTGGCCATTGCTTTTGTGGCGATTGGAATCTCGAATGCGCCAGGCACCCACACAACATCAACGTTGCTCTCACTTACGCCATGCGCACTCAATCCACGTTTTGCGCCGTCGAGTAGTGCAGTAACGATGAACTCGTTGAAGCGCGAGCACACAATGCCAACGCGCATTCCTTTTCCGTCGTGCGAACCTTCAAATGTGGTCATGATTTACTCTTCTCGTTTGGTTGTTTTGTTGTTTGCTTATCGATATCTGATCCGTCAAACACATGACCCATACGGTCGCGCTTGGTGCGCAAGTACGAAGCATTTTCTGGTGTCTCTAAAATGCTGAGCGATACTCGCTCAACAATGGAAAGTCCGTAGCCAGCGATGCCGCCGTACTTTGCAGGGTTGTTGGTCATCAGGCGCAACTCTCGAATTCCGAGGTCGGCCAAAATTTGCGCGCCAATGCCATACTCGCGACTGTCGACAGGCAAACCCAATTCAGTGTTTGCGTCAACTGTGTCAAAGCCCTGATCCTGCAATGAGTACGCACGAATCTTGTGAGCAATGCCGATGCCACGACCTTCGTGACCACGCAAGTACACAACAACGCCGCGACCCTCCGCATCTATTTGTTGCATCGCTGCAGCAAGCTGCGGTCCGCAGTCGCAACGCTTGCTACCAAACACGTCGCCGGTGAGGCACTCGCTATGTACTCGGGTGAGCACCGGCTTGCCGTCATCAACAGTGCCTTTAACAAAGGCAAGATGTTCGATGTCGTCAACAGTGTTGCGATATGCAACGCAGGTGAAGCCGCCCCATTCGGTTGGAACAGCAGCAGAGCCCATGCGCTCGACAAGTCGCTCATTGTGACGGCGGTAATCAATCAAGTCAGCAATGGACGACAGCAACAAGTTATGTTCGGCGGCAAACTTGCGCAGGTCTGGTAGGCGCGACATAGTGCCATCGTCATTTTGGATTTCGCAAATGATTCCGGCCGGTTCGCAACCAGCCATGCGTGCCAAGTCGACAGCGGCTTCGGTGTGTCCTGCTCGCTTGAGCACGCCACCTTCGCGGGCACGCAACGGAAAGATGTGGCCAGGGCGAGCAAATGCCCCATGCGTAATAGTCGGATCGGCCAAGCCACGCAATGTCGCCGCACGATCGGCTGCTGAAATGCCAGTTGTCGTACCTTCCAATAGATCGACCGAGATAGTGAATGCGGTTCGATGGCTCTCGGTGTTGTGATCGACCATGAGCGGCAGGCGCAAATCGTCGCAGCGCTCACCGGAAAGGGGAGCAACAACAACGCCCGAAGTGTGGCGCACGATAAACGCAATCTTTTCAGCAGTTGCAAACTGAGCAGCCATGATCAGGTCGCCTTCGTTTTCGCGATCTTCGTCGTCGACCATCACGATCATCTCGCCACGGGCGATTGCGGCAATCACATCTTCAATTGGGGCCATGCCGTTGTCGTGTGAATGTTGGGGGGTGTTCATAGTGTGTCCTTGTTTATTAATAAGTTGGGTATCAGTAAGTAGAAGCTGGTTCGAGGATGATCTCGATGTCGTTGTCGAGAACTTGGGTTGAAACAATGTGACCGTTCATCATTGACGACATGTCGGATGATTCAACGAGTGCATGTGGTGATTCGCTTCCACCAGCGATGATCGGTGCAAGATGAAGTACGTATTGATCAATCAATTGCTCATTGTGAAACGAAGTGGCGACGCGCGGTCCGCCTTCGACCATCAACTGAATAAC
>Ga0214919_10009280_pt1 | contig 12712 bp, 7 predicted proteins | sample LL1503_MetaG_FD_177994 | JGI IMG/M metagenome (GOLD analysis project Ga0214919, IMG submission 177994) | Freshwater microbial communities from Lake Lanier, Atlanta, Georgia, United States - LL-1503 | ecosystem: Environmental > Aquatic > Freshwater > Lake | place: USA: Georgia | collected 2015-03-15
TTTTCGATTTCTTCCTGGCTCATAAGCCATGTCCTCGCTTTCGTATTCAAAATTAAATCCCGCCTCGTTATTGAAAGCGGACATTTTAACTTTGCCCAAAGCGGACATTACAACTTTGCTCCCACACTATTAGATAACAACCTGGACTCAAAGCAGCATTCCGGGTATTCTCCCCCAGCTTTTTTAGGGGCCTTGTGAGATTTTAAATGTTGGCATTATTAATTAAGACCAACGCTTGCAAGCAGTCTAAAAAAGAAAAAACTTAATTTATTTTTATAACCCCGCGATTTCTTACCTAGAAATATCCTGCTGTATATATTGATTAATAATTGATTTAATAATTTATAACGCACTGATATAACACACTGATCCTTTTTTTATTTCTCAAAAAATTATCTAGATAAAACTTAAAAATAAAATTTTAAAATCTAGATAAATAATCTAAATAAAAGTCTCAAAAATAAGAAAGTCGCGCCTAACAACAAGGCAAATTTTACAAAATGACTGAAATTTTAATTAACGCAACCCAACCCGAAGAAATTCGCGTTGCTATGACTGAAAATGGCAATGTGTTTGACTTCGACATGGAGTCTATTCACCGCGAAGATAAAAAAGCGAGTGTTTATAAAGGCATTGTTTCTCGCGTCGAGGCGAGCCTAAACGCCGTCTTCGTAGATTACGGCGCGGACCGACATGGGTTTTTACCATTGAAAGAAATCGCGCCAGAATATTTTCAAAAAGGCACGCCCTCACAATCTAATGACCGTTTTGATTTACGAACAGCCATTAAAGAAGGCCAAGAATTAATTATTCAAATTAGCAAAGAAGAACGTGGCTCCAAGGGCGCAGCTTTGTCTACTTTTATTACGCTGGCTGGCTGCTATTTAGTCTTGATGCCCAATAACGAAAGCGCCGGGGGTATCTCCAGACGCATCGAAGGCGAAGACAGACAATTATTAAAAGATGCCATGGAAAAATTAGAAGTTCCCGAAGGCATGGGCGTGATTATTCGAACCAATGGTTTAGGAAGATCTCAAGAAGAACTCCAGTGGGACTTAAATGCTTTAATCAAATTAGCGAATGCTATAAAAGAAGCCGCGGTGAGCAAAAAAGCGCCATTTTTAATTTACAGAGAAAGCGATGTAATCTCTAGAACCATTAGAGATTATTTAAGAGCTGATATCTCCCAAATTACCGTCGATACCCAAGACGCGTTTGATCGGGTGATGACTCATGTGAATAGATTAAGACCTGAATTTGCCAATAAAGTATTTTTATACAAAGGCGATAAGCCCTTATTTATCCAGCATCATATAGAGCATCAAATAGAAACCGCTTATCAGCGCGAAGTGAAATTACCTTCTGGCGGATCCATTGTTATTGATCATACAGAGGCTTTGGTTTCTATTGATATTAACTCTTCGAAAGCCACCAAAGGCGAAGATATCGAAGAAACTGCTTTACAAACTAATCTTGAAGCCGCGATGGAAATCGCAAGACAAGCTAGATTAAGAGATATTGGTGGCCTGATTGTCATCGATTTTATTGACATGCTCTCTACCAGACATCAACGAGATGTTGAGACACAACTGCAAGATTCCCTCAAGAAAGATCGTGCTCGTGTTCAGACTGGCCGTATTTCTAGATTTGGCTTATTAGAAATGTCCCGCCAAAGATTAAGACCTTCTTTAGATGAATCGACCCATATTACCTGCCCAAGATGTACGGGTCAGGGGACGATTAGAGGCATTGATTCTTTAGGTTTATCTATATTAAGACTCTTAGAAGAAGACGCGGCGTCTTATCAATATCGCGAGTTTCAAGTCGAACTCCCCGTCTCTGTCGCGACGTTTTTATTAAACGAAAAACGTCAAATTATTAGCCAAATAGAGACCAAGCGCCGGACTAAGATTATTTTAATTCCTAATCAACATATGGAAACACCCCACTATGAAATCAAAAGGTTTAAACATGGCGGCGAGTCTGTATCAGATAAGAGCTACGAATTAATTTCAAAAACCAGCCAAGATAACCATGCTTTCATGCAGACTTCCGAACGGGAAGAAGCAGCAATTACAGGTGTTTCTATAGATCAACCGCCTAAGCGCCGTGGTTTAATCACGAGACTATTAAAAGAATTATTCTCCAGTCCAAAAACAAAATCAGATAAACCTGCGGCTAATCAACTTCATAGTGCCGCAACCAGCACAACACCTGAAAAACCTGGGAGATCTCAGGCCCCCAGAAATAATAAAGAAAATAACAATACTCGGACGCCAAGAGCCCCGCGTGCTGGAGATTCTGATCGTAGAAATGCGCAACCTAGAGCTGAAAGACCTGCAGAAAGACCTGCAGAAAGATCTGGAGAGAGACCTCATTCACGTCGCCAGAATCAGCCAAGCAATCATCTTGCCAACAACACGGAAGAATTGAATACTGAAAAATTAAATTCTGAAAGACCAGAGCAATCTGACAGACAAGAAAGGGCTGAAAGAACGGAAAGACCAGAAAGAAAGCCAAGAGCGCCCAGAGCTCAAGCGCCTCGTCAAGTCAATCAAAATAATAATGATTCAGAAGCTCAACAGGCTCCTGCTCAGTCTGAAAGAAGGCCAGAAAGAACTGAAAGACCAGAAAGAGCTGAGAGATCAGAAAGATCAGAAAGACCTGCAAGAGCCCCTCGTGCTGCAAGTCCTTCTCGTGACTCTGGGAATAACAATCACTCACAGAACAAATCTGAAGTGACCATACAATCTTTTGATCGCTATGAAGTTAAATCAGAACAGCCAAGTCATCAGATAAGCCCCGCTGTTCAGGAACTATTGCAATCCAATAACTCTTTGGTCAAAGATACCAACGCTCAGCAGGCTGAGACTTTAGCAAGCCATCAAGAAACTTCTCAGAAACAAAAAACTGTGAAGTTAAAATTAGAAGTCCAAGAAGAAAAAACTAATTTCTCTCTTGAAGCCGAGAAAGAAAGATTGGCGGCGATTTCTAAAATTAATATCGAACAAGTGGGTAGCAAGCAAACTACTAATCAAAATAACAAACCTGCGAAGATTCAAATCGAATCGCAGGAGGTTTGATTTCTTTATTCCCTCCTCCCTTGCGGAGGAGGGTGAGGGTAGAGGGAAAGTTTTTTTCTAACACCCAACAAAAAAGCCCGTAGATTAAAAATTTACGGGCTTTTTTTTGGTCTTGGAAGTCGCTGTCTTGATCTCGTCTCTCCCCTTCGTGGGAGAGACAGACCAACAGGTCACATGGCCTGTTGGGCAGAGAGGGGGAAATATTGATTAGATTTCCATTTTGCCTTTTAGACTTCTTTTCTCAATATAGTTATACAAAGTCTGAGCATGGCAATCGATTAATTTGGCAATGGACGCTTTGCTAATCCCTAGATCTAAATATTTTTGAATATCCTTACGATCTTTATCTAACTTTAAAGACTTATTCGTCCGACCTCTGGGGCGACCTAAAGGCAGACCCTCTTCACGACGACGCGCCAAAGCCTCTGTCGTTCTTTTGGCCACAAAATCAGATTCAATTTCTTGCATCAGCCTAATAAAAATAGAAGAGTCGGTGGTCTGGCTTGCTTGATAACTTAATTTGTATTTGACCAAGATTAAATTCACACGATGTAAAGTTAAAATTTCTAAGATTTCTAAAATTTGCGCGCTGGATCTGGCTAAATTAGAAGCTTCGTAGGCAATAATAGAATCACCAGAACGACATTTTTTAATTAACTTACTTAAGTCTCTATTTTCCCAATGGGTTCTATTAGATTTATCATCATTCACTTCTTCCGCAATCGAAAAACCGTTAGACACCGCATAAGACTGAATCGACTTTCTTAGAAAATCTTTATCATTAAAATCAACAGAGATATAGCTATAAATGGCCATGAGAAGTAAGGCTCCTAAAAATTAAAAAACAAAACAGGCGCGGATTGTATGCTAGGGAAAAATTCAAAATCAAGTGTTTTTTTATATTCTTTTAATACAGCTAATTAATTAACTTTTAGATTTGTATTAAACATGGAAACTATTTAAAAATAATAATCCCTCAACACACCCTCTTTCATTAAAAATAAAAAACAAAAACATCATTGCGAGCAAGAGCGACCTCTATATAATCGCCCAATTTTTACGCTTAAAGACTCACGGGAAAGTTTAAATTATGTCCGTCACACGCATTGGAAACTTAAGCCTGGAACCCGCTGCTGAATGGGCCTCCCAACATGCAAAGAATCTAGCCAAGCCCTTAATTTGCGTCTTGCCTGACATGCAATCCGCTCGAAAATTTTTAAATAATCTTGAGTTTTTCGCAGACCCAAACATTCCCATTATTGAATTTCCTGACTGGGAAATTTTGCCTTACGATAGATTCTCACCCCACGAAGACATTATTTCCGAACGTCTTCGCGTATTAAATTATTTACCCCAATTAAAACAAGGCATTCTTGTTCTTACTATCCAAACCGCGCTGTTAAAAATTCCACCAAGATCTCATGTCTTAGATCAAAGCTTTGATTTTAAAATCGGTGAAAAATTTAATCTGCTAGAAAACAAAAAAAAATTAGAACGCGCGGGTTATAACCAAGTCTCTCAGATCCAAGCCAAAGGCGAATATGCCCAGCGCGGCGCCATCTTAGATATTTTCCCGATGGGCGCTTTAAGTCCCTATAGAATTGATTTATTCGATGATGAAATAGAAAGCATTCGAACCTTTGATCTAGAAACTCAACGGTCTTTAAAACCCGTCAGCTTTATTAAATTACTCCCCACGCGAGAATATCCTCAGGATCCACAGACCCATGCACTTTTTTGCGACAACTTAATTAAAAACTTTGGCGATCGGGCGCGGCAATCTACGATTTATCAAGCCTTATCTAAACACCAAAATATTTCTGGCCTTGAAAGTTATTTGCCTTTATTTTTTAAATCATCCAATGCAAGTTCAATGACCTCTTTTTTTGATTATTGCGATCCTGCCAGCCCCTTAATTTTTATAGATCTAGAAAATTCCCAAATAGAAACCCAGGCCCATACTTATTTCCAGACCATTAAAAACAGATTTGAATTAGTCCGTCATGACATTGACCGACCCGCTTTATCTCCAGAGCACTTATATTTTCCGCCCGATCTATGGTTTGGGACTTTAAAAAATTTCGAGCAAATTAAATTATCCCAAAGTTCACTTAATCAAAAAAATAGCCAGAAACAAAATTCCAATATTACTTATCTACCGCCATTATTTATTCAGACTCAAAATTTAAACCCCTGGAATCAGCTCTCTCATTTTTTAAAACAGGCTGAAAAAAACAACCCCAATTATTCAATCATCCTAACTGCTGAGAGCGAAGGCCGACGCGAGGTTTTATTAACCCATTTCAAAAGAATTGATTTATACCCAGAAATCATCAATAACTTTCAGTCCATTTATTTTTTAAATCAAAATAAAACTCAAAATCAAAAAATCTTTTTAACTATTTCGCCTTTAGATCACGGTTATATCAATCATGATGCTGGCTTTATTTTAATTACTGAAGGCGACTTATTTCCTAACATTGCGTCTTTAAGACAAACCCGTGAAGAGCGAAAAAATAGAACCACTCAAGAAGCTCAAACAGAACATGCGGCTGTAGGTATTTATGATCTTTCTGAATTAACACCCGGCATGGCCGTCGTTCATATTACGCATGGGGTTGGTAAATATATCGGCCTGCAGACTTTAAATATTAACAACCAGGATCAGGATTTAATTACTCTGGAATACGCCGGCGATAATAAACTGTATGTCCCTATTCACCAGATGAGACTGATTAGCCGTTACAGCAGCGGTGATCGTGAGAATCCCGCGCTTTCTCACTTAGGCACGCCTGCTTGGTCTAAAGCCCTCGAGAAAGCCCAGAAAAAAATCTATGACACCGCCGCAGAGCTCTTAGCCATCTATGCCAAAAGAGCCCAGCTTCCTGGCTTAATTTATAATTTTGACGAAGACGCCTATTTAAAATTTGCAGCGGACTTTCCCTTCGAAGAAACCCCTGATCAAAAATTAGCCATCCAGGCCATTATTAAAGACATGCAGGGGAAAAACCCGATGGACAGATTGCTCTGTGGCGATGTCGGTTTTGGTAAAACAGAAGTCGCGATGCGTGCATCTTTCATTGCCGTTCAAAATCATAAACAAGTCGCAATTCTTGTCCCGACGACGCTCTTAGCTAATCAGCATTTTCAGACTTTTTCAGATCGTTTTGCCAACTGGCCCGTTCATATTGAAATGCTGTCTAGATTCAGAACAGAAAAAGAAAACTCAAGTTCTATAAAACAATTAAAATCAGGCCAAGTAGACATAGTCATTGGGACCCATAAATTACTCTCTCAATTAGTCGATTTTAAAGACTTAGGTTTAGTTATTATCGACGAAGAGCATCGCTTTGGGGTGAGAGATAAAGAAAAACTAAAATCTCTTAGAGCTGAAGTAGATATCTTAGCGATGACCGCCACGCCGATTCCAAGAACTTTAAATTTGTCTTTATCCAGGGTTCGTGACTTGTCCATTATTGCGACGCCGCCCAAGAAAAGATTATCTATAAAAACTTTTGTTCTTGAAAAAACGAATAGCTTATTAAAAGAAGCTTTATTACGCGAAACCATGCGCGGCGGCCAGGTGTATTTTTTACACAATGACGTTAAAACCATGGAGTTAACTAAGCAAGAGCTTCAAAAATTATTACCAGAACTCTCTTTTGGTCTTGCCCACGGCCAAATGCCAGAGCGTGAACTAGAGCGCGTGATGACTGATTTTTATCATGCCAGATTTCAGGTCTTAATTTGCTCGACCATTATTGAAACCGGCATCGATATTCCGAATGCCAATACCATTATTATTGACCGCGCGGATCATTTGGGTCTTGCCCAGCTGCACCAATTAAGAGGTCGGGTTGGAAGATCTCACCATCAGGCTTATGCTTATTTACTCACCCCACCCTGGGATGGCTTAACCCCAGATGCCAAGAAAAGATTAGAGGCCATCATAGAAACCAAAGAACTAGGTTCTGGATTATCTCTCGCCTCTCATGACTTAGAAATTCGCGGTGCGGGGGAAATCCTAGGCGAAGATCAGTCTGGCCATATTCACCATATTGGTTTTTCTTTGTATATGGAATTACTAGACCATGCAGTTAAATCTCTTGAACAAGGCGAATCAGCTAATATTTTAAATTTTGAAAATCTCAGAAAGACCATAGAAATAGATTTAGGCGAGAGCGCCATTATTCCAGAAAGCTATTTGCCCGATGTATCTTTAAGATTGAGTTTTTATAGAAAGCTCTCTCAAGTTAAAAATAATTCTGAAATAGAAGATATCCAGGTTGAATTAATAGATAGATTCGGCCTACTGCCAGAGCCCATTAAATTACTATGCGAGCAGACTAGATTAAGACTCGAAGCTGAACTTTTGGGTATTACTAAAATCAAAGCAGGTAAGACATCGGCCAAAATAGAATTTGCAGAGAAGCCCTTAATAGACCCTATTAAAATAATAAAATTACTTCAGACAGAATCTAGTTTATACAAGATGTCCGGGCCCAATGGCTTGCAAGTGATTTATGGTGACAAGAATAAAACCGAAGGCGCCAAAGCGGCTGTATTAGCACTGGATCAGCTGTTTGTTAAATTAAGAAAGTAAATAAGAAATAAACACCCCGATCGGAATGATATTAATAAAAAAACAGCTTAAACAAGATAAAAAACACCGATCGGGATGATTTAAAATATTGAACGCCGCCTCTCAGTGTTTTTAAACCACTAAATCCATGACCAAAAACTTGCACCAATCCAATAGACTTCGTGACTATTAATTAATAAGATGCGCCATTATTTTTCTTAGACTTAAAAACACTAAGACTGTTATAAAAATAGGCGCAGCATGGATTTTAACATTAATTTAAAGCCCCCTTTGGATATCAATCTTAAAGGAACGGTGAGAGCGCGTGATCCCGCTGAAACCCTGAGAGTTATTCAGCCTTATATTCAAAAAGCTGGGATTACCCGCATTGCCAACTTAACCCACTTAGATTGCTTAGGTATTCCTGTTTTTACTTGTATTAGACCGCTTTCTAAAAACCTTTCAACCTCTCAAGGCAAGGGCATTACGGATGATTTAGCTAAGTGCAGTGCTTACATGGAAGCCATTGAACATTATTTCAGTGAAAATATACAAGCCGATTTAATTAGCCCTATTAACCAAATACCAGAAGCCTCCAGAATTAATATTAATTTATTGCCTAAGGGTTTAGTTCACTCGGAGAACCCGGAATCTTATATAACCCATTGGTCCTTGTGTGAAAGCTTACTGGGTGAGAAACCGCTTTATTTTCCCACAGAGTATTTTTCTTTTAATTTAAGCCAGGCCTGCTTAGAAAATAGCCTATTTAAAAAAACGACCACTGGACTAGCCTCTGGCAATAATCTCTTAGAAGCCTCTACTCATGCCATGTATGAGTGCATTGAGCGCCACATGAGCTTCTTATTTTCTAAGCTACCCCACCCCGAAAAATTAGCCAGAATTTTAGACCCCCAAAGCATTAGCTATCCAGAGGCCCAGTATTTAATTCAAAAACTCAAAACCAATCATATTGATTACGTGATTTTTGATACCACTCAAAAATTAGGCGTCCCGACTTTCCATGTGATTATTGCGGATGATAACCCCTTCAGAAAATTAGGTCATTACAGTGGAACAGGAACTCATCTTCATGGGGGCATAGCTTTGTGTCGAGCTTTAACAGAAGCCGTTCAATCCAGATTAACTTACATAGCCGGCTCTCGAGATGACATGTTCCCGAAAGATTACAAAACCCAATGGAACCCCTTAAAAATCTCTGGCAATAAATTATTTGAACTAGATCTCGGAAAAACACAGCTCTCTCTACAAGCTCAATATGATTATTTATTAAATCTTTTAAAAATTAATTCTTTTCATCCTTATCGACATGTTCACACTGCTCAATCAGATTTGATTTCAGTGGTTAAAATTATTATTCCAGGGATGGATTTATAAACATGAATATAAAAAATAATAAAAATAATATTTTTGTATTTACAGGGCCCTCTTTATCTCATCAAGACGCTAAAAAAATTCTCCCAAACGCTCATTTTCATGCACCCATTCAGTGTGGCGATGTGATCAAAGCCATGCGTTCTGGGGCCCAAAAAATTATTATTATCGACGGCTATTTTGAACAAAAAGGCGCAGTCTGGCATAAAGAAATTGTCTTCGCATTATCCCAAGGCATTGAAGTCTATGGCGCCAGCAGCATGGGTGCCTTACGAGCCGCTGAGTTACATACGCTGGGCATGATTGGATTTGGGAAAATTTTCGAACTTTATAAAAATAATTTAACTATTGATGACGACGAAGTGGCGATGGTTCACGGGACAAAATTTAATGATCAACAAGAGGCAATCTGCGAATCTCACACGACCCCCATGGTTAATATTCGGGCGACTTTGGATCTGGCAATTCAAGAGAATATTTTAAACAAAGATCAAGCCCAAGATTTAATTTTAAAACTCAAAGCCCAGCCTTATTACAATCGCTCTATTTTTAATAGCGCAGAATTTAATAACTTAGACAATCAAAAAATTAATACTTGGCTGCGAGACAATTATGTCGACCAGAAAAAACAAGATGCGAAAGATTTATTACAAGTATTACACGCACTGGCTGATCAAAAATTAAATTCAAATCTCAGCAATAATTCACTTTCTATGGGTCTATTTTTCAATCGCATCTTTCGCGAAATAATTACCGAGCCTTTTGATCTTGCTTATGACTGGCTCAGTCCCAGTGAGAAAAATCTAGCCCAATTAAAAAATACAGACCCCGCGCTTTTATTTTTATTACAAAGAATTGCCAAGCTCTTGCATCTTGGTATGGATATCGCAAAATTTAATAAAAAAACTATTTCACCTTCTGAAGTTTTTTCTTACGTATCCAGCTTAAAATCTCAAAGCCCAGTGAATCCAAAATTAATTAACCAGGCTTTTTATATAGAAAACAAAAACAATCCAAACTTTAAAAATACACGACCGATACAATTCGCCATTCAAATTTTATCTAATCTCTATGCAGGCTTCTTAGGCTTTATGGCTGAACAAAAACTATCTATTAGCACCCACATGATTCAAAAATATGCGGATGAATTCAGAAGAGATAATCAATTAATTAGCGTCGAAGCGACGATGAGCTGGATGCAAGACAATAAATTAAACAGCCCTGAAGAATTTGAGCAATTTATTTGTCTACTCGCCCCAATGAGTCAAATTATTGATACTCATAATGCCCATTCAATTGGCCTGGAAACAAGCTTAATGCCCCATGCTTGGTTAAGTGACGCAAAAGATTTATTAGATCAAGAAAAAGAAAGACTAGGCCCTCTTGTGAATTCTAAACAACCCATAGCCCAGCAATAAAACCAAGCCCACTGAAATTCCAAGACTCGCGTCTATGAGAAATGCATGAGAGAGCTTAGTTAAAGCGACAAGTCGACCTGCGCCTTTCTCGACAGTCCCCAAACGCGCTAAATAATCCGCTAGGGTTCCAGAAACGCCAGACGTCAGCTGAGTAAATCCAATCAAAAAACCCTGAAGTGCCCTGGGGCCATATTCAATGGCTAAGGCATTCGACAAAGGCCCAATGATCATTTCTGAAACTGCCATCATAAAAAAAGCAACAATGACCCACAGAATAGAAATAGAACCCGAAGGTTGTGCCAGCGAAAAATAAATCCCAAAGGCTAAGACTAAATAAGCCAGACCCATGAAAAAAATCGCAAAGAAAGCGCGTGATTCATTACGAAAGTTTTCATTGAACTTTCTTAAACTGGTCATTAATAAAACACCAATAAAAACATCACAAAGCGCATTAAACGACCCAAGATAAGACGAGGAAATAGCAATCCCTAAAAAAACTTTATTCACCCACTGATCAAAAAAACCCAGGACTAAAGATTGTTCTAAGTTATACAAAGCCCAAAAAACTAAAGTCGCAACAATGATTAAACAAAACCATTTTAACTTCTGACGTTCTAAGAAACTTAAGCCAAATTTTTGAGAAAAACTTAAGGCTAAGATAGTGCTCAAGGCAAAAACACCAAGCGTAATCACACAAATATTAGAAAGCACTTCATGTTTTAATACGAACCCAATAAATCCAGCAGCAATCAACGTTGCAAAGCATAAAATAAAAAAATGAAGCACTTTATTTTTCTTTTCTTTAGCCTGAAAAGCCGACTGAGAATCAGGAGAAAATACAATGCGAGGATAAGCAAAGATAAACAACCCTAGGCTCAAAATAATAAACGCAGCCGATAGAAAAAATAACTGAACAAAATCTTCCACACCCAGCATGCCTGAGGCTAGACCGCCAAAAAACACACCCGTATTCACACTTAAATATAATAAAATATAGGCAATATTCAGGCGCTTAGATTCACTGCGAACTTCATTATTTTCAGATTCACTAGGACCTTCTATGTTTTTTCTGCGGGTGTGACCCACAACGATCATCGCATTGGGAAAGAAAAACCCCATCCCAAGATCCATGAGCGCCGCTGCAAAATAAAGGGTTGTAGAAAAACAGAAAAATATATAAGCCAAGAAAAGTAAAAGACAGCCAATCCAAACACACTCTCGATGTCCGAAGCGCCCGCCTAAAAAACCGCCAATAATAGAGGCGGTAAAAAACCAAGAGGCATAAGTACTATAAAGCGAAAAAGCAGTCTGACTCGAAAAACCCAAATCATGAATTAAAAATAAAGTAAAACTGGAGTACACCACACCAAAACCAAAGGCCATGAGGATCAAAACACCCGCCATCGTAAACAGTGTTTGCGTGTAACTTAAGGTCCGTGGGATCAACTTATTTTTCTTATTTTAATGTTTAAATTCGCGGTTTTGAATTGTACTTTTTTAGCTTTAAAACACAATATCTTCACATGGGAATATCTTCACACAGGAATGAATACCAAATAAATTGGACACAATAACTATCTCGCGTCGCCCCGGCGGAGGCCGTGGTCCATGTTTACTGCTGGATAACAGCCTTCGCCGGTATGACGTAAAACTAAAATACTTTATTAATGCTCAACGCTACGGACTGTGCGATCACTCGATTGGTCGTACTCGCATATAAAGTCCCCGTGTCATCATAACCATCGGTTGAGCTTGCAAAAGGCGAAGAATAATTCGTCGTATGATTACCCGTCATCGCATAGGTATAATTTAAATCTGCAAACCAAGTCGGGCTGAAATAATAAGCCGCACCTAGCTCAGCCGCCGCACCCCAAAGCCATTGAGAACTCGAATAATTAGTCGGTGTGCCCGTAATGTCCGCATGAGTGCCATTAATATCGGCATAGCCCGTGACATTATACAAATCCCCTTTGGTTCTAAAGACAGCTGGGCCTGCGCCGAAATACACAAAGCCATAATTAAACTCATGGCCAATAAAGGGCATGAACGCAAACTCATGTTGAACCGTCGTCTGAGAAGAACCCACAATGACATTCCCACCAAAACTAGTATCAGGCTGATCATTCTGTAAAGTGGACCCCAGAGTCAAGACAGAAAATGAATTAGTTTAAGGTGCAAAGAGAGGGTTATAAATTAATTAGATAATTAAAGAATCTAATTCTGTTTGATTGCTTACG
>Ga0214919_10009282_pt1 | contig 12711 bp, 12 predicted proteins | sample LL1503_MetaG_FD_177994 | JGI IMG/M metagenome (GOLD analysis project Ga0214919, IMG submission 177994) | Freshwater microbial communities from Lake Lanier, Atlanta, Georgia, United States - LL-1503 | ecosystem: Environmental > Aquatic > Freshwater > Lake | place: USA: Georgia | collected...
TTTGAAAGGCTCTTTAAAACTAAATGCAGGGCAAACACAAACAGAACAAAATGTACAAGAAGGTGTGAAGTTTTTGTCAGCAGGTTTAATGCAAGCAGTAAGAAATCCGACGGCTCATGAAACGGCTGTAGATTGGGGGATAGCTAAAGAAGATTGTTTGGATTTGCTTAGCTTTATTTCATATTTATTTAAGCAGTTAGATAAATCAGTTTTTGTTAGGCTAACTTAATTTAAGCAATACTATTTTGCAGTTTTTTGGAGGGGAAAATGGATTCAATAATTGGGTGGTTTCTTAAAATTGGTAACGGTATTTTTATACACTTATGGTCAAAACCCAGACTAAAAATGGTCAAGATAATTAATGAGGAAGGGTATCTTGGTAATATTTATATAACTATGGAAGTACAAAACAGAAAAAATTGTGAACTTGAAATTTATAAGTTATATGGAATGCATGTAAGTATTCCTAAATTATTATTAGTTAATGATTATGCAAACAAGTTACCTGTTACGATAAAACCATTCCAGCACGAAAAGTTAGTTTTGTTTTTTAATTGGAATTTATTTTGTGATTATTATGGTAATGTTACTTCGGAATCAATTAAGGAAGTCTGTGAATTAATATCTGAATCAACAATCATGTTAAACTCAAACCAAGGAAATTACAAACGTACTTTTTCTAGGCAAGAGAAAAAATGCGTAATTAAGGCTCTTGCGCTGTATTGATGGCCATAATGGCCGTTCTATTATAAAAATAAATAAATTATTTATCAAATTGCGTGACAGTGAAAATTTTGAATTAAGGGACAAAAATGGCAGCACCAAAAATATTTGTAAGTTCAACTTGTTATGATTTACATGAAGTCCGGCATAATGTTCACAAGTTTATTAAAGACTTTGGGTATGAACCAGTGATGAGTGAGTATGGTGATATTTTTTATCCTCCAGATGAACACGTACAAGATGCTTGTGTTAAGGCAATTGATAGTTGCAATATGTTTGTTTTAATTATTGGTGATAAATATGGGAGTATTTATCATAGAGATAAAAGAGAAAAAGAAAATGATTTTACTCCAAATAGTGTGACTCTAAAAGAGTTTCATAATGCGTTAGCTTTGAATATACCTAAAGCTATTTTTATTAATAGGTTTGTATATCATGATTACAAAAATTATAGGCGGTTTTTGGATGCCGAGTATCAAAGATATTTTAGTGTTAATTTGGTAGATGATGCGGATCAAGAAAATAAAAAAGCAAAATTGAAGTATGACTTTGATTCTACATATATGTTTCCAGTCGATTCTTATAGATATGTGTTTTTTTTCCTAGATCAAATCAATGAGTTAAGATTAGGGAATTCTTACCATGAGTTTGAAAATTCTGAGGATATTCAAAGGTCATTAAAGCAACAATGGGCTGGATACTTGGAGCAATCGTTAAAATCATTTAGAGATAAGCCTGTCGTTAAGCAAGATTTAGAGCGGAGATCCTTTGAAAAGTTAGAGCAAGTTGAAAAATTAATTACTTCGTTGGCTGAAACGCTTAAAAGCCAAAATGAAAGCCTAAATAAATCATTATTATCGGATTTTGTTAATCTTGCTGAAATAAGTAAATTAGAAGATGTGCAAAAAGTATTTGATGAGTGTGTACAAAATATTCTGTATCAAGATGAATCAAACGACCCATTCGAAATAAATTTACAACCGAGAGTTTCATTTGAGGAAATAATTACGGAAGATTCTATTAAACAATGGGTTGAGCATTTGGTGACATTAGCAAATACTCATAAGTGGTCTCAAGTGATTAGTATTAACCCATTGTTTTCAGAGTTTGAATATAAATATTGGAAAACAAGGATGGATGTTCCTATAAAATTTGTTATGCAGTTAGCAAGTATATATGAGAAATCAGAAGACAAGCAAGGTGTGATTAAAACGTTAGAGGACAAGTTTGGTAAATTAGTTGATTACAAGGGCATAAGGAATAAACAGGCACAAAGTGACATCTCATCTGATGATATTCCATTTTAATTAGGTTTTCAAAATGCAAAAAGAACGATTGATAATTAAAAACTTCTTTATTTTAAAAGATGTTGGTATTGAGTTAGGCAAATATAACATATTTATCGGTGAACAAGCCAGCGGTAAAAGCTTAATTATTAAGCTGCTACATTTTTTTCGTGAGATATTAACATCTTACCTACCGCATTTACCTAAAGAAACTAATGATTTATCTGACCATTTTTATTATAAATTTTACCAAATTTTTAGTATAACAGAACCAATTAATGGAACAATCTGCTATAGCTATGATAAGCATACAATTGAAATCAACTTGACTGATAAAAAAATTATATTTTCTGAAAGTTTACAGGTGCTATTTAATCATTGTGTTGTTGAGCTTGAGAAAAATGATTTATACCCAAAGGGTAATATTAAGATTATTCGTGCAAAAACGCAAAATGGCACATTATTAAGCGCTATTTCAGAAACTCCATCTGAAAATTTAAAATTACAACAAACATTTATTCCTGCTGGCAGAATTATTTTTTATAGTTTATTAAATAATTTATTTAATGTATTAGATCAACAAATAAACATTAATCCATTGCTTATAGAATTTGGACAAAATTATCAACGAGCACTATCTTCTTTTAGAAGTATTTCCAATAATCCAGAAAAGATAAATGACTTCTTTGAAAACTTATCAAGTAAAGTTTTAAAAGGCATGTTTGTGTATGATAATTTGGGGGGGTATATAAAGAATAATTCCTTTGATACTCGTTTGTCTGATGCTTCATCTGGGCAGCAAGAATTTCTGCCAGTTTACATTATTTTGCGTGAGCTATTGGCTTTTGGTCAAGGTAATCTCTACATCGAAGAGCCAGAAGCTCACTTGTACCCCTCTGCGCAAAAAGCAATTACCGAGCTATTGGTTTATGTTACCAATGCGACTAATAGCGATGGGTTGTATATTACTACGCATAGCCCATATATTTTAACTGTGCTGAATAATCTGATTTTGGCAAATGATGTTAAAGATAAGCAGACCTTGTTTGATAAAGATTTGCTGCTACCATTTGAAGAAGTGCGGGCGTATTATATTGCTGATGGTGGTGCGCGTGATTTGCGTGATCATGACAATCGTTTGATTTTAGCCGATAATCTGGATAAAGTATCCGAGCAAACTGCATTAGATTTTGATAAATTACTGGATTTAAAATATGAGTAGCTGTATTCAATCCGTAAATCACAGCCAGATTAAGTGTGAAGAAAAACAAAGTAAGTTTGTTTTATTAAATCCACAGCGTAAACCCGTTGACTATATCACTGTTGATGGTTGTATATATCCGCGTGGACATCATGAGTTATGCTGTGATTTTGCCTTAAATTTTGACGATAAGACTATTTTTGTAGAGCTAAAAGGTAGTGATATTGCTCATGCGATTAAGCAAATTTTGGCAACTAAACAAGATGCAAAATTTACAATTAACTCAGATAAAATTGCGGTAGTGGTCAGCAGTAAAACGCCTAAAGATGATCAATCATTGCGATTACAAAAAATCCATCTGAGAAAGCAGGGCGTTACTTTGTTACATGGCAATAGCCCGTTGTTCAGAGAGTTAGTAAATTTTTAATAATGTATCCAACAGCTTGTTGGAGAATACCTTTAAGAGGAATTCATATGAAATTTGGTAAAAAAGAAATAACCAGAATGGCAGATTTAACCAATAAATACTTTGGTGATGAAGTAAGTGTTTATTTTTTACAGGGCGCGATGTATAGTTGTCTCTCTGCTGCGACCGATGAGTTAAATCCGATTGAGATATTTTTAAATCCAAAAGGTCATATTCCGCTGATTACCACAGAATTAGATCTGGAAGAGATGATGGAGTTTTCGGTATTATTAATGGATGGCGTGTATCAGAAATGCCTAGAGTTACTTGATAAACACGATGACATTATTCCAATGGTTAGTCTGGATAAGTTTAGAGGCAAGTATTTGCGATATACTCAGCTAAATGAGGAAGAACAAAATAACCTGCTTGATTGGTATATGGGATATTTCTTCATTTATCAGCTCTATTGGAAGCATGAACTAATTCAGAAGCATATTGCTAGTTCTAACTTGGAAGTTGAAGGTAAGCATATCATCGATTTTTTTTGTGATGCTGTGAACACCCAGCATTTAGTTGCTTATGCATTGAATAAGCGCCTGAACCGTAGCTATAAAACTCCAGTTTTACGGGATTTATTACAATATATTGACCAATTTCCTGCTAAATTTGATGCAGAGTACAAGAGCTATATTCTGGAAGATCTTGCGCCGATGGCTAACTCATTATTATTTTCGATTTGTGTAATCGCAATGGACGCTTTCGAGCCTGAATCGCCTGAAAATGGCGACTTATTTGCTTGACTGGTCAACAACAATTATCTCAATTATCTGAAATTAATGATAAGGTAACAATATGTTAAATGAACCCCATCTTGAAAAGCAGGCTTTGCTCTGGTTTGCCAGTGTTGGTTATATGCAAATTAATCATCAAGAGCGCGATGATTGTCATCAAGTAGTTTTACTCCCACGTCTGCAAGCTAGTTTACAGCGGATAAATCCTTCATTACCGAATGTTGCTCTTGAGTTAGCCATTGAAACCTTGACTAAAATTAGTGAGGTCAACCTGATTAAACGCAACCGTATTTTTCATCATTATTTGGTAAATGGCGTAGCAGTAAATTATAAACAAGATGGCGAAGATAAACACGAAACAGTTTTTATTGTTGATTTCAATCAGGTAGCTAATAATGACTGGTGCATAATTAATCAATTTACAGTGATTGGCAGTAAGCGCCAATTTCGTCCGGATATTGTGGTATTTCTTAATGGCTTGCCGATTAGCGTGATTGAACTAAAAAATCCAGCAGATGATAATACCGATATTTGGGATGCCTATAGTCAGCTTGAGACCTACAAGAGCCAAATTAGCGAGTTATTTAGTTATAACGAGGCGTTAATTATCAGCGATGGTTTAATGGCGCGAGTAGGCTCGTTAACTGCCAATGCTGAACGCTTTATGCCATGGCGAATAGTTGATGATTATAACAATCGTGCTAATTTTGCATTAGAATTAGAAACCTTAGTCAAAGGGTTTTTTAAGCCAGAATTATTCTTGGATTATTTACGCTATTTTGTATTTTTTGAAGATGATAATGGTACGTTGATTAAAAAGATTGCTGCGTATCACCAATTTCATGCCGTGCGCGATGCAATTATTGCGGTGGTATCAGCTACGGCGACAGGTAGTGGACAAGGCGGGGTAGTTTGGCATACTCAGGGTTCTGGCAAGAGTATCTCGATGTGCTGTTTGGCAGCAAAACTATTATCTTCTCCTGAACTGAATTTACCGACAATAATTATCGTTACTGATCGTAATGATTTGGATGGGCAGTTATTGGAACAATTTTCACGAGTTCAAGAGTTGTTAGGCAGCGAACCACGATCAATTGAAAATCGTGCTGATTTACGTGAGGTCTTGAAAAAACAAAATGCGGGTGGGATAATTTTTACCACCATCCAAAAATTTGCTTTGTTGGATAATGAAGATAAGCATCCCGAGCTAAGCCTTCGAAAAAATATAGTAGTAATCGCGGATGAAGCGCATCGTAGCCAATATGGTTTTAAAACCCGGCTCAATCAGACTAGCGGAATTTACCAGCAGGGATACGCCAAGTCGATGCGTGAAGCCTTGCCTCATGCTACTTTTATTGGTTTTACTGGTACACCTGTTGAAGAAACTGATAAAGATACTCGCAAAGTGTTTGGTGATTATATCAGTGTTTATGATATTCAGGATGCGGTTGCGGATGGTGCAACTGTGCCGATTTATTATGAAAGCCGTTTGGCTAAGCTGGGTTTGGATGATGCTAAATTAGCTGAGCTCAATCAAGAAATTGAAGAAGTTCTCGAAGATGAGGAATTTTCAGCCAAGGAACGCGAAAAGAGCAAATGGGCGGCGTTAGAAAAGTTGGTCGGTTCTCAGCCGCGGATTGATTTAGTTGCCAGCGATTTATTAGAGCACTTCTCAGCCCAAAGTGGTAAGGCTATGCTGGTATGTATGAGTCGTGATATCTGTGTACGAATGTATGCCGCTTTAAACAAATTGCGTCCTGATTGGTTTAGCGATGATGTTGATAGTGGAGCTGTAAAAATCATCATGACAGGTAACAGCAGTGATAAACCCGAATTTCAAAAGCATATTTATAGTAAAGCACAGCGTAGACGGTTGGAAAAACGCTTTAAAGATCCTAATGATACTTTGCAATTGGTAATCGTTCGTGATATGTGGCTAACTGGTTTTGATGCACCATGCTGTCAAACCATGTACGTTGATAAACCGATGCGTGGACATAACCTGATGCAGGCAATTGCGCGGGTAAATCGAGTGTTCAAAGATAAACCCGGTGGTTTGGTGGTTGATTATATCGGAATTGCAACTGATCTTAAATACGCCTTTAAAACTTATATTGATGCCAGTGGGAAAGGTGAACTTACACTAGATAATACTCGCGTCGTAAATCTACTATTGACTGATATTAATGCGATGCGCGATCTCCTCAATGGATTTGATTATAGTAGTTACACCACCCATCCACTACAATTACTCGCGCCAATGGTAAATTTTATTCTTGATTTAGTTGATGGCAAAAAACGTTATCTGGATTTAATGTCGCGAATTAATTCTAATTATTCATTATGTCAGGGGCGTGATGAAGTTTCTATTTACGCCAGAGAGTTGGCTTTTTGGCTGGCGGTACAAAGTGCGATTATAAAATATACCTCGGTTAATCATAAAATTGAAAGAGTCTTCAATAATAGTATAATTCGGGGGATATTGGATAATGCGATAGCGACAGATGGAATTGCCGATATTTTTACTTTAGCTGGGGTTAATAAGCCGAATATTAGTCTTATTTCTGATGAATTTTTAGACGAAGTTCGCCACTTAAAACTTAAAAATTTGGCAGTCGAATTACTCAATAAATTAATCAAAGATGAGGTTAAGGCAAAATTACATAATAATGTAGTGCTGGAAAAACAATTTAGTGATCGCCTGATTAGTACCATGAATAAATATCATAATCGCTCACTTGAAGCCGCTGAAATTATGAATGAGTTATTTATGCTTGCCAAAGATGTTAAAGCGAAACTGGAACAAAATGATAAGCTTGGCTTAAATCCAGATGAAGTGGCTTTTTATTATGCTTTGGCTGATAATAAAGAGGCTTTGCAAGTCTTGGGTGATAGTACGCTTAAACAAATCGCGATAGAACTAACTAACGGTTTACGGTCTAAAGCAACTATTGATTGGCGCGAAAAAGAAAGCGTTAGGGCTAGCATGCGTTTGATGATTAGGCGTTTATTGCGTAAATACAAATACCCACCTGATAAACATGAGCAAGCAATTGAAATTGTGATTAAACAAGCCGAAACTTTATGTGATGAATGGGTATAAAAATAGAATATTTTAAAGAGGGAATTATGCGAAAATTAATTTTAGGTTTATTATGCTTATCATTATCACCAGTTTTTGCCGATAGTTTTTTGGGTCTGCTGGATGGCAGTGAGTCGCCGGATAAAGTAACTGAAAGTGCAAATAACAAATGTTTGCGCTATAAAACTATCACGGTGGTTACACAAAAAGACGAAGATGCACCGGGTGATCAGATTTTAATCAAAACAGGCGATGATGCCTCGTGTAGCTGGGATAATGCTGCTGGTTGGGAAACCGATAGTGGTGAAGCGAGTTATTTTCTTGGTAAATGGAAAAATCTGATTTTCATTGATCGGGGAACTGGAGCAGATGGACGCGATGTACTGATTTTTGATTTGGATAGTAAGCATCAGGTATTTGCCGCTAATTATTCAGAACCATTGGAAATTAGTAGCAAAAAATTGACTTACTGGCAAGGAGCTAATATACTGGCAACTAAAGATAATTGCGATGAATTTGAAGATGCAGAAAAAAGTGGCTTGACGCCACAGATTCAAAAATTAATGAGTGTTGATTTGACTACCGCTACTCCAGTTGCGCTGGGTAGTAAAAAAATGCGTTGTAAATTGACTCAATAATGGATATAATTCGAGGGTAATGTTCAATCAAAGATTGATTATAACTAAATTTTAAGAAGTGAAAATATGAGTAATAGCTTGCGCCGCAATATAATTCTTGATATTGATTCGTATAAAAATGACCATGGTGAAATGTTACCTGAAGACACCCAGTATATTTTTTCAACTATTGTGCCGCGGCGTGGAAATCGCTATACCAACACTATCAAGGCAATGGGGCATCAATATGCGGTTAAGAAATATATTACTGAACCAGTTGAAGCATGGATGTTGGATGAAGCAGAAACTGAATTGCGCGAGCAAGGTTTTAGCTTTAATCGTGAGCGTTGGCAACATATTCTAGATAAGCATAATGGTTATTTACCGCTGGAAATTCGTGCTGTACCAGAAGGTATGTTAGTACCAGTTGGTGTGGCAACGGTTACGATTGTTAATACCGATCCTCAGTGTGCATGGCTGAGTTCATATATTGAGACTATGTTTCAGCGGGTATGCTGGAAGATGACGACGGTTGCATCAATTGCACTGGATTTATATCGTTATCTCGATGATATGATGATTAAACAGAGTGGTGAGGCGGGTAAAGTTAATTTCCATTTGCATAATTTTGGCTCACGCGGTGCGGATAGTTATGAAGCAGATATTTTGGCGGGCATGGCGCATTTGTCTGCTGGATTTAACGGTACTGATTGTGCCCAGGCAAATCGTAATATCAAGCATTTTTATAATACAACTAAAGCTTATGGCATGAGTGTTAGTGCTTCTGAGCATAGCGTAATGTGCACTTGGTCAGATTCCGCTACTTGCGATGATTTGCCTGCGGTTAAGATGATGATTGATTTATTAGAGTATAAAATAAAAAACCAAGAAGGTTTACCAACTGTTTCAATTGTTGGTGATACCTACGACATTTATCGGCTGACTCGTGATTATATTGGTGGGATTTATCGCGATAAAATTATTGAACTGGGTGCTCTGGGTGGTAAAGTAGTAGTAAGACCTGATTCAGGCGATCCACTTACCATGTGCATGGAAGTAATTAAAATTCTAATGGATAAATTCGGTTACAGCGTCAATAAGTTTGGTTACAAAGTTTTACCGCCCTACATTGGTGTGATTCAGGGTGATGGAATCAATAATGATAGTATCCGGCATATTGTTGCGCGTTTGGATAAAGCGCGGATTAGTCTGGAAAACATTGTTTTTGGGATGGGGAGTGGTTTAACCCATGATGCCGGACGTGATGAGTTTTCATTTTCGATGAAAGCCACTGCACGTTACGATGGAGCCGTGTGGCATGATTTACTCAAACGCCCGATAACTGATCTTGGTAAGCAATCGCTGAAAGGACACATCAGTACTTATATTAGCTGTGATGGACAAGATATTTATACCGAACGGATTGAAGAAGAGCATAATCAATCCAGAGATTTAATGCAAACCATTTACCGTAATGGCAAATGCTATCAGGAATATACTTTTGATGAAGTTATAAGCCATAATCAACGTTGATATTTGCCAAGTAATATTTTCTTTTGTGATGTACAATAGAGGACTGAGCTTTAATTTTTATTTAAGGGTGTTATTATGAAAAAAATATTTGTGACAGGTAATGTTGGTCGTGATCCAGAGTCGCGTTATGCGCCAAATGGAGAGTCTTTTGTAACTTTTTCATTAGCGGTTACTACTGGCCCTAAAGATAATCAAAAAACGGACTGGTTGGAAATCAGCTGTAATGGTCGCACGGCTGAGACGGTTCAAAAATGGGTGAAAAAAGGCAGTAAGTTATTAATCGAAGGTACACCGAGTGCTAATGCTTATATTAATAAAGAAGGTAAAGCGGTTGCATCATTGCGCGTTAGTGCTTCAAATATCGAATTTATTGGTAGTCGTGAGCGTTCTGAAGAAGCTGGCGCACCAGATGGTAGTTATGATCAAGCACCAGGTAATGAACCAGCTCCAGCTATGCAACAATCTGGATTTAATGCCCCTGGTCCATCATTACAAGCAGACGACATTCCATTCTAAGCCATTTGACATTTTAATATATAGTAGGAGAGTTTGTTTAATCACATTTTCCTACGTAGTTTGTCTTGGATATTTTAATTTGGATGAAGCATGATTAAGTTGTACTTTTTACCATATGCATGTTGTAGCAGTGTTCATTGTTATAGCTCGTTAACAATTTAGGTTATGTTAAAATTAAGCAAAGTGCTGGTAATAACGACGCGGCGTTATAGCTCGTTAGCAATTTAGGTTATGTTAAAATGTGTGGATGCAGCAATAAAACCTTTTATGAGTTATAGCTCGTTAACAATTTAGGTTATGTTAAAATACTGTACTGCAGATATTGCTGAGAAGCTCAGTTATAGCTCGTTAACAATTTAGGTTATGTTAAAATTAATCTTATTTGGAGTTGGCTCTACAGATAGTTATAGCTCGTTAACAATTTAGGTTATGTTAAAATTTGGATCTTATAGCTATTAGCTGCCTTATAGTTATAGCTCGTTAACAATTTAGGTTATGTTAAAATTGTTGCAAATGTGTTAAAGCTCATTAAAGCGTTATAGCTCGTTAACAATTTAGGTTATGTTAAAATATTTACTACGTAATTAGCTGAGATAATTAAATTAATTAATAAATTTATTGATTATAGAGCTAAATTTTGGAAATTTAATCTGCTTTTTTTGGCATAACCTAAATTGTTAGTTTGCTATAATAAGACAATAAGTCGTACAGCTGACATCTTACTGTCAATTTATTTTTAAAATAGAAGTAACTGTTTTTGTTCTTTATTGATCTTTTCTTGTTTTGATGGCTGACCGACTAAGAAATACATTTGGCTGTATTGCTTTTCGGTAACTTTCATAATTCTGACATTGCCATGTTCCGGAGCGTTGGCTTCTATGCGGCGTATGTGTTTTTCAATGGCATCATGTCCATTGCAAAGCCGACAGTAGACGGAGTATTGCAACATATCATAACCTTCTTTGAGTAAGTAGGTATGAAAGCGCTGATATACTTGGCGTAATCTTTTAGTGCTAACCGGCAAATCATAAAAAACGATTAATCTCATCCATCTAATCTCAGAAAACATATTATTAGTCCATATTACTGCGCTCAATCCATGGTGGTAGCGATGGTAGTTTTATTAATTGAAAATTATTCTCATTGATACAACTGATAAAGCTTTTTATCATGATATCAATCGAATTAAGTAGTGTAGTAAATTTATTATCAATGACGACAATATGATTAAGAATATCAATTAATTGCGCTTTGATTTCGGTTGATAATTCTAAGGTTTGGGTAGTTCCAACTAGGGTATAGACATACCAATCAATGTATGGGCGATAGGGCTCAATAAAATCATCTGCTAAATTAAATGCATTAAGTTGATTATTATGAAAAATTCCCAACGTCGGCAATATTCCATATCCAACTAGACTTCTACAAATTAAGCTACGGATAATTGTATAAGCATAATTGAGCAAGCCATTGACATCCAGATAATCATCACGAACCACAGTGAGGCGATTTTTGTTGATGCGGATGAAGTCGTGTCCAAAAATACTTGGAAAATAAATTCTACTTGCCTGAGCTTCATTGTTATTTTTATCACCTGATAAAACTGTTTGTGCTAAATGAATTAATTTGGCAATATTGGGGCTTAATGAAAATATGCGTTCTAAACTTGCTGCTTGATTCGTAATTTTTTGTTCGATTACGCTTTGCCACAAGCGTTTTTTAAACGGTTGTGATAAGTTCAACTGTGTTTGTAGTACTAAATTTTGCCGTGAATGCGGTAAGTAACTATGGAATATTCCATTGGGAAGATGCGTTTTATCACAGCTAATCACGACAATATTATTTTCCGCACATTCGCTTAATAAGCCTACGGTTAAACTAACCGCATAGTGATTGATTATAATGCACGCAATATCCTCAAGTGCAACTGTAAACTTATCTTGCCCTTGGGTTATCTGCAGTTGCGATTTGGCAACTTGTAAATAACTCTGCTTACTAATCATTACGCAACGAAATGTCATTTTTGAGTTTTCATCTGGCTAAAATCAAGGCGTGTTTCAGTATCTATTTTGCGGATATTGCCAAGAACATCGACTTGATATTTTTCAATTGTGGCAGATTGTATGCCTACACCATTATATTTTCGAGAGCCATCATGATGTAATACCTCTTGTAGCGCAGCAGTGGCGCGATTTGCGCTAATGTAATAACCAAAGATAATCTCTTTTTTAGTGGCGATTTTTACCAAATCGTTGGAATATAAGCTAAACATAAAGTTATAACTTTCGTCTACTAACCTCCATTCTTTTTCGTCTTTATAAGCAACCATCGCTCTATCTGGTAATTTATCTTTGATTACATCCGATAAATAAACAGGGTAAACGCATCTAAATCTCTTCTGTAAATTGAGGGCTAACATATTTCAAGATTATCAACCCGAAATAGAAATGTCACTTAGCTGAAATAGAAATGTCACCACCATAGTAATATCTAAGGTGTAAAATTTTAACTTAGAAGGAGTGATATTTATGGCAAATAGCAACACAGATTATG
>Ga0214919_10009283_pt1 | contig 12708 bp, 18 predicted proteins | sample LL1503_MetaG_FD_177994 | JGI IMG/M metagenome (GOLD analysis project Ga0214919, IMG submission 177994) | Freshwater microbial communities from Lake Lanier, Atlanta, Georgia, United States - LL-1503 | ecosystem: Environmental > Aquatic > Freshwater > Lake | place: USA: Georgia | collected...
ATTCTTGTCGTATCGGTCGAAGTGTTCCAGAGCGTTACAGCTCCGGGCAATCAGATCATGAGCGATTCATTTCAGCCATCGCCATTTATCCTTGGCCGCAGCTTAAGCAATCGCATCATTGGACTTCTCGGGCCATTCATCGAAGTCGAAAATATGTGTCTATGACAATTGAAGCCGACGTGCGAACACCATTGCAGACCACTCTTTCGACCATTGCAGCCAATGTCTATAACGGCATTCCAGAGGCAATGACCAGCCCATCGATTGTCTTGGTTTGCGGTTCGCCATATTTGGAAAGCACTCTCATCAATGGATCCACGACAAAAGTCAAAATCAATTTTCTCATCACAGGCGTCGTTGGTTATTCCAGCAATGCCGCAGCTTTGACCAATCTTGAAGATCTCATGATTGCAATTATCTCAACCATGCCCGGCGGCTATGTCGTCGGCGATGTCAGCTCACCCGTACCTTTGGAAGTCGGAACAGGAAAATTCTTGACATCCGATTTGCAAGTCTCAACGTATTACACCGACTAAGGAGAAAACTCATGGCAACAACAATCATCACAGGCAGAGATATTCACTTCACAATCGACAGTGATGATTTCGATGCCCAAGCAATGTCGGCGACTTTGACAGTCGATTCGACAATCAATACATATCAAACACTTGACGGAAAAGCCTATTACACCACCGACACTCAAGGATCATTTGCCGTTGAAATGCTTGCCGACTGGGGAGCACCATCATCGCTTTGTGAAGCTCTTTGGACGGCTGCAACAAGCGCACCACAAACTGGACTTCCAGTTGTATTTGTGGCCGACACTGGTGCATCATTTGCATTTAATGTTCAGCCAATCTTGCCATCTGCCGGCGGTACAGCACCAGATGCTCAAACAGTATCGCTTGCATTCACTTGCGTAACCACGCCAGTGCTAACAATCAGTTAATCAAAGGAGACCGGGAGCATGAAACTCAATATCGAAGTCACTTACCAAACCGGAGAAGTCGCAACCTATACGGCGGCTCCACCGGAATGGCAAAAGTGGGAGCAAAAGACTGGATTTACCATCCAACAGGCAGAGGAGAAAATCGGAATATCTGATCTCTTATTTTTAGCTTACAGCTCGATGAAGCGTGAGAATGCCGGCAAGCCGGTAAAATCTTATGAGATTTGGTGCGAAGGCGTTGCAGATATAGGAGCCGGGAACGCAGACCCAAAAGTTACGCCGTCGGAAGTCTTAGCCGAATAGTTGTTGAGCTTGCACTGGCAACAAATATCCCGATGAGTGAGTGGACGACGGCGGAACAGATTTTGACGGCGATGGAGATATTGGAGAAGCGCAATGGCAGATGACACCATCGGCTGGGATAAGAGTGATTTAATTGGTGTCACCAAAGCATTAAAAGCAATGGGCGATGAGGCAACGGATCAAGCCAAAATTGCAAGCTCATCTTTGGCAACTTATGTCCAAGGCAAAATCATCGAGGCATCCGGTCGCACTCGCAACCGGGCAGATGACATTATTGCCGCCGGATCGCGTGTCTCCAAATCTTCTAAGATTGGAGAATTGTCATTTGGCTTTGTCTCTCAAAAATTCTCAGGCGGTGGCACGACTCAGCAACTTTGGGGCGGCTATGAATTTGGATCAAACAAATTCAAACAATTTCCAATTTGGTCGGGTAAAGAAGGCCGTGGATCTCGCGGCTGGTTCATCTATCCAACACTGCGAGCCGAACAGCCAAATATCATTGCTCAGTGGGAAGATTCATTTTCTAAGATATTGAAGGAGTGGTGATGGCCGGACAAAGTAGAACGCTCAAACTCTCCATTCTCGCAGATGTAGATCAACTCAAAAAATCACTGAATACTGCCAACAATGACGTTGAAAATTCAAGCTCGAAATTGGGCGATTTTAGCAAGAAGGCTGGATTGGCATTTGCTGCCGCCGGTGTTGCCGCCGCCGCTTACGCTGGTAAATTGCTGATCGATGGCGTCAAAGCGGCAATAGAAGATGAAGCTGGGCAAGTCAGATTGGCTAATGCTCTCAAAAATACTGTAGGTGCTACCGATGACGCAATTGCGGCGGCAGAAAAATACATTCTTAAACAATCTTTGGCCACAGGTGTTACTGATGATGAATTGCGTCCAGCACTTGAACGGCTGACAAGATCTACAAAAGACATTGCTGAAGCGCAAAAACTCACCAATTTAGCTTTGGATATTGCAAAAGCAAAAAATCTTGATGTCACAATCGTTGCAAATGCTTTGGCAAAAGCCAACGATGGTCAAACAACGGCATTGAAAAAACTGGGAATTACCCTGGGTGATAACGCCACAAATTTGGGTGACTATAACAAACTTCAAAAAGCATTAGAAAAAGCGCAACTTGAAGTTAATTTTGCTCTTGATGAATATGGTCCAAAATCAAAAGAATATGTGTCAGCAACAGAAAAAGTTGCAGAAATTACTGAAAAATCAAATGCTTTGGCTATGGCTGGGATTGATATCTTTGGCGAATTAGGAAAAGAATTTGCAGGAGCGGCCGCCGAAGCTGCCGATACTTTTCAAGGCAAAATGGCCAGATTAAACATTGCATTTGCAGAAGGCAAAGAGACAGTCGGATCATTTGTGCTTGATGCAATAACGCCAATGGTGACAAGTTTTGTTGATGATGTAGTGCCAGCCGTTGCAGCATTTGCAGAAGAAATTGGTCTCAAACTTCAACCCATTATTACATTTCTTTCAGATTATATTAAAGAAACATTTATTCCAACCCTTAAAGCTATTTGGTCATTTTTGACCGATTTTTTGATTCCAATAATTACAACAATTTTTGGGCCGGCCATTGAGGAACTAAGAAAAATATTTGTGAAAGTACAAACGGCAATTGCTAAGAATACAGATGAATTGCAACCTTTTTATGATCTTATGAAAGCAATTGGTATATTTGCAAGAGATACTTTGGCACCTATTCTCGGAACAGTTTTACATGGCGCATTTAAGGTTTTAGGAACAATCATTTCTGTAGCTGTTGATGGATTCACGGGAATTGTTAAAGCCGTTGATAACACAGTTAAAGCTGTAAAAGCATTTATTAAATTGATGACAGACAACCCAATCACTCGGTTTTTTGGCGGCGGCTCAGCAAATGATGGCAAATCCAAAGGCTTGGTGGCCAGCGTTGATTTAAGCACCGGGGATTTATCTGGAGTAAGTGGATCAACTGGAGACATGACAGTCACCGGATCCGGTTCCGTCGCAGATTTGCGAGCACTTGACAATGCTCAAGCTGCGTCGGTTATCAATGTGACAGTCAATGGGGCAATTGATCCAGAAGGCACATCACGCACAATCGTCGATGTACTTAACAATTCTTACTATCGTGGCACTGGCGGTGCTGGGAATCTAATAGCGGTATGAGCGTATTTAATCCAGTCTGGCGCGTGACGATTGGCGGCGTCCAGTATCAGACGTCCATTCTCGCCAATCTAACCATTACATCCGGGCGCACCAATATCTATGAACAAGCCCAAGCCGGTTACACCAACATCGAGCTGATTAACCTAGATCAAGCAAATGTCATCATTTCAATCAATGATTCATTGAGCATTGAGCTGCAAGATTCAACGGCCACATTCATTCCAATTTTTGGCGGTTCAGTCGTTGAGGTTGGCATCTCAGTGGCAGAACTTGGCAATGTTGCTTACGCCCAGCGCATCAAGATTATTGCTCTTGGTGCTTTGGCCAGATTGCCCAAGGCTTTAACTAATGGCGTATTGACTCAAGATTTTGACGGCAATCAAATTTACAAAATACTCAAAACTGTTTTATTTGCTCAATGGCAAGCGGTACCAGCCGCGCTGCAATGGAATACTTTTAATCCGGCAACTCAATGGCAGAATGCTCAAAATACCGGACTTGGCGAGATTGACCAGCCGGGCAATTATGAGCTTGCGCAACGATCATCGAGCCGAACTGATGTCTATTCACTTGTCTCAGGACTCGCCAATAGCGGCCTAGGTTATATTTATGAGGATGCGCAGGGGCTTATCTCATACGCCGATTCGACACATCGCACGACTTATCTGGCCACCAATGGATACGTTGATCTCTCGGCCAATAATGCTCAAGGCTCTGGCCTTAGCATCCAGCAACGCACCGGAGACGTTCGCAACACCATTACGCTTAAATATGGCACAAATTCAACATCTGAAGTCAGTGCTACCGATACGGCATCGGTTGGCTTATATGGCCAGCTTGCTCAGATATTTACGACGACAGTCAAACATCAAGCCGACGCCCAAGATCAAGCCGACTTCTATTTGGAGCTTCGCGCTTATCCTCAATACAATTTCAATTCCATCACATACCAGCTCACCAATCCAGAAATCGATGATGGCGATCGAGACTCACTGATCAATGTATTCATGGGGATGCCGGTGGCAATTGCCGACTTGCCGCTCAATATGTCATCCGGTACATATCTGGGCTTTGTCGAAGGCTGGACATTTCAAGCCGCTTACAACCAAATCAGCGTCTCACTCAATCTCTCGCCATTGGCATTCTCACTTCAAGCCATGAGGTGGAATGACGTGCCGATTGTCGAAACATGGAATTCAATCATACCGACGCTAGACTGGGAACACGCGACGCAGGTCGCATAAGGAGAAAAGATGAGCAATCCAACAAGCAATTTCGGCTGGCAGATGCCTACGGCGACCGATCTCGTAACTGATTTACCAGCCGATTTTGAAGTCTTTGGACAAGCTGTGGACACCGATTTCGTAGATCTTCTTGGTGGCACTACTGGTCAAGTGCTATCTAAGACATCAGCAACAGATCTCGATTTTACTTGGGTCACAGCTAACCCGGGCGACATCACTGGCGTCACGGCTGGCACTGGTATTTCAGGCGGTGGCACATCGGGAACAGTCACAGTCACCAACGACATGGCTACAACAATTACAACAAATGGTGATCTAATTTACGGAACTGGATCGGGAACTTACACACGAAGAGCAATTGGTTCCGCCGGTCAAGTGCTTTCAGTAAGCAGTGGAGTACCTGCTTGGACAACTGCAAGCTCAGGTGCGTTGACTAAAATATCAACTCAAACATTTTCAGGGGTATCTACTGTCACTTTTGATTCACAATTTACAAGTACATATAAATTATATCTTGTAAGTGCAACTAAAATTATTACAACAAGTCCATACGCGACTGCTACTTTTAGATTTAGAAAAGGCGGAGTAACAGCAACGGCCGATTATTTTGGTTCGCAAGAATACTTACCATTCAATTATAGCGGTTATGCACCTATAAACACTTTCAACGCAAATACTGCCAACTTGAATTATGTACAGTCAGATAATCGATCGGGTTCTGCAAGCATGTACATTACAAATGTAGGAACTGGCGCAGGAGATAGACCTACAATGTGGGGCAATGGTTTGACTGGTTCTAGCGGCGGGTATCATATTTTTGCAGGTGTTAACGGAAGTGCAACTACAGACTTTGATGGATTTATTGTTGATGTAGCGGGTTGTAATATGTCGGGAACAATATCAGTATATGGAGTCCAAGCGTGAAAACTAAACAACAATTTATTACAGAATACAAAACACAGTTTCCAACAATTAAAGTTGGAAGTGAAGAACTGGGCTATACCTTGTTAAAAAGTGAAGAATACGAAACAACTATTGATGAGTGGGCTGAGAAAGCACTTTACGAACAAGCAAAACAAAAGGCTATTGCCCAAGCCGCTACCGACAAAGCAGCCCTACTCGACAAATTAGGCATAAATGCCGATGAAGCCAAGTTGTTGCTGAGTTAGTGAACTCTTCTAACGGCTGGCCGGCATCTAAGGATCAGGCAGAAATTGGCATCGTGAGCATTCCCATCGAGGGAACAAAACTCAAGGTTAGATGTGCAAAGGCCGTTGCTCCATTGATTGCTGGATTTTGTAAAGAATTTCATCAGCTAATTGAACCAATTGATGAAGGTGCATTGGATGATTGGGGATACGCGTTCCGTGACGTTCGAGGCGTGCCGGGCAAGTTATCCAATCACGCATCTGGAACGGCCGTGGATCTTAATTCAAAAATTCATCCACTTGGCAAAGGTGGCACTTTCCCAATTGCCAAGGTTCCAATGATTCGCGCATTGGCTAAAAAATACGGAATGACTTGGGGCGGCGACTGGACTCGAAAAGATGAGATGCACTTCGAGATTGCATTGGGTGAAGCGAAAATCGCAGCACTCATCGGGAGCTTGAACAAAGGAGAAAACTAATGGATCAAGCGAAATCAATGCTGGCATCATGGGCAAGAAGCTCTGTTGCCGGAATGTTGGCCGTCTATATGACGGGCAATACCAATGCAAAGGATCTAGCCATGGGCTTAGTAGCTGGACTTGTTCCAATGCTGGCTCGCTGGGCTAATCCAAATGATGCAGGATTTGGCCGAAAGAAGTGAGCGTAGGCGAATGGACGGCGGTGGGTGCGCTTGTCTTAGCGGTGCTCACTGCCATCTATTCGTCAATGAAAGTCATAGTGCGATCGATAATGTCGGAACTGAGCCCGAATGGTGGTTCAAGTATGAAGGATCAAGTGAGCCGGATTGAGGCACGATTGGATCAATTGATTCTGGAAATGGCTCTCAAGAAATAGACACGCCGAGGCGCATTCTTGCCAATGTCAGCCATCAATGTCGCTCTTCTTCTGGGAGCACAAACAAGGCTCTCACGGGAGCATAAAAATGAATGAAGCATCAATTATCATCATGATGGCAATTGCCGGATTCTTATGGGCGGTGGCCGCGTATAGCGTTGGAGTTAAAGAAGGCGAGCGAAAAGGCTACGCCAGAGCGCGAGCACTAGCACGCCACGCATCATCGAGGGAAGTGAACTCATGAGCTTCTTGGATAATTATGAGGATGTTGCAGCTCGAATCCAACGATTCTGGATTGCACATCCATCGGGCAAGATCCACACAGCTATCATCGACGTCGATCTCAAGGCCGGTTACATATTGGTAGAATGCCGGGTCTATCGAGAATTTGAGGATGTCGAGCCATCTGGTATCGATTACGCATTCGGCAACGTGGCCACCTATAACGTCCAGATGAAAAAGTGGTTCGTTGAAGACACAGTCACATCGGCCATTGGCCGGGCGATTGGTTTAGTGCTGGGATCTGATAAGCGGCCAACGGCTCAAAACATGGCTCAAGTCGAACGCGTTGATTCTGCAATTCTCAGCTCATCGGCCAATGACGTTGATTTATGGCAGACACACTTTGGGGCAATTCCATCATATAAAACTCAGGAAGAAGTCGATGCCGCAGGTGTGACAAGCTTTGGCGGTGCAATACAGGCCGTCACAGCCCAGATTGGCACTGATACTCTCAAAGAAGCTCCATTGTGCTCTCATGGCCATCGTATCTGGCGTGAAGGCGTATCGGCCAAGACTGGCAAAGCGTGGGCGAACTACTCATGCGTTGAGCGAAAGCCCAATCAATGCGAGCCAATTTGGTATGTCATGGGATCATCTGGCAAATGGTCGGCGCAATTATGAGCGACTACATTGAAATCGTAAGCCGTCGAACGATGACGGCCAAAGTGCTCAAAAACATGGAAGTCGTCGAAGAATACAAGCTAGAGCAGTGCGATAAATGCTCACAGCTCAAACGCCTTGATCCATTTGGCTACCAAAAAGGCTATGACAACCTAGAGAATGTCATTTGGTTTTGCGTGGATTGCCGATGATTATGGTGCGACTTTCAAGAGCCGATGAGATTGTGGCACATACGGCCGGACTTGCTAGAGAATCAACTTATGGATCTAATCCCAAATTCCAAGGCAACAAAGGCAACTTTCACAATGCCGTTGTCATTCACTCAGAAGCTGCCGGTGCTGAGATAGCGGTTGCCCGGTATCTTGGCATTGACAATTTCACGCCAACAGTGAACACATTTAAGAATGAGCCGGATATTAACTGGGACGGCGTGGCCATCGAGGTGAAACAAACGCCACATCGTAACGGCCATTTCATCGTCAGCAATGATGATCGAGATAGCGATATGGGAATCCTTGTCGTGGGCGAATCACCGACGTATTACATCGCTGGATGGATACCGGTGGGAGTGGCCAAGCGATCACGATTTGCATCATCATCTGGCGGTTGGTGGGTCAGCCAAGTCAATCTCCAGCCCATTGAGAATCTATTAAAGAGCCATCATGCGCCAGCTTCAATTTGATTGCTCCATCTGCGCCAAGCTCTACGGGGATGGACGCAAGATGCACGGGCTAACAAAGACGGCTGAATTGACGCTTAATGAATGGTTCACACAATGCTCGGGATGCGGTGCATTTGGCATCAAGATCATCGATGATGCAATGGTGAATGGTCTTGAATAAGTTATGCACAGGCGTCATCCACAGGCTGTGGGACTCGCCCAAGATGACGCTCAATGTTGCCCGGTATTTGACTAAGGGGGTACGCTCCATACTCGCTGGCGAGCCGCTGATGCGGATAGCTCGCAGGCGAAGTCTGGTGCTATTGGCAGTGCTATGTATTGTTGGCACAACACCAGCGAAAGCAGTGTCACAGACTGATTTGCTCAAGCTCTATGCGCATTCCAGATTAGTATCAATGAATCAATTTAAATGCTTTGATGCGTTGATAACTAAAGAAAGCAACTGGAGAGTAGATGCTAAGAATGGATCTCATTACGGCATAGGCCAAATGCGCAATAACACTTACAGGCGACTAGATGGATTCAATCAAGTCGATTGGTCTATTCGTTACATTACAAAGCGTTATGGTTCGATGTGTAATGGCTGGAGATTCTTCAAGGCGAATGGTTATCACTGATGAGTAAATCGTGGGCTAAAGGTTCGAGCGCACAATGGCGCAAGATACGCGAGCGGATACTGGCCAGAGATGGATGCTGCCAGCAATGTGGAACGACCGAAGGAGCCATGCATATTGATCACATCATTCCCAAAAGATTAAATGGTGGTGATGATGAGTGGAATTTGAGGCAATTGTGCCAGAAATGCAATTTATCCAAAGGGGGTCGGTTTTTTAATTTAGAAATGACACCCCCGACTCTCCATGGGCAAGATATACCCAAAAACGTGTCACTAAGTCATGATTAGGTCGCCTCTGGTCATAGTTGGTCAAGAGACTAGCGATGACGTCTCAAATCGGCTCACATCGGTTTTAGAATCGGAATCAGCTCAAGTCTTTGGGCATGAGACGCCTAGAATCCACACGCCGCTCAATGATCTACCCAGCCGTGGCCATGAATTGATTGATTTCGCTGACCAAATCATCCCGGGCGGTTTCATGCCGTGGCAAAAATGGCTGGCAATTCAATCGCTCAAGATTAAGCCCGATGGCCGGTATTACCATCCACTCACAGTTGCAACAGTTGCCCGTCAGAATGGCAAGTCCACATACATGCTTGCCCGGATTGCGATGGGGTTATTCCATTGGGATGAGTCGTTGCAGGTTGGCTCAGCTCATCGATTGGTCACATCGTTGGAGCAATTTAGATCGCTGGTGGCCATCATTGAATCTCACGATGATTTAGCAAAGCAAGTCAAGCGAATCAGATGGCAACACGGGGCAGAAGAGATCGAGACATTATCTGGCAATCGATTCGTCATCAAAGCTGGCGGCTCGGCAGCGCGTGGATTGAGTAAGCCGGAAGTTGTCCATCTTGATGAGCTGCGTGAGATGAAAGATCTCGATTCATTTGCCGCGTTGCGCTATACGTTAATGGCGGCCAAGAATCCCCAAGTCAATTGTTTTAGCAATGCTGGAGATAGTCACAGCATTGTCTTAAATTTATTGAAAGAGCGTGGGATGGCGGCTAGTGCCGGGGCCATCGATGACATCGGTTACTTTGAATGGTCATCACCGACTGAGGTGCTCTCGATTGAGAATGCAGCATTTGCCAATCCCGGACTTGGCATCACCATTCATCCAGATAACATTAAAGCCGTTTTCAATGATCCGATTGAAGTGGTCATGACCGAAGTGTTATGCCGATGGGTGCAGACAATATCCAGCGTCGTGGGATCGGCTGAATGGGCTGAGTGCGCGGATATGGATGTCGATCTAGATCCAGAGAAGCTGACATGGCTGGCCATTGACTGCTCACCGGATCGCAGATTTGCCGCGTTAGTCGGTGCTCAGAAATTAAATGATGAAAGATTTGTAGTCAAGCTCTTGCACACTTGGGAGAACTCAGTGCAGCTTGATGATCGCGCAATCGCAAATGATGCTGCAAAATACTGCCGCGATTACCCCATTGAATTCTTGCTCTACTCACGCCGGACATCGGGCGCGGTTGCCGCCAGATTACAGCCGGCTGGAATCCCAGTCTTTGACATGGATGGCGACTATCCGCAGAGCTGCGATGAGATGCTGGGTGCTATCAATTCACAGAGGCTTCGGCATAGAAATCAAAGCGAGCTGACGACCCAGATTCTTTCAGCCGTTCAATTGCGTCGAGGTGATGGTGGATGGGTCATGGGAAGAAGAGCATCACAATCGGCAATTTGCGCCGCCGTTGCCACAGCTCTCGTCACACACTTTGCGACACGCCCAGAGACTGAATTCGACATCTTAGTGGGTTGATGCTTGACCTTTGAGAGAATTCGTGCATGGGATTCAGAGACATCTTTGTGCGAACATCATCCGTCGAATCATTGACATACGACGTCTCTGCATCTCTTGCACCGGTAACGACTCTTGATTCACTCTCCCCATTCTTTCGCGGCGGTCGTACAGCTACACGCGAAGAAGCGATGAGCGTTCCGGCAATTGCTCGCGGTCGCAATATTATCTGCTCATCGATTGCATCAATTGGACTTGAAGTGCGAGATCGCATGACCGGAATGGGCGTTGATGTGCCGCGCGTGATTCGGACACCGGATCCACGCATCCCGGGAGTGGCCACCTATGTCTGGACACTAGAAGATTTGTTATTTTATGGTTACGGCTATTGGCAGATAACGGAATTGTTTAGCGACACGCAGCGCGTTCGCAGCGTTCAAAGAATTTCGCCAGATCGCGTCACCATCAATACAAATGCAGATTCGACAGAAATTGAGTCTTATTCCATTGATGGATATACGCCGCTTCCGCTTACAGGTCTTGGAAGTTTGGTCGTGTTCTACGGAAATGATGAAGGGTTGCTCAACAGAGCTGGGATGACAATAAGAACCGGAGCCGAACTCGAGCGCGCGGCGGCCTTATATGCGCGTGAGCCTGTTCCACAAATGGTCTTGAAATCAAATGGCACAGCATTACCGGCAGATCGCATTGCTAAACTTTTGGAGTCTTGGGGTGCAAGCCGGAGAAATCGCACCACGGCATTCTTAAATGCTGATATTTCGTTGGAGACTTTGGGCTTTGATCCTGAAAAATTACAGTTGGCAAGTGCGAGAAGCTACATCGCCACAGAATTGGCCAGAGCCTTAGGAATTCCGGCCTATTTCATTGATGCTGAGACTGGATCAAGCATGACCTATTCCAACGCCAGCACGACACGCCAAACATTGCTGGACTTCTCATTGATTCCACTTATGAACTCAATTACCGAAAGATTATCAATGCCGGACTTTGTGCCATCGACGCAGCGCGTGGAGTACGCGCTCGATGATTACTTGCGCGGATCTGCATTGGAACGTGCTCAAATATATGAGATTCTCAATCGCGTCGGCGCGTTGAGTGCAGAAGAAATCCGAATTCAAGAGGAGATGATCCGATGAAAGTATTGACACCATTCACCATCACGGCAGCCGATTCAGAGGCTCGCACTATTACCGGCCAGATTGTGCAATTTGATACACCGGCGAACGCATCGACCGGCAAAGTCTTATTCAAATCCGGTTCATTGATTCCAGCATCGGTCAAGCTCAATTTGGAGCATGATGCAGCCCGGCCAATTGGGAAAAGCATCGCAATGGATCTTGCACCAGATGGAAAATCAATCAACGCCACATTTAAGATTTCAAAAACTAACGCCGGATCCGATGCCATTCAAGAGGCAATGGATGGATTGCGCGACGGCTTCTCAGTCGAAGCCAATGTCTCAGATCACGGATTTAATGAAGATGGCACAATGGTCGTCAATGAAGCCACATTGATTGGCGTGGCATTAACACACAACCCAGCATTCGATGAAGCTCGCGTCAGTCATGTCGCAGCGACTACCGAAGTCATACCAGATGCAACATCAACCGAAGGAGACGCAGTGGAACCCACTACCGAACAAACAGAAGCACCAACCGCAGAGGTGGTCGAGGCTTCACAGCACGTCGTTCAAGCTAACAAGCCAGCACCATATTTTACTTCACCACGCAACCCAATCGTAAATCTTGGGTCATGGATGGAGCATTCAATCAAGGCCAAGATCAATCCAATGTCAGAGTCTGCAATTTATATCGCAGCCACAAATGACAACTTGGGAACAAGCAACCCAGCATTTAATCCAACACGTCAGCTTGCTGAAGTCATCAACGGATTAAGCAATGGAACACGCGGTGCAATCGATGCGATTTCTCGTGGAGTATTGCCGGACGCTGGACTTCAATTTGAGATCCCAAAGATTTCTCAAATTGCCACAGTCGCAGCCGTTGCAGAAAATGGCGCGGTATCAAATACCGACGTAAATTCATCGTTCATTTCAATTC
>Ga0214919_10009284_pt1 | contig 12708 bp, 7 predicted proteins | sample LL1503_MetaG_FD_177994 | JGI IMG/M metagenome (GOLD analysis project Ga0214919, IMG submission 177994) | Freshwater microbial communities from Lake Lanier, Atlanta, Georgia, United States - LL-1503 | ecosystem: Environmental > Aquatic > Freshwater > Lake | place: USA: Georgia | collected 2015-03-15
TTTTGACTCAAATTTTATCAAGGGTTTTTGGGGTAGTTTCTAGGATTTTTTGTGTTTTGGAAAATATTTTGATGGAAGGTTTGGGGGTTAGGGTTTAGAAATGGGTACTTCAGTGGGGACTAGTTAATTAACCATCAGAAATAAGTTATAATTCAACAGCTCTTCCGCAGAACATCTGTCTTGAGAGTTTAATTGTAAGCAAGCTAATAAAACTTCTTTGACATCTTTTAAAAACTTTTTTCTGAATTCATCAGATTCATTATCAATTTTTTTATCTAAATCTTCCTTCACAAATTTAACTAAATCTTCTGCACATATTTTTAACTCTGTTAATTTTTCTTCAAATATGGCACTAGATCTACTTATTTTAATATATTTCTGCATATTGGTTTTTTTCCATGATAATTCAGCCTTTTTATCAAAATAACCAAACCCATCAAGAATAACCGCACCAAAACACCAAATATCTGATTTATCTGGTAATATCATTGATAAATCGCCATCTTCTATAAAGTTAATCTCGCTTAATCCACAGCACACATCTGTAATCGACACTTCCTGAATATAAATTGACCTCATATTAGATATTTTTTTTGGCAACCAAAAATCAAAATCGTTAAAAAAAACATTATCAGAAAAATCAAATAAGATGTTTGAAGAGTTTAAATCATTAATGCATATATTATTTTGATGAAGTTTATTCATAGACTTCAAAAGCTTCTTAAGTGGCTTAAAGCTTTGATAATCATTTAGAATAGACATTTCTTTAACAATATCTAAGAAGCTGTTCCTGCATAAAGGATAAAGCGCTACAATACTGCAATTTCCACCATCATCAAAAACTGATTTTTCCTGATAAAAAAATATCTCATTCATTGGCACAACATTATCAAAGGTTTTTTCAAGAACCGCTAAACTTTGTCGGTAATAAATAGAAATACATTTCCAACGCGACTCGAATTCAAATTTATCAATAGATGTGTGTTTTATTGCAACTAGTTCATTTTGATAAAATCCTTGATATAACTTACCATAAGTGCCATTACCAAGATTAACTAGACTGCCATTATCATTTTTTATAATATATAAAATATTTTGATTAATCTTAGATATTGGATAAAAACTCACATTAGCAATCTTTTGTTTTTCAAAATTTTTGATATCATCATTGTATGAATCGCATAAATTATTTCTGACTGGAAAAAATTCAAATTCCATAGGGTCTGGGTATGGAAATTCATATCCATCATTAATAATCAAGGCATCTAACGCGTTAAAAAAAGCAATTTTTTGCGCACGAATTTTAAAATCTGAACATGATTTATCTAATGAAATTAACTGCGTTTTTATTCTATTTAAAATAATTTCTGGAGAAGTGTTTTGTTGTTCTATTGTGAGAAATTTCTTTAGATTTTTTAAGTTAAGATCCATTTGAATTTGATCATCAAAATCTTTTTGAATTGTTTCTATAAATTTTGCATAATGACCATGACTTACCTTAGCATCCAACAAATATTCATCAATGTCGTGAGTAGAAAATTTACCCTCTTCTATCAAAAGCCTAATCATCTCTTTTTTATCAGATAATCGATCAAAATTATGATCAATCCATTCTTTCCATTGTTCTGGAATAAGCTTTGACGCCATAGCTACAAATAATTTATTATTAGAAAACCGCTAAAAAATATACTAAAATGCTTCACCAGAATATTAAATACAAATGTGTTACTCTTAATATTTTCAAAATAAAACAATTGATAATCTTTAATACCAAAAGTACCTTCTTAAAAATTCTCAAACATATCATAAAAAAATAATATGACTTCTACTCCAACAAAAACTAAAGAAATAAAACCATTTGTAAAAAAGCCATCTTCTCCATTCAATAGCGACCCTCATAATAATAGAAACGGTAAGTCTGGTGCTGGTGGGTCTGCTGTTTCTGGAAATCAGAAAATAAAATCAATCAATGTGCCAAAATTTAAAGGTGGTAGCGGCGGGGATAGATAATCTACTCCCGTCATTGCGGAGCTAGCTTTTCTAAGAATCGCTAACGCAATTCTAAGAAATTCTAGCTCCGCAATGACAATGGTGGCTAGTCAAACATATTAAGGCTTAACTCTAAATAAATAACTCACCCAAGATAGTTTAATTAAAGCTGGAAACTACAAAAATTATTTGTTTAATAATTCCCACAAAACCCCATCAAACAAACAATCGATTCAATTCTAAATGAGCAAACTTTCATTTAACCATCTTCTTGAAGCCAATCAAATCAAAGAAAGTGATATTAAAAAACTCATCACTCTGGCAGAAAAATTTCGTAAACAAGGTTATAAAAAAACTTTCTTAGATGCCGATTGCTCTGGCTTGATCTTAGCAACATTATTTTTTGAGCCAAGCACCCGCACCAGATTTTCTTTTGAATCAGCAATGCTGCGTCTTGGTGGTAAAGTTATTGCTTTAGAACAAGGGGAGTCATCTTCAGTAAAAAAAGGTGAAAGCCTTTCTGATACTGGCAGAGTAATGAGCAACTATGCTGACATTATTACCATTCGTCACGACAAAGCTAACTCTGCTGCTGAATTTGCAAAATATGCCAAGGTTCCTGTAATCAACGCTGGAGATGGCGCCAATCAACATCCAACTCAATCATTGGTTGATATTTACACAATTTTTTGTGAAAAGAAAAAATTAAATAATTTAAAAATTGGCATATTAGGAGATTTAAAATATAGTCGCACTGTTCATTCGCTTCTGGAATTGATGAGCCATTATTCAGGAAATCAATTTACCTTAATTTCTCATCCATCTTTAGCGCTTGATGCAAAAAAGAAAAAAAGTTTTGAAAAAAATGGCTATAAAATTGTTGAAAATTCTAACTTAGAATCGGCAATTAAAGACTTAGATATTCTTTATGTAACACGCATTCAGCAAGAACGCTTCACTGATAAAAAAGAATTTGAAAAAGTAAAAAATGTTTTTCGCATTAATAAAAAAACTTTAACCAAAGCCAAGAAAGACTTGATTATAATGCATCCGCTTCCGCGTATTAATGAAATTGATGAAGAAGTTGATCATCTTCCTTGCGCTAAATATTTTGCACAGGCTAATTACGGAATTTATATTCGTATGGCTTTACTTACTTTGATGACAAAAAACTAGACCTCTATTTGCAATTTATGATTAACAACAAATCTAAGATAAAATTAGTAATTTTCTTCTGCGTTTTAACAGTATTTTTAGTTGGATATTTTTCTTTAGCTAATGCACAAAAGAAAAAATCTAACTTAGCAAATGCCGCCGCAAATCATGAAATGGAAGTTACTGTTATCACTGTAAAGAACCAAGAAATTCAAATATTTCAAGAATTACCTGCGCGCGTTTCAGCTTACAAAATTTCAGAAGTTCGCCCGCAAGCAGATGGAATTATTAGAAAACAACTTTTTGAAGAAGGCAGTTTTGTTAAGGCTGGAGAGGCTTTGTATCAAGTTGATGCTTCGCTTTATCAAGCTGAATATGAAAGTGCTCATGCTAAATTAAAAACCGCTGGTTTGAAAAAAAGTCGTTATGAACAATTACTAAAAGTTAATGCCATTAGTAAACAAGATTATGATGATGCGGTAGCAGATTTTGCGCAGGCTCAATCTGAAGTTAAAAAAGCTAATATTCATCTTGATTATGCCAAAATTTATGCACCAATTTCAGGTTTCGTTGGCAAATCAAATGTTACTGAAGGTGCTTTAGTGGTTGCCAATCAAGCACAAATTCTGACCACAATTGCTCAGCTTGATCCAATATTTATTGATATAACTTTGCCAACCAGAGACTTGATGAAAATTGGCGATCAAAAAGATATTCCTGTAAGCATTATTGTTGATGGTGTGGAATATGAAAATAATGGCGTGCTAAAATTTTCAGAAGTTTTTGCTGATGAATCTACTGATTCTGTGCGCTTAAGAGCGAAATTTTGTAATAGTAGCAAAAAATTACTTCCCGGAATGTTTGTGAATGTTAAGCTTCATTTAAAACCAACTCAGTCTGTAACAGTTCCACAAAGAGCAACTAACCGCGCACCAGATGGCAATTTAATGGTTTGGACTGTTGATAAAGAAAATATCGTAAAAGCAAAACCTATCAAAGTTAGTCAAGCTTTAGGAAGTGACTGGATAGTTTTGGAAGGTTTGGAAGATGGAGAAATAGTGGTTTACGAAGGGTTTCAAAAAATATCAGATGGAGCAAAAGTTAAGACGGTTTTTTTTGAATCTTCAGTTCCATCATCCTCTCCTTAACCACCATCGTCATTGCGGAGCTAGATTTTCTTAGAGCTTTAGCTCTTAGAAAATCTTAATCCGCAATCCACTAATCAGCATGGATTGCGGATGAATAATTTCTAAGAATCGCTTCGCGCTTCTAAGAAATTCTAACTCCGCAATGACGATAGTAGTTAGGTTAGTTGAGGATGATTAGACCTAGTATGTCTTGCAATTAAGTGTTATTTTTCAACATAAAACATGTCCAATTTCTTCATCAATCGCCCAATATTCTCTTGGGTATTAGCTATTATTGTAATGCTGGCTGGTGCTTTGTCATTGCTGAAAATGCCGGTAGAACAATATCCAAATATTGCTTCTCCTTCCGTTTCTATTTCAACTTCACTTCCTGGTGCATCTGCTGAAACTCTTGAAAATAGTGTTTCGCAAGTAATTGAACAAAGCCTTATTGGTATTGATTCTTTGCGCTACTTTTCTTCAAGCAGTGATTCCAGCGGCAATGTTAATATCACTCTTACTTTTGAACCAAAAACCAACCCTGATATTGCGCAAGTGCAAGTGCAAAATAAATTGCAATCTGCCATGCCACTTTTGCCACAAGAAGTTCAGCAGCAAGGCGTGAGAGTTAACAAAGCTAATAATAACTTTTTATTAGTTATTGGGCTTTATTCAAAAGATAACAGCGTTAGCCAAGAAATATTAGGCGATATTCTACTTTCAAATATGAAAGATGTGGTTTCTAGAATTAACGGCGTGGGAAATGTTACGGTATTTGGCAATCCTCGCGCTATGAGAATTTGGATTAATCCTGACAAGCTTTTTGGCTACAGCCTTACAACTCAAGAAGTTATCGCAGCAATTAAAGCGCAAAATGCCGATGTTTCAGCAGGTCAACTTGGTGGCTTGCCCGCAGTTCAAGGTCAACAAATTAACGCCACAATTACTTCTCAATCTAAATTAAGAACTGTTGAAGATTTTGAGAAAATAATTTTACGAGTTAATAAAAATGGCGCGCAAGTTAGATTATCTGATGTTGCCAAAGTTGAGCTTGGATCACAAAGTTACAGCACCATCGCCCGTTATAAAAGGCACCCTGCCGCTGGTATGGCGGTAATTTTGGCAAGTGGCGCTAATGCTTTAGACACTGCAAAATCAGTAAAAGAAAAAGTTGACGAGCTTAAACAATTTTTACCAAAAGGTGTTGAAGTTATTTATCCAATTGATTCCACACCATTCATAAAACTTTCCATCAAAGGCGTTGTAATCACATTATTCGAAGCAATTTTCTTGGTGTTTTTAGTAATGCTGTTATTTTTACAAAACTTCCGCGCCACTTTAATTCCAACCATCGCCGTACCTGTTGTGCTGCTTGGGACTTTTGCAATTTTATTTTCTTTTGGCTTCACCATTAACACTCTAACAATGTTTGCCATGGTTTTGGCAATTGGCTTGTTGGTTGATGATGCCATTGTTGTGGTAGAAAATGTTGAAAGAATTATTCATGAAGAAGGTTTGTCACCCATTGACGCAACCCGCAAATCAATGAAACAAATTACAGGGGCGTTAGTTGGTATCGCTTTAGTTCTTTCAGCAGTTTTCGTGCCAATGGCTTTCTTTGGTGGATCGGCTGGGGCAATTTATCGCCAATTTTCCATCACAATAGTATCAGCAATGGTGCTTTCAGTTTTAGTTGCCTTGATTTTATCGCCATCTTTATGCGCCACAATTCTTAAAGGAAAAGAAGAAGAAAATTCTTTGGCCAACCATAAATATTTAGCTTTCTTCAACAGCAATTTAGAAAAAGCCCGCAACTTTTATACCAACAGCATCAATAAAATTATCAAAAGTTTGGTAAGATTTTTTATGATTTACATTGTGATGATTGGCGGACTTGTCTTTTTATTCGTCAGAATGCCAACTTCATTTTTACCAACTGAAGATCAAGGCACCATGTACTTAATGGTTAACACTCCAAGTGGTTCAACACTTGAAAGAACTTCTGAAAGCTTGAAACAAGTAGAGAATTATTTTTTAGAGGCAGAATCTAAAAATGTTGAACATTTATTTACAGTTGCTGGCTTTAGTTTTGCTGGCAGCGCGCAAAATTCTGGATTTGGTTTTGTGGGATTAAAAGATTGGGACGAAAGAAAGCGCGCTGATCAAAGCGTACAAGCCATTTCTGGTCGCGCCATGGGCGCTCTTAGCCAAATTAAAGATGCTTTTGTATTTACATTTTTCCCGCCACCAATTCGCGAACTTGGTAACGCTTCGGGATTTGATTTACAACTTCTTGATCGCGCTGGTTTGGGGCATGATGCTTTGATGTCAGCCCGTAATCAATTACTTGGAATGTCTGCTAAAAACCCCTTATTAATTGGCGTTAGACCAAATGGTTTAGAAGATGTGGCGCAATATAAAGTTGATGTAAATTATGAAAAAGCCAGCGCACTTGGCGTTTCAATTTCAGATATTAATCAAACTTTACAAACTTCTTGGGGCTCAACTTATGTAAATGATTTTTTAGATCAGGGCAGAATTAAAAAAGTTTATTTACAAGCAGAAGATAAATATCGCATGTCGCCAGATGATTTAGGAAAATGGTATGTCAGAAATAAAGATGGAAAAATGGTGTCTTTTGACAGCTTTGCCGCAGGTCACTGGACTTACGGTTCGCCTAAATTAGAAAGGTTCAACGGTATTTCTTCAGCAAATATTCAAGGCTCACCAATTCAAGGCGTAAGCTCTGGTGACGCAATTAGAGAAATGGAGCAAATGATTAAAAAATTACCAGCCGGAATTGATTATGCTTGGTCAGGGTTATCTTATGAAGAAAAATCATCAGGATCACAAACTTTGGCGCTTTATGCCTTATCGCTGATCGTGGTATTTTTATCTTTGGCAGCTCTTTATGAAAGCTGGTCAATTCCATTTTCAGTAATTTTAGTAGTGCCTTTTGGTATCTTCGGAGCTCTGTCTTTTTCAACTTTATGCGGCATGAGCAACGATGTATATTTTCAAGTTGGTCTTTTAACCACCATTGGACTTTCCGCTAAAAATGCCATTTTGATTGTTGAATTTGCTAAAAGACTTTATGACGACGGACATGACATTGTTGAATCAACATTAATTGCCACTAAACAACGATTCAGACCAATTTTAATGACTTCTATGGCATTCATGCTTGGAATTACTCCATTGGCTTTAGCATCTGGCGCAGGATCAGCAAGTCAAAGAGCAATTGGAATTAGCGTGATGGGCGGAATGTTTGCTGCAACATTTATTGCCACTTTATTTGTACCAATGTTTTTTGTGTTGGTGCAGAGATTATTTAAGAAAGATGAAAAAAAATCATGAAAATAAGAAATTTACTAACCACATTATCAATCATTCTTTTAGCCTCTTGCACATTAGCGCCAAAGTATAAAACACCAACAACACCAGTTACACTTCAAACAAGTGCCAACCCAAGCAAAACAAAAATAACCACCGTCACTTGGAAAGAATTTTTTAAATCACCAGAATTACAAAACATCATTCAACTTGCCCTTGATAATAATCGCGATTTGAAAATTGCAAATTTGAAAATTGAAGCAGCTCAAGAAACTCACAATGTTACTCGAGCAAATTTATTTCCAAATATCAGTGCCGTGGGGTCAAAAACTCAACAGGGCGTTCCCACTGCCTTTGCTGCCTTCACACCTAAAACTCAATACAGAGCCAACCTTTCTCTTGCCTCTTATGAGCTTGATTTTTTTGGTCGTTTAAGAAGTTTAAAAAAATCTGCTCTGGAAGATTTTTTAGCTACCAAAGAAGCTAAAAATATTACTGAAATTTCTCTTATCGCTGAAACTGCTAACACTTATGCGCAATTTTTATCAGATAGTAAAATTTTAGAAATTGCTGCTTTAGCCGTTGAAACTCATCAGCAAAAATATAATTTTACGAATTTTAAATATAATAATGGCGTTGCTTCAAAGCTTGACTTTCTTTATGCAAAAACTTTGCTTGAAAAAGCCAAAATGAACAAAGCAAATTACGAAAAAATTGTTAGTAAGGATAAAAGCACTTTGATGCTTTTGACGGGAGTTTTTGATGAAAAATTATTACCACTTCAAGCTTCTCTTGATGATATTGAAATAAACGAAAATTTACTGGAATTTTTACCTTCAGACACCTTGCTTTCAAGACCAGATATCAAGCAAGCTGAACATAAATTAAAAGGTGCCAATGCCAATATTGGCGCAGCAAGAGCAGCATTTTTTCCCTCCATTACTTTAACTGGAAGTTATGGTTATGGCTCACAAGATTTCTCAAATTTATTTAATTCAAAAACTTGGTCTTTCACTCCACAAATTAACTTACCAATCTTTAGCGGTGGCAGAGGTTTTGCTAATTTAAATATTTCTCATATCAGAAAAAAAATTGAAATTGCCAATTATGAAAAAGCCATTCAAACCGCTTTTAAAGAAGCGCTAGATCAGCTTGCCACCAGACAAATAATAGAAAACAACCTTAAGTCATCTGAAAATATTTTTAAGGCTCAGGAAAATTATTACAAACTGTCAAAATTGAGATATGAAGTTGGAACCAGTGCTGCTGATAATATGTTAAATGATAATTTGTTGCTACTGTCAGCGCAGCAGGATTTTACAGATATTAGAAAGGAGTATATTGCGAATTTGATAAACTTGTACAAGGTTTTGGGTGGTGGTAGTGAGGTTGTGGAGTAAAGTGTAAGTCAGAATTTGTGTTATCTACCGCCCCTAACCCCTCCTTATCAAGGAGGGGAACTAAACCGAACTCATAAATAACTTCTCTCCTTGATAAGGATGGTGATTAAAACGAACTCGGAGCGTTTCCCCTCCTTGATAAGGAGGGGTTAGGGGCGGTAGATAACGCACATTCATACTAAAAATTATCTACAAAATCTCTGCCACCGCAATTCCATGAACCTTCCCAAAACCATCCAAAAGCAACAAATTCCCATCCTTATCAACATCTTGAAACACCCCAAACTCGCCACTTGACAACTTAACCTCCTCGCCAATTTTATAAGCATTATTTTTCCATTTCTGCCTAATCACAGAAAATCCAAAATGCTTATATTGCTCTTCATAAGCCAAAAAAACATTCTCAAACTTCTGCAAAAAATCTTCCTTCGAAATTCCATAATCAACCAAAGAAACCGAATATTCAGGGCAAGAAACCAAATTCACCCCAACCCCAATCACCAAATTATTCACATTATTAATTTTCTGAAACTGCAACAAAATTCCCGCTAATTTCTTCTGATTTAAAATTATATCATTTGGCCATTTATATTTAGTTTCAATGCCATAAAGCCTTAAAACATCACCAATCACGCAAGCGGTAAGAAAAGAATAATTAGTAACAGCCTCAGCATTTTCCAGCTGTAAAATCAAAGAAAAATAAAGATTACCCACCGGAGATTCCCAATTCCGATCAAGCCTTCCCCGCCCCTTAGCTTGAGAATTGGCAGAAATGATAAAATGATTGAAGGCTTTATTTTCTTTAACCAACTCAAAAGCTAAATCATTGGTGCTTTCAACTTGATTAAAATTTAATATCTTAAAGTTTTGATGGACCATCTAGATTAAATCTCTTAGTTAGAGGATAAGCATTGGGTCCATTAACATCTTGTGATGGAGGTTGATTTTCTGCTTTTTTGCTATCTACTGTTCCAGAAGAATCACCTTCAACTAATTCTCCAGATACTGATGAAACTGATTGAAAATCTAAGATTTCTAAGATTTCTGAATCTGATACTGATGAAACTGATTTAAGAAATGAATTACCTGCTCCATCTGAACTTTTACTATCATCTCCATCTGAACTTTTACTATCATCTCCATCTGAACTTTTACTATCATCTCCATCTAAACTTGGTATTATTGTTGGTGCTGATGAATTAGTTTTATCCCCTTGTTCTATAACTGCAACACCTTCTTGTGTTTGTAATCCTATATTTTCTAAGACACCTCTATCTCTATTTCTAAAAAGATTTTCTAATTTCTTCCTTTTTAATTCCTTTTCTGCTCCAGATGTTTTATTAGTTGGCGCCCCAGAAGTAATTACATCTTCACATTGTGATGAATTACCTACTGGACTTTTTGTAATAATTTTTTCCAAAGCCTTCTCTAAAATCTTGGTATTTATTTTACCAATTGCAGCTCTAATGTCGCCAGCTACTATATCTGGATCATATCCAGTCCACAATCTTCTTGCTGTTTCCTTTATGCTGGATTTTTCATCTGCCACTTTTGCAAATTTCTCTGAAAATTCATCTTTATGACTTACTTGATTGGCAAAAAGGCGCACAGGATTATTTTTTCCTAAAGCTCCAACCGTTTCTAAGGCAGTTGAAACCCCTCCAACAAGCCCTGTAACAACTCTTCTGCCTATATTTATAGCACCTTCAGTAGTATGGACACCGTCATTCACCACAGGTGTGTTAAGAACTTGTTCTACCGTTTCTTCTGATAAAAATTTATGGAGTATGGTGGAATATCTATTTGGATTTTGAGTTTGTTTCTTGGTTATTATTGGTAGAAGATCTTCTATTATTTTGTCTCTAGGAGATTGATTATCAGTAGCACTGTCTTGGTTAGGTTGCGATTTTACAGAATCTCTTATAATACATTTTCTTCCGTCATCTTGATAGTGATTATTTTGACTTTCTATTACCTTTGTAATTACATTATTAAAACTAGCTCTTTCTGAACCTTCACCTAACTCATTTATTTGATTTATTATTGAAAAAGCTGGATGATTTGGACTGCTTCCTTCTATAGCACTTTTTAATTTTGATAAAAGATCCCCTTCAGCTTCATTAAATAATACAGAATTTTTTTTCAAAGCATCATTAGCAGCATCAGCCAATATCATCATTTGATCCGCTACTTCAAAATATTCAATAATAGTGGCAACTTCCTCTTCCATATAAGCACTAATCACATGAGAAGCTCCTGCCGCTGTTCTGCGATTTTTCTTTCTTAAGGAATGAGTTCCCACAACTGAAGCTGCAGCTTCAAAGGCAGCTGTGGCAATCCACGCCCAAGCTGTATTATCCGTATTGTCATTTAACTTTCTGCGCTGTTGTTTTTCTTCTCTTTTTCTTTCTCTTTTTTTATCTTTATCCTCTTCATCCTCATCTTTGTTATTTTCTTTCTCGAGTCTTGCTTCTTCTTCGCGCTCTTTTGCCATGTCGTTTAAAATTTCGCGGGTAATGTCTTCTAAGCCACATTCTATTTCTCTGCCTTTTGGTCTTGCACCAAAAACTTGACTTCCCAAATTATGCAAAGCGGTAAATATTTCTTTGAATCTGGGGTCAAAATTATCAGCATTTACATCAATATTCTGAATATTGTTGCCATTTTTAGAGATAAATTGCTGAGTTAACATTAATCCAGCAGCTAAATTGCCATTCCCTAAATTAACCAAAGCTCTTATTGCTGGCTGTTGATCTTCAAGATATTCTTGAATTTTTTCTTCTAAAGTTGGGGTTGTAACGGCTTCTAATGTATTTTCAAGAGCTTCAAAACCTGCATCTCTACTTCCTTGACCAATTTCAAATAAAGCATTTACTTGACTTGTAAACGGCTCATGAAATTTGCTTTTTAGATCTATGCTTTTTAAATCTCCAATAAGACCATGCTCTTCAAGATGTCTTCTAAGAATATTATACCCCTCAATAGGGTCATTATTAGCAGTATCAAGCTCTGCTATTGCTTGAAGGTTACGATGATTATTGCTTGTTAAAGGATTGTTATATTCATAAACCGCACTGAAGACAGCCTGTCCTCCAGAATACATTATACCAGCTGTACCAAGTAATGGAACAGCTGCATATAAACCAGAGCTAGCAACAAATGTAGAAGCTAAACCTGCAGCACCAAATGCTCCAACTTCGCCAACTGGCACAGTGGCTAACGCAGCAACGCCAGTTAATCCAGCTCCTGCATATGAATCGCTTGCTAATAATGGGACATCTGACACAGCACTCGATCTTACTTTAGGCAGCGATGATTTACTTGGCGCTTCTGTTGGACTTCTCAAATTAGAGTTTGGTCCCTCAGAAGGTGTACCAGTTGGTATTTTTGAAGGTTCTTCTGTTGGCTCTCCTGAAGGTTCTGTTGAAGGTTCTGTTGAAGGTTGAACTGAAGGTTTTTCTGTTGGTCCATCTGTTGGCTTTCCTGAAGGTTCTCCTGAAGGTTGAACTGAAGGATTTACTGTTGGTACATTTGTTGGATTTCCTGAAGGATTTACTGTTAGTACATTTGTTGGATTTCCTGAAGGATTTACTGTTGGTACATTTGTTGGATTTCCTGAAGGATTTACTGTTGGTACATTTGTTGGATTTCCTGAAGGATTTACTGTTGGTACATTTGTTGGATTTCCTGAAGGATTTACTGTT
>Ga0214919_10009286_pt1 | contig 12705 bp, 7 predicted proteins | sample LL1503_MetaG_FD_177994 | JGI IMG/M metagenome (GOLD analysis project Ga0214919, IMG submission 177994) | Freshwater microbial communities from Lake Lanier, Atlanta, Georgia, United States - LL-1503 | ecosystem: Environmental > Aquatic > Freshwater > Lake | place: USA: Georgia | collected 2015-03-15
TGCTGCAGCCTTCTTCGCAGGTGCTGCAGCCTTCTTCGCAGGCGCCGCTGCCTTCTTCGCAGGTGCTGCGGCCTTCTTCACAGGCGCTGCTGCCTTCTTGGCTGGTGCCGCCTTCTTGGCGGGGGCTGCACTCTTCTTCATCGCTGGTTTTTTGGCCGGAGCGGCCTTCTTCGCAGTTGCCATGACAATCTCCTTGATCAAGTTACGAAATACACCCAACCGGTCTAGCGGAGGGGCGATTCATCAAAGCGTTGACAGAACCCGGTCGGGTCCGCCTCCACACCGATGAACGGGGGATGCACCCTGGCAGACCACTTCTGATGGCGGTCCGGCACAGGGCACGAATCTTGACTTGCTGATAGAACCTTGGTCATGACTTTTGGACATCATCGCCCTCAGTCCCAACTCAGCGCGCCACCGGACTGGTACTCGATGACTCGGGTTTCAAAGAAATTACGCTCTTTCTTCAAATCGATCATTTCGCTCATCCAGGGGAACGGGTTCTCTTCGTTCGGGAACAAGGCTTCGAGCCCGATCTGGGTCGCACGTCGGTTGGCGATGTAGCGCAGATAGCCCTTGAACATCGAAGCGTTCAATCCCAGCACGCCGCGCGGCATCGTGTCCTCGGCGTAGCGGTACTCCAGTTCGACTGCGCGCTCGAACAAGGTCTTGATCTCGGCCTTGAACTGCGAGGTCCACAGTTGCGGGTTCTCGGCCTTGATCTGGTTGATCAGGTCGATGCCGAAATTGCAGTGCATCGACTCGTCCCGCAAGATGTACTGGTACTGCTCGGCAGCACCCGTCATCTTGTTCTGCCGACCCATCGCCAGGATCTGCGTGAACCCGACATAGAAGAACATGCCCTCCATCAGACAGGCAAAGACGATCAGCGAGCGCAGCAAGGTCTGGTCGTTTTCCAGCGTGCCGGTGTTGAAGGTCGGGTCCATGATCGCGTTGATGAACGGGATCAGGAACTGGTCCTTGTCACGGATCGATGCGATCTCGTTGTAGGCGTTGAAGATCTCGGCTTCATCAAGCCCCAGCGATTCGACGATGTACTGGTAGGCGTGGGTGTGGATTGCCTCTTCGAAAGCCTGGCGCAGCAGGAACTGGCGGCATTCGGGCGCGGTGATGTGACGGTAGGTGCCGAGCACGATGTTGTTGGCAGCGAGCGAATCGGCCGTGACGAAAAAGCCGAGGTTGCGCATGATGATGCGGCGCTCGTCATCGGTCAGGCCGTTCGGATCTTTCCAGGTCGCGATGTCGCGCGACATGTTCACCTCTTGCGGCATCCAGTGGTTGGCGCAGGATGAAAGGTACTTCTCCCAAGCCCACTTGTATTTGAATGGCACCAACTGGTTGACGTCGGTCCGTCCGTTGATGATTCGTTTCTCGGCGATGTTGACGCGGCCCGCGCCGCTGTCGGAACTGGGCGCTGCCTTCACGCTGCGCGCCGCGCTGACCGAAGCCATCGCTGCGTCCAGCGTCGACGTCGAAACGACACTGTCGAGTTGCGTCAAGGATGAAGCTGGCAAGACCCGCGACAGACCCGTGGCTTGCGGCACGGGGGAGGGCAATGATGACGTCGGCGTGAGTTTGACTTCGTCTTCCCAAACCAGCATAGATGTACTTTCGGTAACCCCGAATTATCGGAGCGTTGTGTTCAAAAACCAAGCACTACTTGACATGCAATTCAGTCTGCTTGTCATGACGCAGCCCAAGCTCGGCGCTCGGCGGAAAGAGATCTCGGCAACCAGACCGCGGCTCAGGCAATTCCCGACCGCAACCTGGCTATGCCGATGGTCGCCAGGCGCCTACTGGCAGGCCTCGCAGTCGGGGCTGTCGATCGCGCAGAACTTGATGTCGGTGGCCGGTGTCGCGTCGATTGCATGTTGGGCTGCTGCGGCCGCAGCATCCAATGCCGACAGGCCGCCCGACGCGCCGCTCGAGACTGCATTCATCGCCCCAGCCGTGACGGTGGACTTCTCGGCATGGGTCGCACCCATGGTCCGCAGGTAATAAGTGGTTTTCAGGCCGCGCAACCAGGCCAGCTTGTAGATTTCGTCGAGCTTCTTGCCCGATGCGCCGGCCAGGTAGATGTTCAGGCTCTGGGCCTGGTCTATCCATTTCTGGCGCCGCGACGCCGCCTCGACCAGCCACTGCGCATCGACCTCGAAAGCCGTGGCGTAGAGCTGCTTGATGTCATCGGGCACGCGGTCGATGCGGCGCAGACTGCCGTCGAAATGCTTCAAGTCCATCACCATCACATCGTCCCAAAGGCCTAGCCGCTTCAAATCGCGAACCAGGTACTCGTTGACGATCGTGAACTCACCCGACAAATTGCTCTTGACCGACAGGTTGCCGAAGCAGGGCTCGATCGAGGCATCAACGCCGATGATGTTGCTGATCGTCGCGGTGGGCGCGATGGCCACGCAGTTGCTGTTGCGCATGCCGTGGGCCGCAATGCGAGCCCGCAGCGCGTCCCAGTCCATCGTCGTCGAACGGTCGACCTCGACATAGCCGCCCCGTGCTGCGCTGAGCAGGTCGAGCGAGTCGATCGGCAGGATGCCACGGTCCCACAGCGAACCGCGGTAGCTGGAATAACGGCCACGCTCCTCGGCCAATTCGGTGCTGGCCCAATAAGCGTGATAGCAGATCGCCTCCATCGAACGGTCGGCGAACTCGACCGCCGCGTCCGATGCATAGGGCACACGCAACTCGTAGAGCGCATCCTGGAAACCCATCAGACCCAGCCCCACCGGGCGATGCCGCAGGTTGCTGTCGCGGGCCTTCTTGACGGCATAGAAGTTGATGTCGATGACGTTGTCGAGCATCCGCATCGCCGTGCGCACCGTCTGCTTGAGCTTGACCTGGTCGACCACCTTGCCTTCAGGGCCGTCCACCAGGTGCTGCGCCAGGTTGATCGAACCCAGGTTGCAGACCGCAATCTCGGTGTCGCTGGTGTTGAGCGTGATCTCGGTGCACAGGTTGCTGGAGTGCACCACGCCGACATGCTGTTGCGGCGAGCGCACGTTGCAGGCGTCCTTGAAGGTCACCCACGGGTGGCCGGTCTCGAACAGCATCGTCAGCATCTTGCGCCACAAATCCTTGGCCGCCATGCGCTTGTGCAGCTTGATCTCGCCGCGGTCGGCCTTGTCTTCATAGGCGACATAGGCGCGTTCGAAATCGGCACCGAACTTGTCGTGCAGGTCGGGGCAGTTCGACGGTGAGAAAAGCGTCCACTGGCCGCCTTCGATCACCCTGCGCATGAACAGGTCGGGGATCCAGTTGGCGGTGTTCATGTCGTGGGTGCGGCGGCGGTCGTCGCCGGTGTTCTTGCGCAGCTCCAGAAACTCCTCGATGTCGAGGTGCCAGGTCTCCAGGTAGGCACAGACTGCGCCCTTGCGCTTGCCGCCCTGGTTGACCGCCACCGCGGTGTCGTTGACAACCTTCAGGAAAGGCACGACACCCTGGCTCTTGCCGTTGGTGCCCTTGATGTAGCTGCCCAGCGCACGCACTCTCGTCCAGTCGTTGCCCAGGCCACCGGCGAACTTGCTCAGCAGCGCGTTTTCCTTCAACGCTTCATAGATGCCGTCCAGGTCATCGGCCACGGTGGTGAGGTAGCAACTCGACAACTGCGAGCGCAGCGAACCGGCGTTGAACAGCGTGGGCGTGCTCGACATGAAGTCGAAGCTCGACAGCACGTTGTAGAACTCGATCGCTCGTGCCTCGCGGTCGATCTCGCCCAGCGACAAACCCATCGCCACGCGCATGAAGAAGGCCTGAGGCATCTCGATGCGCAGCTCATCGATGTGCAGGAAGTAGCGGTCGAACAGGGTCTGCAGACCGAGGTAATCGAACTGCAAATCGCGCTCGGGCTTGAGTGCAGCGCCCAGACGGGCCATGTCGTATTGCTGCAAGCGAGGATCCAGCAGTTCGGCCTCAACCCCACGCTTGATGAACTGCGGAAAATAGTCCGGGTAGCGCACAGCCATCTCGGCATGGCTCAGTTCTTCACCGAGGATTTCCTTGCGGATCGTGTGCAGCAGCAAGCGTGCGGTGGCTCGGGTGTAGGCCGGCTCCTTCTCGATCAGCGTGCGCGCGGCCAGGATGCTGGCCTTGTGCACTTCATCGATCGGCACGCCGTCGTAGAGGTTGCGTCGGGTCTCGGCCAGGATTGGGTCGGCCTTGACATCTGCACCCAGCCCCTCACAAGCCGATTCGATCAGCGCCTGCAGTGCGCCGAAGTCCAGCGGCACGCGCTGGCCACGGTCGATCACGTGCAGCAACGGTGCCTGCGGCGCTGCCGGCTTGACCTGACGTGCGCGTTCCTGGGTACGGCGCTCGCGGTACAAGACATAGGCCCGCGCCACCTCGTGGTGGCTGCCCCGCATCAACCCGAGCTCGACCTGATCTTGCACGTCTTCAATGTGAAAAGTGCCGCCGCCCGGCCGCGAACGCAGCAGGCCACGCACCACACTCTCGGTCAGCGAGTCGACAGTCTCTCGCACGCTGGCCGATGCCGCTCCCTGGGTGCCGTGCACAGCCAGGAATGCCTTCATCAGCGCCACGGCGACCTTGTTGGGCTCGAAAGCCACGACCGAACCATTGCGCCGGATGATCTGGAAACCGGTATAGGCCGACGACGCAATGCCGCTCGGGACTGGTGCGCGGGACGGGATCATGGCAGCTAGGCTGCCGGAGATGATGGTTTGCATGGGTTTCCTTCAATGGCTAGCGGCGGGGGCCGCCGTGACGGCGAATCGGAAAGCTGAGTTCGAGTCTGGGCTGGACGACCTGCCCGCAGCGGGCAGCAAGGTCAGACCTCAGCCACCAAGCCCAGTGGGCCAGCAAGCTGAGACCTGCCCAGCACCTAAGACGTGATGCGGCGTTCTTGGATCCTGCTCGCCAAGCCAGCGCGAAGCTTGGGCAACAGATTCCGGAAGGTTGAAAGGATAGCACGGAACACACTATATCTAGGGTCTCTCGAGGCTTCAAGCACTACCTGTAGCGTGTATACCCTAGCAGAGCCATAGCGCCGCCTTGCTGCGGACTGGCGGCTCGGCCAGGCCGTCGCGAGCGGCGCTGAGTGCTAGCCAGCCCGGCGCAGGGCCGCTGGAAATCCAGCTTGCTGGAACAGTGCGGCCCAGTCGAAGCCCGCGCCGGGATCGTGCTTACGACCGGGAGCCACTTGCTCGTGACCGACCAGCTCGCACACCGGGTAGCGGCGGGCGATCGCCTGCAGCAGCGACACCAGCGCAAGATACTGTGGCGGCTCAAAGTCGTGACCCTCCAGGCCCTCGAGCTCGATGCCGATCGACCAGTCGTTGCAGTTGTCGCGACCGCGCCAACTCGACTGCCCGGCATGCCAAGCCCGTCGGTCGCAGGAGACGAACTGCAGCAAGGCCCCGTCGCGCCGCAGCAGGAAGTGCGCCGACACCTTCAGGCCGGCGATCTGCGCGAAGTAGGGGTGCGCCGACGGGTCCAAGCGGTTGGTGAACAAGCGTTCGATCGCATCGCCACCGTACACCCCGGGTGGCAGGCTGATCGAGTGCAGCACCACCAGTTCCACCGCTAGGCCTGCGGGTCGCAGTCCGAAATTGGGGGATGCCAGACGCTGCGCCAGCGACCACCAGCCCTGGCGCCAGCGGCCCGGCATGGCCTTGTCAGTCGAGGCCATGTTCACCAACCTGGATGCCCAACCTGGCCATGCGGTAGCGCATCTGGCGCAGCGACAACCCCAGGCTGCTGCCCGCTGCCGTGCGGTTGAAGCGGTGGCGCTCGAGCGCGCGGACGATGATGTCGCGCTCGACCGCATCGAGGTGCGCGACCAAGTCGCTGGGCAGCGCAAGGCCTTCGCTGACCGCTGGCACGCGATCCGGCAGCTCCAACGATTGCCACTCGCTGTCGGCGAAGGCCTCTTCGCCAAGACCCAGGTCGTCGCGATCGATCAGCTCGGCGTCGCCCAGCGTGACCGCCCGATGCAGCAGGTTTTCGAGTTCGCGCACATTGCCAGGAAAACCATAGTGCGACAGGTGCTCCAACGCAGATGCCGACAACTGCGGCGCCGGCCAGACCCCAGCATCGCGAGCAATGCGCTCCAGCACTGCAGCACAGATCAGCGCCAGGTCTTCGACCCGATCGCGCAGCGGCGGGATGCGAATCTGGATCACGTTGAGCCGGTAGTACAAGTCCTGTCGAAAACGCCCTTGCTGAACCTCCAGACCCAAGTCCTTGTGAGTGGCGCTGACGATGCGCACATTGACAGAATGCTCGCTGACCGCACCCAGCGGCCGCACCGCGCGCTCCTGGATCACCCGCAGCAGCTTGCTCTGCATCGCCAACGGCAGGTCGCCGATCTCGTCTAGGAACAGCGTGCCGCCCTGAGCGGCCTGAAAAAACCCGGGTCTGTCCTCGGCCGCACCGGTGAACGCGCCTTTTCGGTAGCCGAAGAACTCTGCTTCGAGCAGTTGCTCAGGGATTGCACCGCAGTTGACCGCGATGAAGGCCTGGTCAGCGCGCGCGCTGACCTCGTGCAGCGCGCGCGCAACCAACTCCTTGCCGGTGCCTGACTCGCCCAGCACCATCACCGGCGCCATGCCTCGCGCCACCCGCTCGATCAGAGACCGCACATGCTGCATCGCCGGTGCAGCACCGGCCAGACGCTGCATCGCCGTACGCTCGCCAGCGACCTGGCGCACCACCGCTGCCGCACCGGGCAAGCCCAGCGCCCGCCTGGCCTGTGCCTTGGAGGCTGGCGACGCCAAACTGGTATCGCGACCTACCGCAGCGGCGACCACGTTGCGGAACTGCCGCAGGTCCACCGGCTTGGTGAGGTAGTCAAAAGCGCCGGCCTTGAGCGCCTCCACCGCGTTCTCGGCCGAACCGTAGGCTGTGATCACGATCGCTTTTTCACTGCGTCCTGCTGCCTCTAGCCTGCGCAACAAATCGAGACCGCTGCCGTCGGGCAGTCGCATGTCGGTGATCACGGCGTTGTAGCCGCGCTCGCTAAGACGCTCCCAGGCCTCCTGTAGCGATCCAGCGCTGTAGACGTCGTAGCCCTCACGCAACAGGGTCAGCTCATAGAGCGTGCGCAAGTCGGGCTCGTCATCCACCACCAGCAGGCTGAACGGCGCGGTCATGGTGGCGAGTCTGGAGGAGGGCTGAAAAGTAAGAGTGGACCGGTCGACGCAGCAGCGTCAGACCTCAGGGCCAGCTCGCATCACGACAGCAAAGACATTGCTGTAGCGCGAACCCGCTGGCCCCGGGCTGAACTCGATGTTCGCACCATGGCGATCACAAAGCTCGCGGCAAATATACAGACCCAGGCCGCTGCCGCGGCTGCGGGTGGAAAAAAAGGGCTCGAACAGATGGCGCTCGACCTCGGCTGAAATCGCCACCCCGTCGCTCGCCACGCTGAGCGTGACCGTGCCGGCCAGCGGGCCGGCCGCCAAGCTCAGACGAACTGCGCCGGGCGAAGGACCGGCGTGGCGGACTGCGTTGTCGAGCAGGTTGACGAGCACGCGGCGCAAATGCTCAGCATCGAAGTAAGCGAGCAAAGGACGGGTCGGGAAATCACAGATCAGCCGATCGGCAATCCGGGTTTCCGGCGGCGCGCCGCGGCACCAGTCGTCAAACACCATCGCCGCCTCGACCCGAGCGTCGATCACCACCGGTGTCGCCACAGCACCCGGGGCCGCCGCCAGCACATCGTCGACGATGCGCTTGAGTCGCCAAGCGTTATCGGCAACGATGTGCGCGAGCTGCAGCTGCGCTCCCGGCAGTTCGTCCTCGAGCAACAGCGCGATGGCCTGCGAGATCGCCGCCAGCGGGTTGCGGATCTCGTGCGCGATGCCGGCCGAGACCTGCCCCATCGCCGCGAGCTTGTGCTGGCGAGCCTGGTCCTGGACGCTGCGCATGTCCTGCATGAACAGCACGCAGATGTCTTCTGGCGGCTTGTCATCGGCACCGATGCCGCCACGCCGCGTGAAGCGCGCCCTCAGCTGCAGCGTTCGGACATCGCCATCTGCCAGCGCCAAGCAGATCTCGCGCGCGGCGTCAGGCCAGCGACCGTGCTGGTAAGCCTGGTCGAGCGCTTGCTGCAATCTGTGCAAACCAGGCTGCTCTGCCAGCATACATGGCAGCACCATGGCCTGGCCCATCGCACCCAACAGTGCGCGCGCCGCAGGGTTGAGGGTGCGCACCAGTCCTTGCCGGTCAACCACCATCACGCCGTCGGCCAGTTCCTCAATCACCAGCCGATTGAGCAGGGTTTGCTGGTGCGCCAGCCCCAGACTGCTGCGTGCACTGCGCTCCTCGCGCGCCAAGCGCTGTGCCAACTCGCTGGCCAGCAAGCTGACCATGAACATGCCGGCGCCAGCCAACCCGGCTTGAGACAACTGGGCCAGCAACACGACGCCGTCGGCAGCCGTCATCCAAGCGCCCCCCAACAGCACCAAGGTCACGCCGGCAGCGGTCGCCATCGCCAAGCGGCGCTGCGTCAACACACCGGCCATCAGCACCGGCAACACCAGTAGCGCGGCAAAGTTGAACTGCCCCAGCGGGTCGAGCAGGCGCAGCAGCGAGAAGACCAGCAAGTCAACGCCGATGGTCCAGAGCCACTGCCGCAGCGGGCCTGGTCTGGCGCCTGCGGGCTGACCCAACCACCACAGCGACAGCGCCTGACCCGCATAGGCCAGACACAAGGCCAACAGCAGCAGCGGCGTGCGCCCGCCCATCAGCGAAGCCAACCAGGGCACGAACACCAGCGCCAGGCCGAGCGCTGCGCGAGCAGCCACATAGGTGCGCAGGATGCGCGGCAGCGCGGCGCCCTCGGCCGACATCAAACGCCTGGCCTCACGCGCCAAGAACCGGCTGTCGCTTGCGGCAAGCTGGTCCATGGCGCCCTGGCGCTGAGCGAATGCAGCCACGCCAATCAGGCCGCCCAGGCGAGGCCCTGTCAGCCTTCGCCAATCCACAGCGCAGTACCGAGCGCAGGAGAACCAAGCCACGCGATGCGGCCTCTCAAGCCGGTGGGATGGGTGCGGGGCCGAGCCGCCGGTGACCTTCGCTGCAGTACAGGCGTGAGCCCTCGGATACCGCGTCAGCCGCCGGCAGATGCACACCGCAATGCGCGCATTCGACCATCGCCACCGGCGCAGCGCGCTCGGCAAGCCCAGGTGATTCGCCGCCCGAACGCAGGCGCTTGACCAGCACCCAGATGCCAACGCCCACCACCAACAACACCAGCAAGTATTTCACGCTCGATCTCGTTTCATGAACAAAGCTCGCCGACCGTGTCGCCCCCCGAGCCATCCGCCCCTGGCCTGCGCCAGGCGGCGATCAATTGATGCCACGTCCCAACAACACCTCGACCACAAAGCGCGATCCGACATAGGCCAACAGCAGCAACACGGCGCCAACGTAGAGCCAGCGGGTGGCGCGTCGTCCGCGCCAGCCCTGCCAGCGGCGACCTGCCAGCAACGCGGCCAGCACCGCCCAGGCCAGCAGCGAGAACACGGTCTTGTGGTCCCAACGCCATTGCGACGCGGTGACTACACCCAGCACCAAGGCCAAGGTCAAGACCCCGAAACCGGCCTCGACGAAGCGAAAGGTCAAGCGCTCAAGCCGCAGCAGCGGCAAACCCATCGCTGCCGGCGCCGGGCTGAGATCGGCCACCAACATCGCCGCCTGGCCGCCACGCAGTCGCAGCTGACGCTCGGCCGAATCGAGCATCGTGGCATGCAGCACCGCTGCGCCCAGCAAAGCATAGGACGCCACGCCCAGAACCCAGTGCACCGGCGCCCAGCTGTTGAGCGTGGGCCTCACCTCGCCAGGAAAAGCCCAGGCCAGCAAGACCCCGACCGCGCCGTGCAAGGCCAGCACTCGCCGCACGCCTGGCAACAACAGGAAACGGCTTTCTACCTCGTACACCGCCAGCACCAGCCAGACGGTGAGCGACAGCACTGGGCCGAAGCCGAGTCGGGCGCCGGGCTCGGCGCGGCCCCAGCCGCCCACGTCCAGCGCCAGCAGCACGGCGTGTAGCAGCCAAGCCGCCGCCAAGGCTGGCGCGGGCAGCCGCGACTGCGCACTGGCTGGCAACGCTGCCACGGCGTAAGCCAGCATCGCCAGCAAGGCCAGCACCAGCGGCGCGGCACCCAGATTGGCAGCAGGGGCGAACGATAGAATCATGATCGACAGTGTACTTTCGCGGCCTGCCAAGTGCCCGCTTTCCCGACGATGGCATCGACCCTCTCAGACCGCCTGTCACGCCTCGTCAAGACGATGCGTGGCCAGGCCCGCATCACCGACAGCAACGTCGCCGACATGCTGCGCGAAGTTCGCATGGCCTTGCTCGAGGCCGATGTGGCGTTGCCGGTGGTGCGCGACTTCGTCGCCCGCGTCAAGGACAAGGCGCTGGGCACCGAAGTGGTGGGATCGCTCAACCCGGGCCAGGCACTGGTCGGCGTGGTTCACAAGGAACTCGCCGCGACCATGGGCGAAGGGGTCTCAGACCTCAACCTGGCCACCCAGCCGCCGGCGGTGATCCTGATGGCTGGCCTGCAAGGCGCGGGCAAGACCACCACGACCGCCAAACTGGCCAAACACCTGATCGAGCGGCGCAAGAAAAAAGTACTGACAGTCTCGGCCGACGTCTACCGCCCGGCAGCGATAGAGCAGCTCAAAACCGTCACGCACCAAGCCGGCGCCGAGTGGTTCCCGTCGACCCCGGATCAAAAGCCCCTGGCCATCGTGCTGGCCGCGCTCGACCACGCCAAGCGGCACTACTTCGACGTGCTGCTGGTCGACACCGCCGGCCGGCTGGGCGTAGACGAAGCCTTGATGGCCGAGATCAGCGAACTGCACGCCACGCTCAAGCCCGTCGAGACCTTGTTCGTCGTCGACGCGATGCAAGGCCAGGACGCGATCAACACCGCACGCGCTTTCAAGGAGGCGCTGCCGATCACCGGCATCGTGCTGACCAAGCTAGACGGTGACTCGCGCGGCGGCGCAGCACTGTCGGTTCGCCAAATCACCGGCGCACCGATCAAGTTTGCCGGCGTGTCCGAAAAGATCGACGGCTTGGAGGTGTTCGACGCCGAGCGCCATGCCGGCCGGGTGCTGGGCATGGGCGACATCGTCGCGCTGGTCGAACAAGTGCAACAAGGCGTCGACCTCGGTGCAGCACAGCAACTGGCCGACAAAGTCAGGTCGGGCGACGTCTTCGACCTCAACGACTTCCTGATGCAGATCTCGCAGATGAAGAAGATGGGCGGACTCTCAGGCCTGATGGACAAGCTGCCCAGCGCGATGACGGCCAAGGCCGGCAAGGTCGACATGGACAAGGCCGAGCGAGACGTGCGCCGGATGGAGGGCATCATTCACTCGATGACCGCACTCGAGCGCCGCAAACCCGAACTGCTCAAGGCCAGCCGCAAGCGCCGCGTTGCTGCCGGCGCCGGTGTGCATGTTCAGGAAGTCAACCGCATGCTCAACCAGTTCGAGCAGATGCAGGGGATGATGAAAAAGATGAAAGGCGGCGGCCTGATGAAGATGATGAAGCGCATGGGCGGCATGAAGGGGATGATGGGCTGAGCGCCAGCGAAGCTGTCAAGCCAGCAGCGCCTGCGCGAACTCGCTGGCGCTGAAAGTCTGCAGGTCTTCCAGCTTCTCGCCCACGCCGATGAAGTAGACCGGCACCGGCCGCAGCGCCGGGTCACGCGCGGAACGTTCTCGCGCCCACAGCGAAATCGCCGCCAGCACCCCGCCCTTGGCGGTGCCGTCGAGCTTGGTGACGATCAGGCCGGTCAGGCCCAGCGCCTCGTCGAAAGCCTTGACCTGGGCCAGCGCGTTCTGGCCAGTGTTGCCGTCGACCACCAGCAAGACCTCGTGCGGCGCGCCGGCGTCGGCCTTGGCGATCACGCGCTTGATCTTGCGCAGCTCCTGCATCAAGTGCAGCTGTGTCGGCAACCGGCCCGCAGTGTCGGCGATCACCACGTCGCGACCGCGCGCCTTGCCCGCCGTCACGGCGTCAAACGCCACTGCGGCCGGGTCACCGCCTTCCTGGCTGACGATCTCGACCCGGTTGCGGTCGGCCCAGACCGTGAGTTGCTCGCGCGCCGCAGCGCGGAAAGTGTCGGCCGCAGCCAGCAGCACCGTTCGCTCAGCGTCGGCCAGGTGGCGCGTGAGCTTGCCGATGCTGGTGGTCTTGCCCGCGCCGTTGACGCCCACGACCATCATCACCGTGGGCTGGAACTGGCCAACAACCAAGGGCTGCTCGAGCGGTGCCAGCAACTCGGCCAGCGCCTCGGCGAGCAAACCCTTGACGCGTGCCGGGTCGGTGGCCTTGGCCTCTTTGACCCGGCGCTTCAAGTCCAGCAGCAAGAACTCGGTCGCGCGAACGCCCGCGTCAGCCATCAGCAGCGCAGCCTCCAACTCCTCGTAGAGCGAGTCGTCGATCTGGGTGCCCGTGAAGACCTGGGCAATGCTGCTGCCGGTCTTGCGCAGGCCGTTGCGCAGTTTGTCCAACCAGGATTGGCGGCTGGGCACAAAGCCAGCCGAGGCGGCGGGCTTCAAGGACAGTGCGCCTGGCGACAGCGCTGCGGCAGGCGCTTCGATAGCCAGGTCGGCAGGCTCGGCCGCCGCACCGACGAGTTTGGCAACCGCTGCCGTGGTCGACTTCCACCACGACCCGGCAGCCTGCTC
>Ga0214919_10009287_pt1 | contig 12705 bp, 12 predicted proteins | sample LL1503_MetaG_FD_177994 | JGI IMG/M metagenome (GOLD analysis project Ga0214919, IMG submission 177994) | Freshwater microbial communities from Lake Lanier, Atlanta, Georgia, United States - LL-1503 | ecosystem: Environmental > Aquatic > Freshwater > Lake | place: USA: Georgia | collected...
TTGACGAACCCTATACAGCGACTTTACTGGCCGACTACCCTTGCCATTGCGGCGCGTCGTCGTGCCGCGGCACCTTGTTGTCGCCCAAGTCTTGATGCGCGCTGGCCAAGCCTCATTGCACTGGCCGTGGGCCGATTTGCACAAGGCGGTTGCCGTGCTGGGTGTACACGCACATGCAGAGGTGCTGCCCACGATTGACTCAACCAACAGCGAACTCATTCGCCGGGCCCGCAGCGGCGACACCCGCCCCTGTTTGTTGGTGGCCGAGCAACAAACCGCAGGCCGCGGCCGACAAGGACGCAACTGGCAAGGCCTGCGGGCCGATGCCCTCACATTTTCCTTGGGCTTGATGCTGGCCCCAGCCGATTGGTCAGGTTTGTCATTGGCAGTGGGTGTGTGTATCGCCGATGCTTTGGATGCCAAAGCCACGATGGGTATGGGTTTGAAATGGCCTAACGACATCTGGGTGGATGCGCACCATGCCCCACGCAAACTGGCAGGCATCTTGATTGAGACGGTGTGGACCGAGGGTGACAGCGGTACGGCGCGTTACACCGTGATGGGTATAGGCATCAATTTGCATGCGCCCATGGACGCGGGTTTAAGCACGCCGGCTGCAGGCTTGCGCGAATGGATGGGCGAGGCTTTGCTGCCGCCGCACGTTTTGCAAAGCGTGATCGCACCTTTGGTGGCGGGCGTGCAGTTGTTCGAGGCCCAAGGTTTTGCCGCATTCAAAGAGCGCTTTGCCAAGCGTGATGTGTTGCAAGGCCAAACCATTCGTTTAAGCAACGGCATCGAGGGTGTGGCGTGCGGCGTTGACATCGGTGGTGTGCTGCAAGTGGATACCGCCCAAGGCCGTGTGGCAGTCAACAGTGACGAGGTCAGTGTGCGACTGGCTGTGGGTGCCGCATGAGGAAATACATCACAGCGTTGGCGTTGGCTTTGGTATTGGCCAATCTGCTGTTTTGGGCGTGGTCGACGGGTGGACTGCGTGTGTTTGGCTGGGGTCCTACCGACCCGCGTGAACCGCAGCGCGTTGAGGAGCAGTTGCGACCCGAGTCGCTGCGTCTGTTGTCAGTAAATCCGCGTCAGTGAGGGTGTGCAAAAACGCTTGCAGGTCATCGATATCTTGCGCGTTGAGCTTGGGCGACTCGCCAGGCTTGCCACCATAAGGCGCTTCGCTGGTGTTGACCCAGCGTTGGTAGGCCTTAGGCACATCATTGAATTTCGCAGTCGCTTTGCCGTACCACTTGGCGGGATCGGTGTCGCGGCTGGCATAAAACGACAGTGCATCATGCAGATTGTCAAAACGTGCGTTGTGGAAAAAAGCGCGGCGTACCGCCACATTGCGAAGCGAAGGCACTTTGAACGCGCCGCAAACACTTTGCTGAGGGTTGCACAGACCAAGGTCAAAGTGGGTGGTTTGGGCATTGGCCAAGATGGCGGTGTGGCGTGGCACGCCTAAGTTGTCGTAGCTGAAATCGGTGAACAAGGCCGGAGTGCCATCGGCCGCAGCTTGGGCAGTGTGGCAGGCGGCGCAATTGCCCTTCTCTTCGTCTTGGAACAACCGCCAACCCCGCTCTTGCTGAGCAGAAAACTGGGCTTGCCCTTGCATGACGCGGTCAAACAAGCTGTCAAAGCGGCGAAACACAGGATCTTGGGTTTGGTAACTGGCCAAGGCGGCGGTCATGGCGTCAAAAGCTTGGTCGGGGTTGCGCCAAATGCCATTGCCAAACACCGCACTGAAGCGCTTGGCATAAGCGCTGGTTTGCAGACGTTGCACCACCTCGGCACGGCTGGTGTTGGCCATTTCGTGAGGGTTCAAAAAGGGCTCACCTGCTTGCGCTTGCAAGCTGTCAGTGCGGCCATCCCAAAAAAAGCCGCCGCTGGCTTTGCCTTCTTCATCCCACTGCAAGCCTTGGTTGAAGGAGAGGTAGCGTAGCGAAGGCACATTGCGCTCACCCGGGTGTTCAAAGGATGCGCCACCGGCCTCCAAGCCACGCGCAGAGGCGTGGCCCAGCGACGCCACATGGCAAGTCGCACAGGACTGCTGGCCCGAAGCAGACAGGCTGGTGTCATGAAAAATCAATTGGCCAAGCTGCGCGGCGGGCGAGAGTTGTGCTGCTGGCAGGTGTTTCCACCAGAGCATGCCGCCTAAGACCACGCAGGCGATGCCCATGGGCCACCATTGAACAAGGCGTTGTTGCATCAGCGAAAACCGACGCGGTCGAGCATTTGCTGAACCTTGATTTGGTTCATGCCAATAAAGCTCACGGGCAATGGGTCGGTCTTGAAGTTTTTCCCCGCCATGGTTTGCAAAGCGGGGTTGTTGATTTGCACACTCTTGACCACCGGCCACTCGTTGTTGCCGTCTGCAAAATAGGCTTGCGCGGAGGGACTGGCCAAGTACTCTAAAAACTTTTGCGCATTGGCGGGGTGTTTGGCATATTGGGCTACTGCACCGCCTGCGATGTTCATGTGGGTGCCCCAGCTTGCTTGGTTGGGGAAGATCACCCCCACACGCTGCATCAAGGCTTGGTCTTCGGGTGTGGTCGAGCGCAAGAGTCGCGCTACATAGTAAGAGTTGGCCAGCGCGATACCGCACTCGCCGCTGCCCACCGCTTTGATTTGGTCGGTGTCGCCGCCCTTGGGGCTGCGCGCCATATTGCCCACCAAGTTTTTGAGCCAAACCTCGGTGGCGGCTGCCCCCTGATGCTCGACCATGGCGCCGAACAATGACAGGTTGTAGGGATGAGAGCCCGAACGCACACACAGCTTGTTTTTGTTCACAGGCAGGGCGAGCTTTTCATAGCTGTCAACGTCTTCGGGCTTGACCCGCGATTTGTCATACACGATGACACGCGCACGGGTTGAAAACCCAAACCAAGAGGTACCCTCTGCGCGGGAACGGGCCCGTAAGTGCTCTGGAATGGCCTTTTCCAGTAATTTTGAATGGATGGGTTTAAACAAGCCCTCGACTTCGCCCTTCCACAATCGCGCGGCGTCCACCAACAAAATCACATCGGCAGGCGAGGCCGAGCCTTCGGCCTTGAGGCGCGACAAGATGCCGGCGTCGTCTGCGTCGACGCGGTTGATGCGAATGCCGGTGGCGCGGGTGAAGTCGGCGTACAAAGCTTCGTCGGTGGCGTAGTGTCTGGCGGAGTAGAGGTTGAGTTCTGCTTCTTGCGCTTGAGAGGCGCCACTCAAACCGGCCAACAAAGCCAATGCACCCAAGGCGCGACGGGTAAACGCAGTAAAAACCAACTTGGAAACCATGATGAACTTTTTTGTCAAAGAAGTCTCATCATAAATCAAATACGAACTATTCGCATTTGCGTTAGATCAAAAAACCACTGAAAAATCAGGTTTTTCGCAAAGTACGGCTCAAAAGCATGACCGGTAACAGGCCCACCAGCACCAGCGCCAACGACGGCAGGGCCGCTTCCCCCAGGCGCTCATCTCTGGCCAATTGGTAGGCCATGACCGCCAAGGTGTCGGTATTGAAGGGGCGCAACACCAAGGTGGCAGGCAGCTCTTTCATGACATCTACCAACACCAACAGCAGGGCCGCCGCGGTAGAGCGTTTGAGCAAAGGCCAATGCACACGGGTGAACAAAGCGATGCGAAACACCCCCAAAGTGCGGGATGCTTCATCGGTGCTGAGGGGGATGCGGGTGTAGCCGGTTTGCACCGCTTGCAACGCCACTGCGATGAAGCGCACAAGGTAGGCCCAGACCAAGCCCAAGATGGTGGCGGTCAACCAGTAGCCTGCTTGGCTTTGGGGCCAAGCATGCTGCAACCAGCCTATCGGCAACAACAAGCCCACCACGATGATGACGCCGGGTACGGCATAGCCCAAACCCACCGCTTGGGTACTTAAACGATGCCAAACACTGGGATGAACCCGCTGGCTGAAAGCCAATGACAGCGCCATGCCCACGGCCAGCACCGCGGTCAACAAACCCAGGTACAAACTGTTGCCCATCCAAATAGAAAACTTCAGCCAATCCATCGACATGCTTTGGCTATGGACCCACAGGGTATGGCCCATGATCAACAGGGGCAAAACAAACCCCAGCAGCACCGGCAAGGCACACAGCAGCAAAGCAACCGCAGCGGAAACCCCATGCAATTGCAAAGGCTGTGACTCAGCACCGCGGCCCATGCTGCGCTGACTGGCAAAGCGCAACCGGGCTTGGGCTTTTTGCTCCAAGCGCAGCATCACAGCCACCAACAGCAACAAAAAAGTCGCTAGCTGGGCAGCAGCGACGCGGTCGTCCATCACCAGCCACGCTTTGTAAATGCCGGTCGAAAACGTGGTCACCCCAAAATAACTGCTGACACCAAAATCTGCCAGTGTTTCCATCAACGCCAGAGCTGTGCCGGCGGCAATCGCAGGACGCGCCAAAGGAAGCGCCACGCGAAAAATACGGCGCGGCAAATCGGCACCCAGCAAGCGAGCAGCTTCCATCAACTGAGGCGCACGTTCCACCAAGGCCGCGCGAACCAACAAATAAACGTAGGGGTAAAGCGCCAAACTCAGCACAGCGGCAGCACCCCACAGGCTGCGCACATCAGGCCACAGCGCACCTTGCCAACCCAACGCTGCACGCAGTGCGGTTTGCAAGGGTCCGCTGAATTGCAAAAAATCGCTGTAGGCATAAGCCACCACATACGCTGGCATGGCCAAGGGCAAGAGCAGCGCCCACTCCAAGGTGCGTCGCCCCTTGAAATCAAACAAGGTGACGGCTGCCGCGCTGACACTGCCCATGCTGATCACGCCAATGGCTACCCAAAAGCACAGGCCTAAACTGCTCACCACATAGCTGGGCAAGACCGTGCTGGCCATGCCCAGCAGGACGTTGGCTGAAGCTTCGTTCCATTGCAGCCAAGCAGCCAGCACCATCAGCACCGGCATGGCCAACAGCACAATTACCCACAACCGCAGCAAAGAAATCAGGCGCATGGCGTTGTCGCATCAAGCGACACAGTATCAAAAGGCGGATTGTAGGCAGCGGGTAGGTGAGAAAAGGCAGATGCCTACAATCCGCAGCATGTTTCTCCAAGTCAATGCTTTGCAAGTTCACTACCCTGGGCGCCAACGTGCAGCGGTCGACAGCGTGAGCCTGCAGCTGCAAGCCGGGCAAATGGGCGTGTTGATCGGCCCCTCGGGTTGCGGCAAGACCACGCTGCTGCGCGCCGTGGCGGGTTTGGAAAAAATCAGCGCCGGAGACATCTGTATCGATGGTGTGGTCGTCAGCGGCCATGGCGTCCATCTGCCCCCTGAGGAGCGCCGCATCGGCATGGTCTTCCAAGACTATGCCTTGTTCCCGCACCTGAATGTGGCGCAAAACATCGCCTTTGGCTTGCACCGTTGGCCCTTGGACAGACAACGTGCTCGGGTGAAGGATGTGTTGGCTTTGGTGGGGCTGGACAACAGTGGCCAGCGCTACGCCCATGAACTGTCGGGCGGGCAGCAGCAAAGGGTGGCCTTGGCACGTGCTTTGGCACCGCAACCGCAGTTGCTGTTGCTCGATGAGCCGTTCTCTAATTTAGATGTGGATTTGCGCGAGCGTTTGGCACATGAGCTGCGCTCCATCCTCAAGATGGCCAACACCACCGCTTTGTTTGTCACCCACGACCAGCTCGAAGCGTTTGCGTTGGGGGATGTGATTGGGGTGATGCACCAAGGCCGGCTAGAGCAGTGGGACGACGCCTACCATCTGTACCACCGACCAGCCACCCGCTTTGTGGCGGAGTTCATCGGTCACGGGGTGTTTGCACCTGCCACCCTGCGCCAAGAGGGGCATGATGTTGTGCTCGATACCCCGCTGGGTGAATTGCGCGAAACCATGGCAGCCCATGCGCAAGCGCCGCAGATGGGCGCTTGCGATGTGCTGTTGCGGGCCGACGATATCGTGCACGACGATGCCGCGCTGGTCAAAGCGCAAATCATTCGCAAAGCGTTTCGCGGATCGGAGTTTTTGTACACGCTGTTGCTCGACAGCGGCCAAACCCTGATGGCCCATGTGCCCAGTCACCATGACCATCATCTAGGCGAATGGATTGGCATACGCGCAGAAGTCGACCATGTGGTGACCTTCGCCAAAGCGGTGTCTTAGGGCTGTGCGAACACCACGTTGAATTGCGCCCCTGGTGGTTTGTGCCCCGGATGGGTTTCTTGTAAATCTACCGTGGCGCCGTGCTTATGGGCAATTTCAAGCACGATGGGTAAACCCAAGCCAGAACCATCGGCCTCGGTGCCCAGCACACGGTAAAAAGGCTCAAACACGCGTTCACGCTCAGCCTCAGCGATGCCTGGCCCTGAGTCCTCCACCTGCAACACCAACGCATGTTTGGCGTTACGGTAGACCCGCGCAGTCACCACACCTGGGTGATCAGGCGTGGACGGTGTGTAGTTCAAAGCGTTTTCAATCAGGTTGCGCACCATCTCTTTGAGCAAGGTGGGGTTGCCTTGCAGTCCAGCCGATTCGCAAGCGTTGTCAAAACCCAAATCGATGTGTTTGTCCATGGCGCGGGGCAAGCAGTCTTTCACCACCTCCATGGTCAGCGCACTCAGGTCGCAAGCTTGTTTGGCCACAGGTGCGCCACTGCTCTCGGCGCGAGCCAAGGCCAGCAGTTGGTTCACGGTGTGGGTGGCGCGAATGCTGGCGCGACCAATGTGGTGCAGCGATTGTTTCAAATCATCGGCATTGGCGTCTTTGCGCAAGGCCAAATCGGCTTGCATACGCAGACCTGCCAACGGGGTTTTCAACTGGTGCGCTGCATCCGCCAAAAACCGTTTTTGGGTAGCGATGGAGTCTTGCAGGCGTTGCAGCAAATCGTTGATGGAGGACACCAGTGGTGACACCTCGATAGGCACCACGCTTTCATCCAAGGGGCTCATATCGTCAGGCTTGCGCTGCCTGATACGCTGTTCCAGTTCATTCAGCGGCTGAATGCCACGCGCCAGTGCCAACCAAATCAGCAACACGGCCAGCGGCAAGATGACGAACTGCGGCAGCATCACGCCTTTGATGATTTCATTGGCCAGCACCGAGCGTTTTTCCAAGGTTTCGGCGACTTGCACCAGCGCTGGACGTGCCGAGGAAGGTTTGACCCGTACCCAGATGTAGGCCACGCGTATGGGTACGCCTTGGCGCATATCGTCCCGCATGCGCAGTTCGTCGGTGACCAGTTTTTCGTCTTCTTGCGGCAGGGGCAAATCGCTGTCACCGCTTAAAAACTCGCCTTTGGCACCCAAGACTTGGTAATACACCTCGTCGGTTTCGTCGGCATGCAAAATTTCGTTGGCCGGTTGGGGAAACGAAAAACGCACAGTGTTTTCATCGCTTTGCACCAGTTGGGCCAGTGCGCGGGCGTTGTGTCCCAGGCCACGGTCAAAAGGGACGCTGGCAATCCCCTCGGCAATCAGCCACGTCAGGCCAAAGGTGATGGGCCACAGCAGCAAAAATGGCGTGAGCATCCAATCGAGAATTTCGCCAAACAAAGAGCGTTGGCGGCGTTGAAACAGCTTCACGGTGCGGGTGGTGCGGTATCAGCAGCAGTATGGATTTTTTCTAAACAGTAGCCCAAGCCACGCACGGTGGCGATGCGGATGGGCCCTTTCTCAATCTTCTTGCGCAAGCGATGGATATAGACCTCGATGGCGTTGTTACTCACCTCTTCGCCCCATTCACACAAACGCTCAACCAACTGGTCTTTGCTGACCAAGCGGCCCGAGCGTTGCAACAACACTTCCAGCAAACCCAGTTCGCGGGCTGACAACTCCACCATGCGTCCGTCAATGGTGGCGACGCGTCCGGCTTGGTCGTAGACCAAGGGGCCGTGGTTGATGGTGGCCGTGGTGCTGCCCATGCCACGACGCGTCAAGGCACGTACCCGTGCTTCGAGCTCTTGCAGTGAAAACGGCTTGGCCATGTAGTCGTCGGCACCGTAGTCAAGGCCTTTCACACGCTCCTCTACGCTGTCAGCGGCGGTGAGTATGAGCACGGGCAGGTTGTTGCCTCTGGCGCGAAGGCGCTTTAACACTTCAAGGCCATGCATTTTGGGTAATCCCAAATCGAGGATGATGAGGTCGAATTCTTGCGACGTCATCAATGCCGCATCGGCTTCACTGCCGTTGGCAACGTGGTCGACGGCAGCGCCAGACGCACGCAATGTGCGAAGCAGACCGTCTGCCAGCACCTGGTCATCTTCAGCGATCAGTATGCGCATGCGCTGTCTCCCCTCGACTGTGTTTTTTCCATTCTAGGGTGAACTTACATGCGCAAGCGCTGTAAATCATGGGGGTTAACGCCAGTCTGCAGCGTAGGCTTCCAAACCCAAGCTAACGACTGTCGCCACATCGGCCCCTACTTCTTGGCGAAACTCTTCTTCGGCTTGCGCAATCGCGGCTTCAAACGCTTTCAGCCACGACAGCCCTGTCTCGGTGAACACGATGCGTTTGGCGCGTGCGTCGCCCTCATCGTTTTCGCGTTTCACCACGCCCCAGGCTACGCACTGGTTGACCAAGTCCCCCATGGCTTGTTTGCTCATGCCGGCCATGGTGGCGAGTTCATTCAAACGCGCGCCTTGCAAGGGCAGGTGCCGTGTGATGTGTATGTGTGCGGCGCTCACTTTGTCACGCGCTGCCAAATTGGATAAAGCCAAAGGCGCATCGATGTGTTGCGCCATCAGCACCAACACCCTTGCGTCAAAGCGGCGCATGGCGTGGCCCAACAAGCGTCCTAAGTGCGATTGGCGCCAGTCTTGTGCGGAGGGAAGCAGGTTGAAAGCCATGGCTATATAGTAAGGCAAACTGACCAAAAAAAGAGTTTACAGAAATATACAAGCCAGATAAAGTACTGTTCAAGCATCCAGCCTGTGTTTCAAAACAGTCTTGGCTGTCCCCAATAACCCGCTGAATCTAAAGGAGATTTCCATGGACAACGTGAAAAGCATCGCCGCAGCCGGCGAAAAAGCCAAAGCCTTGCAAGCCGCACTCGCCCAAATTGAAAAACAGTTTGGTAAGGGCACCATCATGCGTTTGGGCGAGGGCGAGGTCATTGAAGACATCCAAGTCGTCTCCACCGGCTCTCTTGGTTTGGACGTGGCGCTGGGTGTGGGCGGTTTGCCACGCGGCCGTGTCATCGAAATTTACGGCCCAGAGTCTTCAGGCAAAACCACGCTCACTTTGCAAGTCATTGCTGAAATGCAAAAAATGGCGGGTACCTGCGCTTTTGTGGATGCCGAGCACGCTTTGGATGTGCAGTACGCGCAAAAACTGGGTGTCAATCTGCAAGACCTCCTCATCAGCCAACCGGACACTGGCGAGCAAGCCTTGGAAATTGTCGACAGCCTGGTGCGTTCTGGCGCGGTCGACCTCATTGTCATTGACTCGGTAGCCGCGCTCACACCCAAGGCCGAGCTGGAAGGCGAAATGGGCGACTCCCTGCCCGGTCTGCAAGCCCGTCTCATGAGCCAAGCGCTGCGCAAACTCACCGCCCATATCAAGAAAACCAACTGCACGGTCATTTTCATCAACCAAATCCGCATGAAGATCGGCGTCATGTTCGGCTCGCCCGAAACCACCACCGGCGGCAATGCACTCAAGTTCTACGCCTCTGTGCGATTGGACATCCGCCGCACCGGCACCATCAAAAAAGGCGAAGAATCCATTGGCAACGAAACCAAGGTCAAGGTGGTCAAAAACAAGGTGGCGCCCCCGTTCAAAACCGCCGAATTCGACATCTTGTTTGGCGAAGGCATCAGCCGCCACGGCGAAATCATTGACATGGGTGTGACCGCCAAAATCGTCGACAAGTCCGGTGCTTGGTACGCTTACCAAGGCGAAAAAATCGGCCAAGGCCGCGACAACTCCCGTGAGTTTTTGCGCGAGAACCCCGAGTTGGCCATGGAAATCGAAAACAAAGTTCGCGAGTCCTTGGGCATTCCTTTGTTGCCCACCGACACCGAAGAACCCAAGCTGCAAGCGGTCAAGTGAGCGCCACGGTGTTGAACTGGCCGTTCAAGGTGGTGCAAGGCGGTGCTGCCGAGGCCAACGCGGATGAACAACACAGCGGGCGGGGTAAAACGCCACCGCTTGTCTCCCCACCCACGGTAAAGGCCAAAGCGGTCAGTCTGCTGGCGCAGCGTGAGTACTCGCGCCAAGCGTTAAGCGACAAACTACGCGCAGCACAGGTCAGCCCCGAAGAAGTCGAGCAAGCACTGAAGCAACTGGAGGCCAAGGGCCTGGTCGACGACGCACGTGTGGTTGAAACCTTGGTCAACCGACGCGCAGGCAAGTTGGGTGCATCGCGGCTTAGGCAAGAGTTGCAAGCCAAAGGGGTGTCGCCCGAATTGCTGGCGCAAACCATGAATGACTTGAAAACCACCGAGCTCGCCAGAGCCCAATCAGTGTGGCAAAAGAAGTTCGGCCAACTCGCCACGACAACTGCAGATCGCCACAAGCAAGCCCGATTTTTGGCCAGCCGCGGTTTTTCGGCAGAGGTGGTTCGGCAAGTTGTATCGGGTTTGGCCGACGACTAAACCCCAAGCATCAAACGCAGGTTTTGCACCGCTGCGCCGCTGGCGCCTTTGCCCAAGTTATCCAAACGCGCCATCAACACCGCGTGGCCGTGGGCTTCATTTGAAAACACACGCAACTCCATCCGGTTGGTGCCGTTCAAAGCCGTAGCGTCAAGCTTTAAGTCGTCCGTGGGCGGCAACACCGTGACGCAGGGTTCGGCTGGGTCGTTGGTTTGGGCGTAGTGGGCTGCCAATGCATCATGCAAATCACTGGCTTTCACGCTGCTTGGCAGCGAAGCCAGATGCAAAGGCATTTGCACAATCATGCCTTGCTTGAAGTTACCCACGCTGGGCACAAACAATGGCCGTCGCTTCAGACCGGTGCAGTGCATGATTTCAGAAATGTGTTTGTGCGACAGGCCCAGTGCGTAGGCTTCAAACAAAGGCGCGTGCCCAGCTTCATAAGCCTCGATCATGGTACGTCCGCCGCCCGAGTAGCCACTGACCGAGGGCAGGCTCAATGGAAAGTCGTGCGGTATCAGCCCCGCGTCTATCAATGGACGAATCAAAGCAATCGCACCTGTGGCGTAACACCCCGGGTTGGCCACGCGTTCGGCATGGCGTATCTTCTCTGCTTGGCCCTTGCTCAGTTCAGGAAAACCATAAACCCAGTCGGCTTGGGTGCGGTGTGCGGTGGACGCATCAATGATGCGTGGTCGGTGGCCCGTCATCGCGTCCACCATGGCCACCGATTCGCGGGCGGCATCGTCATGCAGGCACAACACCACCAAGTCGACTTGGGCCATCAGGGCGCGTTTGGCTTCAGGGTTTTTGCGCTCGGCTGGGTCAATACTCACCAGCGTGATCTGCGGCATCAAAGCCAAACGCTCGCGAATGTGCAAGCCGGTGGTCCCCGCTTCGCCGTCGATAAAAACCTGAGCCATGGTGAGAAATCTTTCGCAAAGAAACAAAGGTGACAGCGGCGTTGTAAGCCCCGTGTCAATTGATGCGCCAAGACGCTCTTGGTGCAATGCAACATGATACATTTCGTGCCAATCCCGCTCTGTACCGGGTATGAACACAGAACACTTAGGCCAGTTTTTAGTGGCTGACCCTAGAAAGCGAGTCCCATGAAAATCCACGAATACCAAGGCAAGGACATCTTGCGTCAATTCGGTGTGCCAGTACCCCGAGGCATTGCCGCCTTCACGGTTCAAGAGGCGGTTGAAGCCGCGCAAAAACTCGGCGGCCCGGTCTGGGTGGTGAAAGCCCAAATCCACGCCGGTGGTCGCGGCAAGGGCGGCGGCGTGAAAGTCGCCAAAAACATAGACGATGTGAAGCGTTTGGCCAGTGAGATTTTGGGCATGCAACTCAAAACCCACCAAACCGGGCCTGAGGGCCAAAAAGTGCGACGCCTCTATATAGAAGACGGCGCCGACATTCAAAAAGAATATTACGTGTCGGTGGTCACCGACCGTGCGACACAAAAGATCGCCTTCATCGCTTCGAGCGAAGGCGGCATGGACATCGAGGAAGTGGCGCACAGCACGCCCGAGAAAATCATCACCGAGTTCATCGACCCGATGACCGGTTTGCAAGACGCGCAAGCCACCAAGATCGCCAATGCGATCGGCCTGCCCGCCGACTCCACCGCACAAGCCGTGGATGTGTTCAAAAAGCTCTACCAGTGCTACATGGACACCGACGCCTCGCTGGTGGAAATCAACCCGCTCAACCGCGACAGCAAGGGCCACATCATCGCCTTGGACGCCAAGTTCAACTTTGACAGCAACGCCTTGTTCCGCCACCCCGAAATCGTCGCCTTTCGTGACCTCGACGAAGAAGACCCCGCAGAAGTCGAAGCCTCTAAGTTCGACCTCGCCTACATCTCATTGGACGGCAACATCGGTTGCTTGGTCAATGGTGCGGGTTTGGCCATGGCCACCATGGACACCATCAAGTTGTTTGGCGCTGAACCGGCCAACTTCCTCGATGTGGGCGGCGGCGCCACCCCCGAGAAGGTCACCGAAGCTTTCAAGATCATGTTGAAGAACCCCAAGGTCAAAGCGATTTTGGTGAACATTTTTGGCGGCATCATGAAGTGCGACACGATTGCGCACGGCGTGATCACCGCATGCAAGGCGGTCAACCTCTCCGTGCCACTGGTGGTGCGCA
>Ga0214919_10009288_pt1 | contig 12705 bp, 8 predicted proteins | sample LL1503_MetaG_FD_177994 | JGI IMG/M metagenome (GOLD analysis project Ga0214919, IMG submission 177994) | Freshwater microbial communities from Lake Lanier, Atlanta, Georgia, United States - LL-1503 | ecosystem: Environmental > Aquatic > Freshwater > Lake | place: USA: Georgia | collected 2015-03-15
TTGCCGAGGCACTTGCCAAGGAAAATATCGCTTTCATCGGACCACCTATAAACGCCATTGCCGCGATGGGCGACAAGATCGAGTCCAAGAAACTGGCTTTGAAAGCAGGTGTTAATGTCGTTCCCGGCTTTGTCGGCGAGATTGACGACACCGAACATGCGGTTCGGATTTCTGCTGAGATCGGCTATCCCGTCATGATGAAAGCTTCCGCCGGTGGTGGCGGCAAGGGGATGCGGCTTGCATATAATGAGCAAGATGTGCGCGAAGGCTTTGAGGCTACCAAGCGGGAAGGGCTGAATTCATTCGGTGACGACCGCGTGTTTATCGAGAAATTCATTCTCAACCCACGCCACATTGAAATCCAGATTTTGGGTGATCAACATGGCAACATATTGTATTTAAACGAACGCGAATGTTCGATCCAGCGCCGTCATCAGAAGGTTGTCGAGGAAGCGCCTTCGCCCTTTGTTACACCCAAAATGCGCCAAGCGATGGGCGAACAATGCGTCGCATTGTCTCGTGCCGTTGGCTATTATTCTGCTGGTACGGTGGAACTGATCGTGTCGGGAGCCGATCCGAGCGGTGAAAGCTTTTACTTCCTTGAGATGAACACGCGTTTGCAGGTTGAGCATCCTGTGACAGAATGCATCACTGGTATCGATCTTGTGGAACAAATGATCCGCGTCGCTGCCGGTGAAAAGCTTGCGATGACGCAGGAAGACATCAAAATTGACGGATGGGCCATCGAAAACCGTGTTTATGCGGAAGACCCCTATCGCGGGTTTTTACCAAGCACGGGCAGGCTCACCCGGTACAGGCCACCCGTTGAAGGTTGGACAGACGATGGAGCCGAGAATGGCCGCCGCGGCGTTGATGGCATCCGTTTAGACGACGGTGTCTATGACGGCGGCGAAGTTAGCATGTTCTACGACCCAATGATTGCCAAGCTCATCACGTGGGGACAAACCCGTGACGAAGCCGCCGACCTGCAAATCGCAGCGCTTGATCGTTTCGAGATTGAGGGGCTGGGCCATAATATCGATTTCGTCAGCGCAATTATGCAGCATCCGCGCTTCCGATCGGGGGAACTCACCACCGGTTTCATTGCGGAAGAATATCCCGATGGCTTCCAAGGTGCGGCATCCTCGCCTGAATTGGTTAAGTCATTGGCAGCTATTGCTGGGTTTGTGGCCACGGCAGAAGCAGATCGCGCGCGTCATGTTGATGGGCAATTGGGCGACAATTTGCCGCCGCCATCGCGTTGGCAAGTTAAGATTGCCGATGCCGTGCATGATATCGAAATGATTGATGACGAAATGCACGTTGACGGCGCGTTGTTTGAACTTTCGATGGAATATGACCCCGGCGACCGCATCATTGAGGCGGAAGTTGACGGCGACGAACTTGCTATTAAAATTACCAAAACCCGCAATGGTTTTAATCTAAGCACCCGCGGCGCAAAGCATGTCGCCCGCGTGCTGCCTGGTCATATTGCACATCTCGCTACCCACATGATCGAAAAGATCCCTCCGGATTTGTCCAAGTTTCTAATATGTCCGATGCCAGGCTTGCTCACAGCGTTGCATGTCGGCGAAGGGGACATTGTCGAAGCCGGCCAACCCCTCGCTGTGGTGGAAGCAATGAAGATGGAAAACATCTTGCGTGCCGAGAAAACGGGAACCGTGAAGATAGTGAATGCAAAGGCCGGAGATAGCTTAGCAGTAGACGCAGTAATTCTGGAGATGGAGTAAGGCGGAACTTCCTAACCCAAAATGGCGACCGCCCTTATCCATCCGGCACTTGCGCGCTCAATTTTTACGGATAAGCAAGAGAGAGTAAATCCAAATGATGGCAAGGCCTCCAAATTGGTCAGTTTCTCAATCTGGTAATACGGCTGGATCCGACCGGCTTTATGTCCTTCCCAGATGATCGATGGATCGCGCTTTTCGGCCCAACGCTGTGCGGTGTGACTAAAGGGTGCATCCCACTCCATGCGTCGGTGCCAACAACCTGAACTCCGCGTTCCGTGAGATACAGGGTGGCTTCCGCGCCTATGCCGACGCCTTGGTCTGTAAAATTATCAGTTCCATATACAGCGCCGGACTGCACCAATACGATATCACGCGGTTGCAGCGCATATCCAATACGTTCTAACTCTACCTCAACTTCCACCGCGCTTATGACCTGTCCGGCGGGCATTTTAGAAAAATCCAGCTTCACAGCATGCGCAAAAAACAGGTCAATGGGTGCTTCGTCAATCGATGGGGCAGGGGTCGCCCCGCCATTAGTGGTAGAATGAAAATGCCAAGGCGCATCCATGGGCGTCCCATTGTGCGTGGACAAGGTCAGGCTCTCCACCGCCCAGTCTTCGCCATCAGGAAGGTCCTCTTTGGTCAGCCCTGGGAAGAACATCGCGATTTGCTCCGACGTGTTTTCATGGGTCATGTAAGTGATTTGCGGCCGCATCACGGGCGGATCAGAAACCACGTCGTTGGTAATAGGGATTGAGAGGTCTATAAATTGCGGCATGAAGCATAGGCTAATGCCGCTTGTGGATAAGCGCAACAAGCAGCTTGAACGCTTTAGCATTGGCATTAAGACACACATATAGTTTTTATAGGGGAACATCATGGCCAGTGCCGCCGATACCGAAGTCACACTTGATCCGCAGCGCGATCGTCTTGTTATCACTGCATCATCGCTAGGTACCGTGTTCGAATGGTATGATTTCTTCGTATACGGCATATTAGCGGCCTTGATCGGAAAACTATTTTTTCCCGCCGACAACCCCACCGCGGCAACGCTGGCGTCACTGGCGATTTTTGGTGCAGGTTTCGGCGTGCGGCCGTTCGGTGCGATATTGTTTGGATATTTCGGCGACAAGATTGGCCGGAAATATACTTTTCTCGTCACAATCACCCTGATGGGCGTTGCCACTGCAGCAATCGGTTTGCTGCCGACTTTTGAAACTGCGGGTGTCTGGGCGGCAGGGTTGCTCTTGCTCATGCGCTGTCTTCAGGGACTGGCGCTTGGTGGGGAATATGGCGGCGCGGCAATCTATGTCGCCGAACATGCGCCTGATGGCAAACGTGGGCAATATACCAGCTGGATTCAGGCATCGGTCGCGGGCGGTTTTCTTCTCGCGGTCATTGTTGTTCTGCTGACGCGACAATCTATGAGCACCGAGGCGTTTGAAGCCTGGGGATGGCGTGTGCCGTTCCTGACATCGATTGGCCTGCTGGCGGTTTCTCTCTACATGCGGCTCAAACTGTCGGAGAGCCCTGTTTTCAAGGCCATGAAGGCCGCTGGAACCACTTCCAAAAATCCATTTTTGGAAAGCTTCCAATATCCAGGAAATGTTGGCCGCCTCTTCGTCGCGTTGTTTGGTGTCGCTGCTGGTTTGACAGTCATTTATTACACCTCACAATTCGGCACCTTATACTTCCTCACGGGGACTGCGCGGGTTCCGGAAGCGGATGCGCTGCTGTATATGGCTGTGGGCGCTGCCTTGGCTGCGCCAACCTATGTGGCTTGTGGTTGGCTGTCCGATAAATGGGGCCGGAAACGTCTCCTTCTCCTCGGTTATGGCCTATCGATTGTGGGTGTATTTCCGATTTTCTGGATGATGGCGGATGCAGCCAACCCAGCGCTTGCGCGGGCCACAGCGAGCAACCCTGTTATCTTGTCGATGCCCGAATGTGATTTCAATGTCCTCAATCGTGTGCATGAAAGTGAATGCGCGCAGGCGCTTAACTTCCTAACGAAGCGCGGCATTGCTTACAGCAAGCAGACCGGAGCGACTGTATCGCTCAATGTCGGAGACGCCCAGTTGCAAGGTTTTAACGAAAAGGCTTATGTCGCGGCGTTGGAAAATGCGGGCTATCCCGATAAGTCCGACCCTGCGCAACGTCAGCCATGGAAAATCATACTGGCGGTGTTCCTGATGGTAGCCTTGTCGGGGATGACCTATGGCCAAGTTGCCGCGATACTTGTAGAAATGTTTCCGGCGAAAATCCGATACACGTCCATGTCGATACCCTATCATATTGGCGCAGGCTATTTTGGCGGGTTCTTGCCCTATATTTCGCAGTACATCGTGGCGCAGACGGGGCAACCATTCTCCGGACTTTGGTACACAGTAGGGGTTACCGCTTTAGCTTTTGTTGTTGCGTTGATCTGGCTGCCGGAAACTTCGGGAAAGACCAAGCTGGATTGACAGACAAAGGGGCAGGGGCGAGAGGCGGTTAATGACGGATTTCGAGCCCCCCTTGCGCCTAACCCTTGACGGATCTGCGTTAGTTTCGAACTGGCGGGCTCTCGATCAGCGCAGCAGCGCGGCCCGTGCTGGAGCGGCTGTTAAGGCAGACGCTTATGGCCTAGGTGCGCGTGATGTCGTTGCGCGGTTGCGTGACGCAGGATGCCGCGACTTTTTTGTTGCCCATTGGGGCGAAGCAGAAGCGATTGCAGATCTCATTCCACCCGAATGGATAGCTGTTCTTAACGGTATATCATCAGCCGACGTTCCAGGCGCGCGCGCTTTGGGCGCTATTCCGGTTTTGAACACGCTTGAACAAGTGGCGTTGTGGCGCGCACCAGGAGGGGGGCGTTGCCACATCATGTTCGACAGCGGGATAAACCGCTTGGGACTGGGGCCAGAGCAGCTCACGGCCGCAGCAGTTCAGGGTGTGGAGGTTGATTTGCTGCTGTCGCATTTAGCGTCAGCCGATGCAGACGTGGCGCAGAACAGCGCACAGCTCTCGAGCTTTCAGTCTGTTGTCACCACCGTCAACGCCAAACGGATCAGCTTGGCTAACAGCGCAGGCATCATGCTTGGTCCGGATTATCATTTTGACCTAACCCGTCCAGGTCTTAGCCTTTACGGCGGGATCGCACGCTCGGAAATGGTGGGTTTCATCAAACCCGTGGTCGCGCTTTCGGCAAGGCTGCTTCAGGTGCGCGATGTTCCTGCGGGAACGCCCATCGGTTATAATGCGACCCATATTTGCAACACGGACACGCGCGTGGGCACGATTTCGATTGGCTATGCAGATGGCTATTTGCGGGCTTTTTCTGGCAAGGGAACTGCACGTGTAGGCGGACACATTGTCCCTGTTATCGGCCGCGTGTCGATGGACTTAGTAACGTTGGACCTAACTGCCACCCCCGACATAGGCGAAGGCGATTGGGTAGAGTTAGAATATGATCTTATATCTACATCCGCGCTAACTGGGCTGTCGCAATATGAACTGCTGACCAACCTTGGTTCAAGGCTCGCGCGCGTCTGGCGATAAATAATCGGTTATGCTTGTGCAGGATAGAAATGATAATTTTCTAAAAATAGCCCTTGAAAATTGCGGTACAAAAAAAATATGGCCGAAGCAGCGCTTTGAACATTGTGTCGCTTAGAATGGTTGATGGAACACCGCTGTGTCGTCCATTTTATAAGAAATGCATTTCTTGAAATAGGATTACGAAAAGCGCTTTAACCTTACCCTCATGCGCGCCTTTACGCGCCAATGTTGCAGTGCACTATAACTTGGTGCTAGTAGTAACGGAGTATTCGGGGAAGGATCAACTATGGCACGTGCAGCCAGTAGAAACGGTGATGGGCCAATCATCATTAAAAAGTACGCAAATCGGCGGCTTTATAATACCCATACGTCCAAATATATCACGCTCGATTTCCTCGCAGAACTGACGCGCAAGGGCATTGATTTTAAGGTCGTTGATGCAAAATCCAACGAAGATATAACCCACGGCGTCCTTACGCAGATAATAATGGATGAGGAAAATAACGGACAGCAGATGCTTCCGGTGGGTTTTCTCAAGCAGCTTATCGCGATGTATGGGGATTCCATGCAAGGGATGGTGCCGCAATTTCTCGAAAGCTCGATGGATAACTTCCGCAAGAACCAACGACAGGTTCAAGACGTTATTGAAACTGCCATCACGTTAGGTCCTTTTGGCCATCTGGCAAAACAGAACATCGAATTTTTGCGGACAGCACGCGAGGCGCTTATGCCTAATTTGGGTATTTTAACCGGCAAGAAAAGCGAGCACGAGGACAGCATTGCGGACCTTAAGCAACAAATCGCTGAGCTACAGGCCAAGATCGACAAGATGGCGGCTGACTAAGCTTTATAACATAACATATAATCACAGGTAAGAATTTGATAAAACATGCATTAAGCGTTACGCGCGCTCAAAATTTCGCGGGCTGGTATCAAGAAGTCATTTCTGAAGCCGACTTGGCTGAAGAATCGGGCGTGCGTGGCTGTATGGTCATTCGCCCCTGGGGCTATGGCATGTGGGAACGCATCCAGAAGCTGATGGATGCAGAAATCAAAGCCGCTGGCGTTGAAAACTGCTACTTCCCATTGTTCATCCCATTGTCCTTCTTTGAAAAAGAAGCCGACCATGTCGAGGGCTTTGCCAAAGAAATGGCAGTGGTCACGCACCATCGCCTTATCAGCGACGGCAATGGCAAACTGATCCCCGACCCGGGTTCAAAACTGGAAGAGCCACTCGTCGTTCGTCCAACATCGGAAACGGTGATTGGCGCAGCCATGAGCCGCTGGGTACAAAGCTGGCGTGATTTGCCTTTGATGGTGAACCAATGGGCCAATGTTGTCCGCTGGGAAATGCGCACCCGTATGTTCCTGCGCACCAGCGAGTTTTTGTGGCAAGAAGGGCATACGGCGCATGCCGACCGCGCGGATGCCATGCAGGAAACGATGCGAGCGCTCGAAATGTACCGTGCCTTTGCTGAAGGTCCGCTGGCGATGCCAGTAGTGGCTGGCGAGAAGCCCGAGAATGAACGTTTTCCTGGTGCAGTAGCAACCTACAGCATCGAAGCGATGATGCAGGATGGCAAAGCGTTGCAGGCCGGAACCTCGCATTATCTTGGCACCGGTTTTGCCGAAGCTTCGGGGATCAAATATCAGGACAAAGAGGGCAATCAGCAGTTTGCCCATACAACCAGCTGGGGTGTTTCCACCCGCATGATTGGTGGCGTCATCATGACGCATGGCGATGATGATGGCTTGCGTTGCCCGCCGCAAATTGCGCCGCACCAAATTGTGATCATTCCCATGCTGCGCGACAATGACGAAGACCAAGCTGTCTTGGAATATTGCCGCAGCTTACGCGCCGAATTGCTTGCACTCAGCGCGTTCGGCGAGCCGCTGCGCGTGCTGCTCGACACCAAGGCTGCCAAGGCGTCAAACAAACGCTGGGCTTGGGTAAAGAAAGGCACCCCCATCATTGTCGAAGTCGGCCCACGCGACATGAGTGAGGGCAAGGCCGCCGTCATTCGACGTGACCAACTTTACAAGGAGGATGGCAAGCTTGCGACGGCATTTACCCCGCGCGATGCATTTATAGCATCAGCAGCCGCGATGCTGGAAGACATCCAAGGCGCCTTGTACGCACAAGCAAAAGAACGTCTCGATGCCAATATTCGCCGCGACGTGACTGATCTTGCCCAGCATTTCGCCGGCGATGAAGCCAAATTTGCTGGCTGGGTTGAAGTGCAATGGGCACGTCCAAGCGGCGCTGATCTCGACAAAATTGTCGCGCAACTCAAAGCGCTAAAGCTTACCATGCGCAACAGTCCAGTAGACGCGGTGCCCACGGACGGCGCTTGCTTCTTTACAGGCGCGCCCGCAGTTGAACGGATATTGATAGGGCGGACCTACTAGCACATGACCAAATACGCGCAATTTGAGGGACTTCCCACCCGCGATCAGATATTGGAATTCATCAAGACGTCGAAGGACCCTGCGGGCAAGCGCGAGATTGCCCGCGAGTTTGGTCTACGCGGCAATGAGAAAATTACGCTGAAGGCGTTGTTGAAGGACATGACCGATGAAGGGCTGATTGACATGGCCCCGGGCCGCGCTTTTCACAAAATGGGCGGCGTGCCGAAGGTCACAGTGCTGAAAATTGTGGCGATTGACGGTGACCAGGCGGTTGCCGTTCCCGAACATTGGGAAGCCGAAGGCATTCCATTGCCCAAAATTCGCGTGATTGAAGCCAAAGGTAAGCGCGGGGCCTTGGGCATCGGCGAGCGAATATTGGCACGCACAGAAGAGCGTGGCAGTGGCTGGGTTGCGCATATCATGAAAAAGCTTGCGAAGGGCAGCGAGCAAATATTGGGCGTGGTCGAAGGCGGAGAAAATGGCCGCTATTGGTTAAAGTCGGTCGACAAAAAGGCGCGCTTTGACACCCAAATCGGGGATGTTGGTGATGCGAAGGCTGGCGAGCTTGTGTTGGCCGAACTTACGGGCAACGCGCACAAAAAATCTGCGCGGGTCACGCAAGTACTTGGCGACCCGTTTGCGCCCAAAAGCTTCAGCCTTATCGCCATTCACAAATATGGTATTCCGTTTGAAATGCCGGAGGCGGCGGAACGCGAGGCAGAACGCGTGCGGGAATTACCCGTTACCAATGACCATCGCGAAGACCTGCGTCATTTGCCCATAATCGCTATCGATCCACGCGATGCACGCGACTTTGACGATGCCATTTGGGCTACCGCCAATGCCGAAACCGGGGGTTTTGAGGCGATCGTCGCGATTGCCGACGTAAGCTATTATGTCCGTCCCGGCAGCGCGCTTGACCATGAGGCATCAAAGCGCGGGAATAGCGTGTATTTTCCCGACTTGGTCGTGCCCATGCTTCCGCATGCTTTGTCATCAGACAAATGTTCATTGCGGGCAGGGGAGGACCGGGCGGTACTTGCCTGTCACTTATCCATTGGTAAGACAGGGCAAGTTACGTCATGGCGCTTCACCCGAGCGGTCGCGCGAATTGCTGCCAATATCCCGTATCCTGACGCGCAAGCCGCAATTGACGGACACATGGAAAACCCGTTGCTCGAAACGGCGCTTAAGCCGCTTTGGACGTGTTGGCGGCTTCTCGCCAAGGCGCGGGATAAGCGTGGGCCATTGGAGCTAAACTTACCCGAGAAGCGCATTACGCTGGACGAACAGGGCCGCGTGACCGGAGTTGCCGTGCGCGAGCAGCTTGAGGCCCATCGCTTGGTGGAAGATTTCATGATTGCCGCCAATGTCGCCGCGGCTAAGGCATTGGAAGCCAAGAAATCATCCTTGATTTACCGCGCCCATGAACCGCCAAGTCGCGAAAAGCTTGTTGCGCTCAAGGAATATCTCAAGACCTTTGAAATCGACTTTGCGTTGGGCCAGGTGGTTAAACCAGAGACATTCAACGCAATTCTTGAGAAAATCGTTGACGAAGAGGTCCGCCCGCAAATCATGGAGGCGGTGCTGCGCAGTCAGACGCAGGCTTATTATGGCCCCAATAATGTTGGCCATTTTGGCCTGTCGCTTGGAAGTTACGCACATTTTACTTCCCCAATTCGTCGTTATGCCGACCTTATCGTGCACAGGGCGCTGGTGAGTTCTTATGGACTTGAGATGCCCAAACCCAAGTTGAAGGATGTCGAGCCAACGACTGGCCTCACCGAAGCAGCCATTACGAAGCTTGCGGCAACTGCTGAAGCCATTAGCCGCACCGAACGCCGCGCGATGGAAGCCGAGCGTGAGACGACTGACCGCTACATCGCGGCGTATCTCTCCGCGCAGATCGGACAAATCATTCAAGCGCGTATTACAGGTGTACAAAACTTTGGATTTTTCGCGACAGTTGAAGGGGTTGGCGGCGATGGCTTGGTTCCAGTCTCAACCTTGGGCAAAGACTATTTCCATTATGACGAGGCAAGCCAAACACTAATCGGTGAAAAAACACGGCAGGAATATCGCCCAGGAATGCGGCTGCAACTGAGGCTGGCGGAGGCAAACCCGATTTCAGGGTCTCTGCGGTTCGAGTTGCCAGAAGGTGGCAGCTATTCGCCTGACCGATTCAAGCATAAAGGCAAGCCCAAGTCTGGAAAATATGATGCCGGAAAGCGCGGGCGTCCAGGCAATATTCGCCATCAAGGGAAAAAGCGCTAATCTCCTACGCCGCGTTGCGCCATACAGACAACTAACTCAAATCATCCAGCTGCGCGTCGCTGAGTGATCCCGGGATCACCATGACTGGGCAGGGCAGTGTCCCAGCATTGACGCCGGTAAAGTGCGCTATCAGCGGCCCCGGCGCGCCTTGGGCGGCAGCGCCCAGCACAAGCGCCGCGATGCCCGGATGCTCCTCGAGCATGACCTTAACCACGTCGATTGCTTCGCCGGGTTTCACGGTGATGGCAGGGCGAACGCCCATTTCGTCAAAAATTGAACCCGCCGCAGCAGTCACAAGCTGCTCTGCCCGATCGCGGGCATCTTCTTCCATAGTTGCCTGAACGCCGCCCCATGCGACAAAATCAGCCTGCTCAACGAGGGCTAAGATATGCACTTCACCTCCAGTTTTGGCAGCACGACGTGACGCAAAACGCAGCGCAAGGCGCGCTTCTTCGGTTTCGTCGATGACCACCAGATATGTCCGCATGCATTCCCCCGGCACCGGCTTTGTCGCCAGCCATTTGTGATTTTAGATAGCCTGCGCGAAAATTGCATGATTGGCAACCTTATCACGCTTGACGCTTGGGAAAGCTTGGCTATTCGGGGTTATCAACGAAGTCCAAAAAAGGCTATTACCCAATGCCCATCGAACTCAAAATGCCCGCGCTTTCCCCAACAATGGAAGAAGGCACATTGTCGCGGTGGCTTGTGAAGGAGGGCGATAGCGTTTCTTCAGGCGATTTATTGGCAGAGATCGAGACCGACAAGGCGACTATGGAGTTCGAGGCAATTGATGACGGGATCGTCACAAAACTGCTCGTGGCGGCAGGTACCGACGGCGTGAAAGTTGGCACGGTAATCGCGATGATTCAGGGTGAGGATGAAGACGCGGCACCTGCGTCGAAGTCAACCGCACCAGCAGCTCAGTTACCCGAAGCTTCAAAAACAGAGCAGTTCGTGTCCAAGCCGATTGAGACGCCGATAATAATATCAAAAGCTGATGTGCAGAAACAATCCTCCGATGAGCAACGGATCATAGCCAGCCCATTGGCGAAGCGGATAGCCGTAAACAAGGCGTTGGACCTTACATCAGTAAAGGGCAGCGGACCCAATGGCCGTATCGTAAAGGCTGACGTCGAAGCATTGGCCGGTGGAATATCTGGAACAAGTGCCGTAAATAACGCACCGCCGTTGGCGTTGCCGGTTTCTCATGCTGCTATAGATACAGATATCCCGCACGAGGTCATCAAGCTCAGCAATATGCGCAAAACTATTGCGCGCCGCCTGACCGAGTCCAAGCAACAGGTGCCGCATATCTATCTGACCGTCGATGTACGCCTTGACGCACTGCTTAAACTGCGCGGAGACCTCAATACGTCTATGGAGGCGCGCGGTATCAAGCTGTCGGTAAACGATATGCTGATCAAGGCACTGGCGTTGGCGCTGGTTCAGGTGCCGAAGTGCAATGTCAGCTTTGCCGGTGATAATATGCTGCAATATACGCGCGCCGACATCAGCGTTGCTGTCTCGGTCCCCACTGGCCTCATAACGCCAATCATTACGGACGCTGCGAACAAGTCGCTGTCCAAAATCTCGACCGAAGTCGGCGAACTTGCTGTCCGCGCCAAGGAAGGCAAATTGCAGCTGCATGAATATCAGGGCGGCACTGCATCTATTTCCAACATGGGTATGATGGGCATCAAGCAATTCGACGCAGTGATCAACCCGCCGCAGGGCATGATCCTAGCAGTCGGAGCAGGCGAGAAGCGCCCCTATGTTATCGATGACGCCCTCGCCATTGCGACGGTCATGAGCGCAACCGGTTCGTTCGACCACCGCGCCATCGACGGCGCAGACGGAGCGATGTTCATGAAGGTGTTCAAGGACCTTGTAGAGAAGCCCTTGGGCTTGGTGGCGTAAAATGGCTGATTATGATCTGGTCGTCCTCGGCTCGGGCCCGGGCGGCTATGTCGCCTCCATCCGCGCGGCGCAACTTGGGTTAAAAGTAGCGATTGTCGAGCGTGAAAATCTCGGCGGGATTTGCCTCAACTGGGGCTGCATTCCGACCAAGGCACTGCTGCGGTCTGCGGAGATATATCACTATATGCAGCATGCGGGCGATTATGGCCTGACGGCGGCCAATATAAGCGCGGATATCGACGCGGTGGTGAAGCGGTCGCGTGGCGTTGCCAAGCAACTGAACCAAGGCGTCACGCATCTGATGAAAAAGAACAAGATCACCGTCCATATGGGCGATGGCAAGCTGACAGCGGCGAATACAGTCTCGGTCACCAAGGATGGCAGGACCGAGGAACTAACCGCGAAGAACATCATCATCGCCACCGGCGCACGCGCCCGCGATTTGCCCTTTGCGCCCGCAGACGGGGAGCGCATCTGGACCTATCGCCACGCGATGGTGCCGCCCGAGATGCCAAAGAAATTGCTTATTATTGGTTCCGGCGCGATTGGTATAGAATTCGCAAGCTTTTACAATGACATGGGTGCAGATGTCACTGTGGTTGAAATGCTCGACCGCATCGTGCCGGTCGAGGATGCTGATGTCTCGGCCTTCCTTGAGAAGTCGCTAACAAAACAGGGCATGACCATCATGACCGGGGCGGGTGTCGAAAGCCTGAAGGCCACCGCGGCGGGTGTTTCGGCATCGATCAAGGGCAAGGATGGCAAAGTCGTGACATCTGAGTTCACGCATTGCATCGTCGCCATTGGCATC
>Ga0214919_10009292_pt1 | contig 12703 bp, 12 predicted proteins | sample LL1503_MetaG_FD_177994 | JGI IMG/M metagenome (GOLD analysis project Ga0214919, IMG submission 177994) | Freshwater microbial communities from Lake Lanier, Atlanta, Georgia, United States - LL-1503 | ecosystem: Environmental > Aquatic > Freshwater > Lake | place: USA: Georgia | collected...
GGTGACCAGCCAGGGGCCAATGGGGCCGAAGGTATCGCAACCCTTGCCCTTATCCCAGGTGCCGCCACGCTCGATCTGGAATTCGCGCTCGGAGAGGTCATTGATGGTGCAATACCCGGCCACATAGTCCAGGGCGCGCGCTTGCGACACATGGCTGGCGCGTGTGCCGATGACTACGCCTAACTCCACTTCCCAATCGGTCTTGACCGAATTCTTGGGCAACATCACATCATCATAGGGACCTTGTACGCAACTATTGGCCTTCATAAACACGACCGGCTCTTGAGGGATCGGCATGTTGGACTCGGCGGCATGGTCGGCATAGTTCAGGCCGATGGCGATGAATTTTCCCACCTGGCTAATCGGGCAACCCATGCGCGGCTTGCCACGCACCAAGGGTAATTTGTCGGTTTTGATACGCGCCAGTTTGGCCAGCGCTTTGTCATCTAAATGGTCCGGCGTGATGTCCGTGATATGCCCGGACAAATCGCGCAATTTGCCCTCTGCGTCGATCAGACCGGGCTTTTCACGGCCGGCTGCCCCGTAACGTACTAGTTTCATACTTACTCCTGTTAAAAAATTTACACCACTGGCTTTAAGACCCGCACCCACTGTCGCGCCGGTAAGCCCCATTGTTCTTGAATGTAATCGCCACGCCCGGCCCAGATGACGCGTGGCGGGCGCGTGGCGGTGCGCTGCGCAAGCACCACGGTGTTGCCTTCGCGCGTGGCCTTGAAGGCCCAAATCGCATCGCGCCCGAAAGCACTGGCAATACGTTCAACGCTGCGGTCAAAGCTGGAACTGCGGCCAAACAAATTCACTGTCATGCAGCCATCCTCTGTCAGGGTGCGGCGACAGTCGGCGTAAAAGTCCGGGCTGTCTAGCACTGGCGCTGCCGCCTCATGGTCGTATAAATCAACGTGCAAAGCATCCACCACACCCTGCCAGCGCTTGTGCCGGATTTCCTGGGCCGCATCGGCCAGGATGACTTTCATACGCGGGTTGTCCATCGGCAAATGAAACCAGCCCCGGCAGGCATGCAGAACCTGGGGGTTGAGTTCGATGGCGGTGGTGCGCATGCCCATTTCCAGCGCGCAAAACTTAGTCAGCGAGCCCGCACCTAAGCCCAATTGCAATGCCTGACGTTTAGGGGCGGTGGAAGGGTCCATCAGCATGAGCCAGGCCATCATGCGTTGAATGTATTCATGCACCAGTGCCGTGGGTTCGTCCATCAGCATGGAGCCCTGTATCCATATGCTGCCCAGATGCAGGTGCCGGATAGCGCCTTCCTCCGAGAAATTTACTTCGGGGAGTTCGTCGTAAGCAGAAGGTTTCAAGCGGATACCAGTGTGGCAAAGAAGCGCTGTTTATACCAGTGCGGCGATTTTGGGCAGCGCGTCCAGCGTATTACGCCATACGGCGCGGCGCAATTGCTCCACCTCCAGCACACGCAAACTTGCGAGCACTTGCCCAATACGCGGCACCTGTTCGGGCGTGTTACGGCCCTGGTTCACACCTTGGGCGCGCTCTGCCGCGGTGCGGTACAGCCAGTGCGGCGGTATGTCGGGCGCATCGGTTTCCAGCACCAGGCTTTGCAGCGGCAAGCTTTGCGCCAGACTGCGCAGTTGCAAGGCGCGCTCAAATGTCACGGCGCCGCCAAAGCCTAGTTTGAACCCTAAGTCCACGAAATGGTGGGCCTGCGCGTCGCTGCCATTAAAGGCATGTGCAATGCCGCGCCAGCGGTATCCGCCTTGGCCCACGGCACGCAGATATTTCAACAACCGGTCCGCGCTGCGGCGCACATGCAGTACCACCGGCAAATCATGCTTTCGGGCTAATTCCAATTGCGCGCGGTAGAAAAATTCTTGCTTTTTACGCATTGCCGGGCTACACAGGTCGGGCACAAAAAAATCCAAACCGATTTCGCCGACCGCCACCAAACGCGGGTCTGCGTGATACGCGCTTAGCGCCGCATCCAGCGCCTGTAAATCCGCTGGATCGGCCTGCGGCACATATAGCGGATGGATCCCTAATCCGTAGCTGTCGCCCTGAGCGTGCGCCAGAGCACGCACCGTGTCCCAGTTCGCGCGCTCGACCGCTGGGATAAAACAATGTGCCACTGCCGCTAAGCGTGTTTGACCATGCACTTGCGCGCGATCTGCAGCAAATTCAGGCGCATCCAGGTGGACGTGACTGTCGATCCACATGCGCCAATTCCCAGCGCTAAGGCTGGGATTGCTCAACTAGCACGCCGCCTTCCAAACGCAACCGCCGGCTGCATTTGGCCGCCAATGTGTGGTCGTGGCTGACCAGTACAAATGCTGTGCCTTGCTCACGCGCCAGTTGCAGCATCAAGTCAAACACGCCGTCGGCGGTGCTGCGATCCAGGTTGCCGGTGGGCTCATCGGCCAGCACGCAGTCGGGCTGCGTTACCAAAGCGCGGGCAATAGCGACACGCTGGCGCTCGCCACCGGACAACTCGGCGGGGCGGTGCGCGGCGCGCGGCGCCAGGCCGACTTTTTCTAGCATCGCCATCGCGGCTTTACGCGCATCGCTGGCATCACTGCGGCGAAGTGTCAAAGGCATGGCCACGTTGTCCAGAGCGCTGAACTCGGGCAGCAAATGGTGAAACTGATAAACAAAACCTAAATGCCGGTTGCGCAATCGCCCTTGGGCTGCTGCGTCTAAAGACGCAAGGGCCTGGCCGCATAAAGTGACACTGCCACTGCTGGGCGCATCCAGCCCGCCAAGCAAATGCAAAAGCGTGCTCTTGCCCGAACCCGAAGCGCCCACAATCGCCACCGTTTCGCCACGGCGCACTTGCAAATCAACGCCGCGTAGCACCGTTACGTCCAAGCGTCCTTCGTGGAAGCGTTTGCCCAAGCCGCTGCAACTGAGCAGTACCTCGCCCGCGAATTGAATAGCATCACTCATAGCGCAGCGCCTCAGCCGGGTTCACTTGCGAAGCGCGCCAACTCGGGTAAATCGTGGCCACAAAGGACAAGAGCAAACTGATGATGGCAATGGGCACAATATCGCCGGCTTGTGGCTCGCTCGGCATGCGGCTAATAAGGTAAATATCTTTAGGTAAAAAGCTCGCGCCCAGCGCGTGTTCGATAGCCGGGACGATAACGTCGATATTCAGGGCAACGCCCAAACCGAGCAGTAATCCGCTCAAGGTGCCGATGACGCCCACCATGGCCCCTTGCACCACAAATATGCCCATGATGCTCCCCGGGCTGGCACCCAGCGTGCGCAAGATGGCAATGTCGGCGCGCTTGTCGGTCACGGTCATCACCAGCGTGCTCACCAGATTAAATGCCGCCACCGCCACGATGAGCGTGAGGATGATGAACATCATGCGTTTTTCTACCTGCACAGCTGCAAACCAAGTGCGGTTCTGTTGCGACCAGTCGCGCACATAGACGCCCGTACCCATGGCAGCTTGCAGGTCTGCCGCCACAGCGCGGGCCTGATGCAAATCGCGTAGCTTCAGGCGCACACCGCTAGGCCCTTCCAGTCGGAAGATGCGGGCGGCGTCTTCCCAATGCACCAGCGCCAGCGTGGAGTCGTATTCAAAATGCCCGGAATCAAAGGTACCCAGCACTTCCATTTGTTTCAGGCGCGGCACGACTCCAGCGGGCGTGAGCTGGCCACTGGGCGCTATCAACGTCACCGGGTCGCCCACGCGCACGCCCAAGGCCCTGGCCAGTTCGCTCCCCAGCACTACGCCAAACTTTCGCGCTTGTAGGCGCTGCAAAGCGGCACGCTGCTCGGGGTTGCCCAGTTCGGTAACCTCGGGCTCTAGCACCGGGTCAATGCCACGCACCAGCACGCCGCGCATGTCTTCGCCACGCGCTAGCAAAGCCTGCGCTGCGATAAAGGGCGCGGCGCCCACTACTTGCGAGTTTTGGCGCGCTTGTAAAAGTGTCTTCGCGGAATCGGGCAAGGCGGCACCGTCTTGGGCATAAATCTCGATGTGAGACACCACGCTGAGCATGCGGTCGCGCACCTCGCGCTGGAAACCGTTCATGACGCTGAGCACAATAATCAGCGCCGCCACCCCCAGCGCAATGCCCAGCATGGACACGCCGGAAATAAAGGAGATAAAGCCGTTGCGCCGGGTACTGCGACCTGCACGGGTATAGCGCCAGCCGATACGCAATTCAAAGGGAAGGTTCATGAAGGGCAGATTGTGGCAGTTTCCCAAGGCAGTTCGCCTTAAAGGGCAGTCGGTCAAGTCCCCCCACGTTCGCGCGATGACAGCGTGTGCAAGCGCTCAGGCGAAGGCGTGCAGGACAATCGGGCCATGCATATCGTGATTTCCCATGCCGCAACGCCAGGCCCGCGCTGCCGCGCTGCCAGCCCCACGCTGCAACTGCCGCATTTGCAAGCCCTGCTGCACAAGGCCGGCGGGCAGAAACTGCACACCGGCAGCGCAGAAAGCCTGACGCCGCTTGCCGAACACCTGGCTAGCGACCAGGCCTACCCCGACGGCCTGGTGCCATGGGCCGCGTGGCTGGCGCAGGGCAGCGGTTCGTACCAAGAGGGCCAGCACTGGGCGCTGATCAGCCCCTGCCATTTGCAAATCCACAGCGACCATGTAGCCATGCAAGACCCCGGTTTACTGCAATTGAGTGAGGATGAATCGCGCACCTTGCTGGCAGCCATGCAACCCTACTTTGAAGAAGATGGCATCGCCCTGAATTGGCACAGCGCACACACCTGGCTGGCGCAGGGGTCGGTCTTCCAGAATTTGCTAAGCGCCTCTTTGGCACGCGTACGCGGCCAACCCACAGACCCGTGGATACCGCGCCAGAGCGCAGCCCAAGGCCTTAGGCGCTTGCAAAATGAAATGCAAATGCTGCTCTATACCCATGCAGTAAACGATGCGCGCAGCGCGCGCGGGCAGGCGCCTATCAATGGGTTTTGGATTAGCGGAACCGGCAGCCCTTTGCCGCAGGGTGCGGCGCCCTATGGGGCGGTCATGCCTTTGCCGGGGGGCGAAGCGCTGCCTATCGCGCCCAAGCCTTTGCAAGCGTTGCTAGCACCAACGGGACCCATTCCGGGATCCATTCCGGGACCCACCAGCCCGCATGCGCTCTACATTGATGCGCTGAGCGCAAGCGCGCTGCGCGACGACCCGCAGGCCTGGGTACAAGCCTGGCAAGCCCTAGATGCCCAAGTATTTGCGCCCTTGGTCGCGCAGCGAGCATCCGACCCTGCAATTAGCATCAGTTTATGCAGCGAACTGCGGGCCCGCACCTGGGTATCGGGCCGCGCCTCGCTCTGGCAGCGGATCAAGCAACAATTAACCGCCCCTGGGTTTCACCATTTTGTGCAGGACTTATGAAAATCACCCCCCGCGATATTCCGCCGCGCAGCGTTTATGCGCTGGAGCAGGCCGGCGTTCACCCATTGCTGGCGCGCTTGTACGCGGCGCGTGGCGTCACCGGCACCGACGAGATTGACGACAGCTTGGCCAAGCTCTTACCACCTGCAGGCCTCTTGGATATTGGCGCTGCCGCCACCTTGTTGGCCGATGCCATTGCGCAGGGCAAGCGCTTGTGCGTGGTCGCCGACTACGACTGTGATGGCGCCACCGCCTGCGCGCTGGCCATGCGCGGACTGAAACTGCTGGGTGCGCAACACCTGGGCTATCTGGTGCCGGACCGCGTGGTCGATGGCTACGGCCTGACCGCGCCGATTGCAGATCGCGTCAAAGCCCAGGGTGCCGATGTGCTGATTACCGTGGACAACGGCATTGCCAGTGTCGAAGGCGTGGCGCACGCCAAAGCGCTGGGCCTGCAAGTGCTGGTGACCGACCACCACCTGCCCGCCGCCGAGCGGCCCGATGCCGATGTCATCGTCAACCCCAACCAGCACGGGTGCGGCTTTGCCAGCAAAGCGCTGGCCGGCGTGGGCGTGATGTTTTATGTGTTGCTGGCGCTGCGCTCGGAATTACGCTCGCGTGGCGTGTTTGACGCTGCCACCCAGCCCAAGTTGGACACCTTGCTGCCGCTGGTGGCGCTGGGCACCATGGCCGATGTGGTGCGCCTGGATGCCAACAACCGCCGCTTGGTTGCGCAGGGCTTAAAGCGCGTGCGCGCCGGGGCCATGCCTGCGGGCATGGAGGCCTTGTTTCGCGCAGCCGGACGCAAACCCGCGATTGCCACCAGCCAAGACTTTGGCTTTGCGCTGGGACCGCGCATCAATGCGGCAGGGCGCTTATCGGATATGACCTTGGGAATCGAATGCCTGCTGACCGATGACCCGGCGCGTGCCGACGAACTGGCCCGCGCGCTGGACGGCATCAACCGTGAGCGCCGCGTGATCGAAGGCGATATGCGCGATGTAGCCATGGAAGTGGCTGAGTCTTTGTTTGACGCCGAAGACGAAGCGCCGCCAGCGATTTGCGTGTTCGACCCGGACTTCAATGAAGGCGTGGTCGGCATCGTGGCTGCACGTATCAAAGACAAGTTTCACCGGCCCAGCTTTGTGTTTGCCGCCAGCCAAGCGCCCGGCAAGGAGCATGAACTGAAGGGCTCGGGCCGCTCGATTGCCGGCTTTCATTTGCGCGACGCGCTGGACCTGGTGGCCAAGCGCTACCCCGGCGTGCTGCTGCGCTTTGGCGGCCACGCCATGGCGGCGGGCTGCACTATCAGCGAAGAACACTTGGACACGTTTGAGCAAGCCCTGAGCGAAGTGGCGCACGAATGGCTGGACGAGGCCACCTTGCAGCGCCGCCTCGCCACCGACGGCCCGCTAGCCCCCGAATACCGCCGCGTGGACTTGGTGGACACGCTGCACAAAGAAGTCTGGGGTCAAGGCTTTGCGATACCCACCTTCAGCGAAGAAGTGGAAGTGCTGTCGCAACGCATCGTCGGCGAAAAGCACCTGGCGCTGAAACTCAAACATCAGGGCGAACCGGTAGACGGCATCTGGTTCGGCCATACCGACCCCCTGCCGGCCAAAGTCACCATGGCCTTTAGGCTGGACGCAGACGAATGGAACGGCGTGCGGCGCGTGAAGTTTTTTGTGGAGGCGGTGCAGGGTTGAAGAGCGGTGGAATCAGGGCGGATGCCAGCCGCCGGTGAACCCCGACTTCCAAAAAATTTTTGCCATTTAAGCCGTCGCTTTCAAACCAAGGAAGCAAGAGTTATAAAGCTAATTTATAAGGCCAGATAACTCGCAGCCACCATCGCCACAGCAGCTACTAAGGAGGCCCAAGCGCCAATTAGGTTGCCCGCAAACACCAGCTTAGCAGTCACAGGTCCTTGAGATGACAAGCCCCGGTGTCCTACGATGGGCGCCAGGGTCAGCGCGACGACAAAAGCATAAGACGAAGCAATCAAGGCCAAGGCGATTGTCCATTGAAGCGCAGCAATGTCCGGCAATACGGGCAGCGCGGCCGCAACCACCAGCATCAATGTGGCTCCCATGGGCAGGCTAGCGTGCGCGACGCGCCAGGAATGCACGACATGTGCTGGCGCATCGCGATTGATAGCCCGCGCATAGGGCGCGCCGCACAGCAACCCGTAAAGCAAAACAATGGAACCGTGAAACATGAGATGGTGTGCCGAAGTATTCATCCTGACCGCCCTGAGTTTTATTAATTAGAGTTCTAGTGTATTTGGATTGCTGCACCTTAAGGCCTTGGGGCGCGCCGCTTTGCGCTACAGTAACCCGTCCTGTCCCTGAACTGGGACGCCGAACACCAAGGAGCACACCATGTCCATTACCGGTCGTTGTTATTGCGGGGCAATTGCCTACGAGGCCACCGGCGCGCCGCAGTCGTCGCTGCAATGCCATTGCCGCGAGTGTCAGTACATTTCCGGGGGCAACCCCAATGTCGCAATGGTGTTGCCATTAGAGGGATTTCGCTTCACACGCGGCGAGCCTGCCACCTTTAAGCGCAGCGATTTAGAAAGCCCGGTGACGCGCTTTTTTTGCAGCCAGTGCGGCACTTCGCTAGGGACGCAAAGCCCCAAGCGGCCCGGTTCCATGATCGTCAAAGTGGGTACGCTGGATGACCCCTCCGCATTCAAGCCGACGGTGGCGATTTTCACGATCGACAAGCAGCCTTTTCACCACATCCCGGACGATTTGCCGGCCTACGAGCGTCGGCCGGGCTAATCGTCCAATACAAATCCAGGAAGCAGTTGGCGCATTGAACGAGCGTTAGCGTGGGCCTGCATTTCCAGAACTTTCTCGCAAAGCCAAACCGCAAAAAAAGGCCTGCATTCTTACGAACGCAGGCCTTTCAGACTTTTGAAGTGTTTCGCTTCAAGCTTGCCCCCAAGGAGCAAGCCAGTGCATCACTTGTATTGCGCGGCGTTTTCCTTGGTCACCATCACGGTACCGGTGTCGATCACTGCGTCCAGCTTCTCGCCTTTTTTCAGTTTCATCAGGCTTTCGATACCAAACTTACCCATGTTGACAGGCGCTTGGGCCACCGAGGCAGCCAGTTCGCCAGCCAAGATGGCCTTGGAAGCAGCGGGGGTTCCGTCAAAGCCAACCACCATCACGTTCTTCAACTTCTTGGCCGAGCGCAGCGCTTCGATCGCGCCCATGGCCATATTGTCGTTGGACGCAAAAATACCCTTGATGTTGGGGTGTGCGGTCAGGATGTTTTCAGTAGCCGCCTGGCCCTTGGCGGTGTCCCAGTCACCCGGCTGCACGGCCACAACTTTCAGTCCGCAAGCGGCGAGCCCAGCTTGTGCGCCGTCAGAACGTGCCTTACCGGTGGACTGGGTGATGATGCCTTGCAGAATCGCCACTTCAGAGCCCTTGGCTACACCTTTGCAAATGTAGTCGGCAGCCATTTTGGCGCCCACTTCATTGTTGGTACCGATGAAGCTCACGCCGGCATTGGTACCTTTCGTGTCCACAAAAACGACCGGGATGCCCTTCTTCAAAGCCTTGTCCACCACTGCTGCCAAAGCAGTCGGGTCGGTAGGTGCTAAAGCGATACCAGCAACGCCTTTAGCGATCTGGTCTTCGATTTGGGCAACCTGGGCTTGCACATCTGACTCGGCCGGTGGGCTCATGACCACGACCTTGACGTTATTGGCCTTACCCGCCTCTTCAGCGCCTTTTTGTACAGCGGCCCAGAAAGGATTGCCTGAACCGGGACCCTTCATGTCCAACAAATACGTTTGCGCACCGGCAAACGTGGAAAGTGTGAGACCACAGACGGCCGCACTGATCAAGACTGACTTCTTCATAGTTTGCTCCTTGTCTCCATTAACGAAATTTTTACATGGGAGATACACGTAAACCTAAATCCTGAATGATGCTCGCCTCCGAACCACGTCGATATAGACCGCACCCACAATAATGAAACCGATCAATATTTGCTGCCAAAAAACGCTCACGTCCATCAAGTTCAAGCCATTGCGCAACAAGCCCATGATGATGACACCAGCAATGCAACCCGCCACCGTACCGCGTCCACCAAAGAAACTGGCTCCACCGATGATGACAGCGGCAATGGCATCCAACTCAGCGCCCAAACCGGCATTTGGGAAGGCGGACCCGGTGCGCCCAATTAGCAGCAACCCGGCCAAACCGGCCAAACCGCCACAAATGGTGTACACCCATACGAGAACGCGGTCCACGTTGATTCCGCTGACACGCGCGGACTGGGGGTTTCCCCCTATGGCGTAAATATGCCGGCCCATGGGCGTGGCATTGAGCATGACCCACAAGCCAATGACACAGGCAGCCACCACCAGCAGGCTGACCGGCAGCCCCGCGCCGTCCTGAATAAAGGAGAGATCAAATTCGGCCTGCCCCAAAAAGCGCACTTGCGGATCGATACCGGCAATTGGCACGCCACCCGAAACCAGATTGGTGGCGCCACGCGCAATATTGAGCATACCCAGGGTCATAACAAACGGATGCGGCAATCGCAAAATCGTCAGGCCCAAACCATTCAAAGCACCGCAGATCATGCCAACCAGCGGGCCAACAAACAGCACCGCCCACCAGGGCAAACCGGCTTGTGCGGCCACTGCCGAACTAACCATGGCCAAAGCCAGAATCGAGCCCACCGACAAATCGATACCGGCGGTAACGATGACCAGAAACATGCCCAGCGCAAGCAAACTGGCAGTGGCGTTTTGCTTAAGGATGTTGGTAAGGTTGAGCAGCGAGAAAAAGGTCTCAGACAAAAAGCTCAGGCCGATCATCATGACTAGCACGACCAGCCAGATGCCATAGGTCTCCAAAAGGCGCGTTTGGCGTAAGCCAGAATCGGTGGCGGAGGTGGTGACAGCGGTGTTCATTGCACCATCCCGTCATGCGCCAACGCGGTAGTGTTGCCTTTAGTGCCCATGATCCAGCCAATCACTTCATTGCGGCTGGTATTGGCAATCAGGGACTCGGCAAAATTAGTACCTTGGTAAAGCGCCATTACACGATCACAAGCGTAAAAAATATCATCCATACGGTGCGAGATGATGATCACGGCCACTTTTTGTTCTTTCAAAATATGAATCAGATCCAGCACCTTACCCACTTCTTTGATGGCCAGCGCCGCAGTGGGTTCATCCATGATGACCACTTTGGCATCAAAGGCCGTAGCCCGTGCAATGGCGACTGCCTGGCGCTGCCCACCGGACAAATCCTCCACGTTTTGGTCCACCGATTTGACGTGGATTTTGAGGCGATTCAAATGCTCATGCGCCATTTCGCGCTGGGCTTTTGTATTCAGCAATGGCAGACCCAGCAAGGGCTTTTGCACTTCGCGGCCTAAAAAAATGTTTTCGTGGATCGACATATTGCCGGCCAGCGCCAGGTCCTGATAAACCATTTCAATGCCAATCCGACGCGAATCGCGCGGGCTTTGCATATGGATGGTGCTGCCCTCGAAAACAATCTCTCCTTCACTGGGTGCAAACAGACCGGAGAGTACTTTCATCAGAGTGGACTTACCCGCGCCGTTATCGCCCACGACGCCCAGCACCTCGCCAGGCATGAGTTGCAGGTTGACCTCGCGCAAAGCGGTAATTGCGCCAAAAAATTTGGACACATTGCGCGCCTGCAAAATCGGTGGCGCACTGGTGATTGAAGCATGCATACTACGGTCGCATCCCTTATTCTGTGCGGGGCCGGGAGGCCGTATCGCACCAGTTGAGTGGGCTACCCGCCCGGCAGCACACCAGTGCCACATTTGTTTTTATGAAAGTTTTGCCCATGCTAAAAAATATCCATCCCCTGCTCCATGCTGACCTGCTGGCCACTTTATGCGCCATGGGCCATGGCAACGACATCGTGGTGGCCGACGCCAATTTTCCAGCCGAATCGGTTGCGCGACACACCACCCTAGGGAAAGTCCTTAGGCTCGATGGTTCGGACGTGCCACAGGCGGTAGCTGCCATCTTGTCAGTCTTCCCGCTGGATAGCTTTGTGGACTACCCGGCATCGCGCATGCAAGTGGTGGGCAAGCCCGGCGACTTGCCGGCGATTCAAAACGAGGTGCAATCGCTGATTGACAGGGCCGAGGGGAAACCCTTGCCCATGGCAGGTATTGAACGTATGGAGTTTTACGAGCGCGCTAAAAATGCGTACGCCGTAGTAGCCACCAGCGAGCGCCGCTTTTACGGCTGCTTTATCTTCAAGAAAGGCGTGATCGCGCCAGACGCCTGAAAGCTGAATAGCTTCGGGACTTTGGTGCTTGGGGCACCTTGGCATTGCGCTCACACGACCTCCGCTTGGCCGGTTTGCAATGAGCGGGTAATTGCCAGACCGATGCGGGTGGCTTCCAGCGCATCGGACAAGGTCAGGGTAAGGGGTTGCTCGCCACGGCAGGCGGCGACAAAAGCGTTCATTTCAGCGGCAAACGCGGCTTCAAACCGACCATGAAAATCTTTCACCACTGCGTGCCGCACCCCGAGCGCATCGCTGCGAATCACGCGGTCGCTGGCGGCGTGTTCACCGATCAGTAACTTACCTTCAGTGCCTATGACTTCGGTGGTGGTTTCATGGCCGTGAGCCATGGTGCGCGAGGCGTATAGCACCGCGCGTTGTCCACCTTCAAATTCAACAATCGCCATGCCGTTATCCACGTCCTGGAACTGGGCCAGCCCCGGGTGCAGCGCAATCGTGCCGCTGGCAAATACGCGCAACGCCTTGGGCCGCCCCAACATCCAGCGCGCCAGGTCGATGTCATGCACGCTGCAATCCATGAAGATGCCACCCGAAGTCTCGGCAAATCGCACAAAAAAACCTTCGGTGTCATTCTGATCGCAGGTTTGTGAGCGCACTAGAAAAGGCTTGCCAATCTCACCCGCCGCGACGCTGGCATAAGCGTTCATATAGCTGGCATCAAAGCGGCGCACAAAGCCCACCATGGCGATCTGATTCGGGTGCTTTTGGGCCACTTGCAGCACGCGCTCGCAGTCAGAAACATTTAGCGCCAGTGGCTTTTCTACAAATACATGTTTGCCCGCCTGCAACACCGCAACCGTCTGGTCCGCATGCAAGGAAGTGGGCGTTACCAGCACCACCGCATCGAGGCCTGGGTGCGCCAGCATCTGCTCTAGGCTTTCATAGGTGTGCTTCAGCCCCAGTTGCTGCGTCGCCCAGTCACGTTCCTGTGCCAAGGGGCTACAGGCCGCCACCAGCGTGCAGCCGCGAGTTTGCTGCGCCAGCGCCTGCGCATGGCGCATCCCCAGACGCCCCAAACCGGCAATTCCAA
>Ga0214919_10009294_pt1 | contig 12702 bp, 8 predicted proteins | sample LL1503_MetaG_FD_177994 | JGI IMG/M metagenome (GOLD analysis project Ga0214919, IMG submission 177994) | Freshwater microbial communities from Lake Lanier, Atlanta, Georgia, United States - LL-1503 | ecosystem: Environmental > Aquatic > Freshwater > Lake | place: USA: Georgia | collected 2015-03-15
GTACTGGCGACGGTGTAAGCGTGTGTCTGCGCGTGCATCAGGGCGAGACCCAAATCAGAACACTAAACATGTAGATCTGCTCGAAGAAGGCTTGCGGACGCGGGTTCAAATCCCGCCAGCTCCACCACCATACCCAAGTTCAAGGGCGTTCGCTGGCTTACCGTGAACGCCCTTTTTCATTAGGGGAAACAAGGCTTTATTGCCCGGTGACGTTCGCTGAAGTGCATTGACAGCCAAAACAAAGCGGGGAATAAAAGCAAGAGGGCACAGAAAAACATGTTTTGTTCCCCCTTCCCCCAGCGAAACAATAGGGGTGGCGACTAAGCCTAAGGCAGCTCCACCAGCGCCATGGGGATCTGATCGGTCAGCCAAAACTTGTCGTTCGGCAGGCTCACGATGATCGGACAAAGCGCCGCAGGCAGTTGCAGTTGTGCGCGACTAATGCCCGTTTTTGCCTGCGCCTGCGCCAACACGGGCACCGGGTCCAGGTGCGAAGCAGCGCTGGGCGGCATGCTGAGCAGCAGCAGACTGGCCTGGAGCAGGTCGCGCAAGGCCTGCTTTTCGGGCCATTGCCATTGCTTGATAGGGGCTTTGGCACCCGAAGGCAAGGTGAAAAAAGCCTTGGCGCTCAGGGCAGCGCCCGCCTTGGCGATTTCTTTTTCAAACGCCGCATCGGGCATCGCGGCGTACTGCTGCAAAAACGCAGGATAGGCCAGTTGCGGCGCCAACACGCTGTGCAAGACCTGCGGCAGGTTCAGCGAAAACACCAGTTGCACACTGGTGGCCGAGGCCCGTTTGAGCTCGACCGCGTTGTAGTGCGCCACGACTTGGGCTTGCGCTTGCGCGCAGGCCGGCCCCGTGGGCAAAAAAGCCGAGGCAGCGGCAACCCATGCCACCGCCTGCAGATAGCGACGCAAAGCGGTGCCCGGCACTATTGCACGGTACCACCCATGTACTTGTTGACTTTAAAGCCACTGCTGAGCCTGAAATAAGGAATGCTATTGGTGACACCAATATACGCGCCCTTCATCAAGGGATACATATCTTGGGTCGTTTTGCTACCTTTAATGTCGTAGGAGGTATAGCTGCTTACTATGTGCGCATGGTAGTGGTAGCCGATGGAGTCGTGGTTATGGGCGCCAAAGTCGTCCAGCGTTCCATAGCCCAGCATAGCGCTGTCGGTCGTAGTCCGATAGCGACCAAACACGGCAATGCCATCGTAGCCAAAGCCCAATAGCGGCGGATGGGTTTTACCCACGTAATCGGTATCGTTGTACAAGGTCATTCCCTGGCCCGACTGGTAGCCGTCCGCATGGCAGTGCGGGCCGCCACCGCCCTGGCCTACGTGGCAGCCACTGGCCGACAGTTCGCCGGCAAGGTGGGAGGGAACCAATCCATTGTTGTAGGTCGGGAATATCACCGAGCCATCGATCAAGATGCCGTTGTCTGCCGAGTCTGCCCAGGTGTAAACATCTCGAGAAATGTAAGTCGACGTGGTCGCCGTGCTAAACATGTCGTACCACAGGTTTTTGGTGCCGGTGCTGGGATACACGTTGGTCGTGACAGCCGTTACCTGCCCATAGTCTTTCATGGGGATCATGAAGGTATAGTTTTCCAGATTCGAGTAACGCGTCACTGTGGCAGACGCGTAGCTAGAACCCGAGCTGCCCGGAGGATGGGGAACATCCTTCAAGCCATTGGGCGAAGCCTGGTTGCCATAGCTGACCACCACCATGAAAGGATGGTAGGTTTTGGTGCCGGTGCTGGAAGTTTCGTATTCGTTGGTGAAGTACACATAGGGCACCAGGTTTTGTCCCGGCGTGCCGTCGGAAATCGAATCACTCACCAATTTGGTCGCCAAGGCGGCATCGCGATAAGCCAGATACACATCAGTGGAGTAACGCAACTTCTCGCCATTCGCCTCCACGGCGGACTTGATGGCCGCCAGCATGGTGACTGCCGCCGAGCGGGTACTGGTATCCGTGCCCACGGCGGCGACTTGGCTCCGGTAGGTGGAATTGACCTGCGAGTAAATGCTGCCGGAGGTTCCCTCGATCGCCGTTGTTGTCACCTTGGACATAAAGGGTGCCGCGCTATTGGTAACAAATGAAATGCTGTTCGGATTCATGAAGGAAGGAATCGACAAGGACAGCGGCGAGGTATACAAGTACAGCGATGTGGCAGTTTCAGACAAAGAGTAGGCTTTATTGGAGTAGCTGATGTATTTACCCGTGCCGGTAAATGTGGTGTCGGCAGTGTAAGTTTGGGTATACACCGTATTGCCATTGGAAGTGCTGCTGGTCGTCGCGTAGATATAACGGTTTTTAGCTTTCAAGCTAACCACCTTGGTGCTCGAGTCCACGCTGATCTCAAAGGTCACAAAGCCATTACCCGTGACTGTCTTGCCAAAATTGTTCTTGAATTGCAAAGGCGTAGTGGTTGATGTTGCCACATCAATGGAGTTGTTCGGGTGCAGATACGAATCCAGGCGGTAATACCCGTCAGTGGTGTTCTTGACCAATTGCAGCGTCTTGGTCAGGTAATCGTTGTAGGTCGAGGTGGAGGCCAAAGTGCCAGACGTGAGCGCGTAGCCGGTGGTCGCACTGTAGGTGGAATCTATCGCCGCGTAGTTGGAGCTGGTGCTGGCTGTCGAAGCATCCGAGAGCATGTAATAACCCCGTGCCGTCACCGAACTGGCCGCCGTTAAGGTGGTAGTCGGCGTATAGGAATTAGCCACCAGGGTGGCGTAGTTGGCAGGCGTCGAATAGGTCACCGTGGAGCTGACCGATGAGGAAGTGGGCGTGACCGACACCGCGCTCGAGGGTGAGCTGGTTCCCACACTATTGGTCGCCGTGACCGTGCAGGTATATTGCGTGCTGTTGGTCAGGCTAGTTACCGAGATTGGACTACTGGTGCCCGTGCCGGTTTTGGTGGTGCTGCCGGTTACGCACGAAGCGGTGTAAGCGCTAATCGTCGCGCCGCCATTGGAACTAGGCGCGGTAAAGGCGATGCTGGCACTTGAATTGCCTGCCGTGGCAGCGCCTATGGTGGGAGCGCCCGGTATCGTAAGCGTTGACGAAACCGGCGTTACATACACCGCGCTCGAGGCAGAGCTGGTTCCCGCACTATTGGTGGCCGTGACCGTGCAGCTATAGACCGTGCTGTTGGTCAGGCTAGTTACCGAGATCGGGCTGCTGGTACCGGCGACAGTTCTGGTCGTCGCGCCGCTGGCGCTGCAAGTGGCGGTGTAGCCGCTAATCGTAGCGCCACCCGTGGAGCTAGGCGCCGTAAAGGCGATGCTGGCGCTGGCGTTGCCCGCCGTGGCCGTACCGATGGTGGGGGCACCTGGCACTGTCACCGTGGTCGTTGTCGAACCCGGCGTCACCGAGGCCGAGCCCGAGGACGCGCTGGTTCCCTTGGCATTGGTCGCCGTGACCGTGCAGCTGTACGTCGAGCCCTTGGTCAAGCTCGATACCGTGAGCGGGCTGGTGGTGCCCGTGCCGGTCTTGGTCGTAGAACCGGTGACGCAGGAGGCGGTGTACTTGGTAATGGCCGATCCGCCCGTGGAGCTGGGCGCCGTAAAGCTAACGCTGGCGCTGGTGTTACTTGCCGAGGTAGCAGTCCCAATCGTGGGGGCACCGGGCACGGTGACCGGCGTCACCGACACCGCACTCGAAGAGGCACTGCTGCCAGCGCTGTTGGCAGCTGCCACCGTGCAGCTGTAGGCGGAGCCGTTGGTCAGGCCTGTTACCGAGATAGGGGTGGTGGTCGCCGTGCCGGTGATCGTGTTTGAGCCGTTCACGCAGGAGGCGGTGTAGCCAGTAATGGCCGAGCCGCCCGTGGAGCTGGAGGCCTTAAAGGCGATGCTGGCGCTGGCGTTACCCGCTGTGGCCACCACGCTGCTGGGGGCGCTAGGCACCGTCGCGGGCGTGACCGACACCGTGCCCGAGGCCACACTGCTGCCAGCGCTGTTGGTGGCCTTGACCGTGCAGCTGTAGGCTGAGCCGTTGGTCAGGCTCGATACGGTGATCGGGCTGGTGGTGCCGGTGCCGGTTTTGGTGGTAGATCCGGTCACGCAGGACGCGGTGTAAGCCGTAATGCTTGATCCGCCCGTGGAGCTGGGCGCGGTAAAGGCGATGCTGGCACTGAGGTTGCCCGCTGTCGCAGTACCGATGGTGGGCGCGCCGGGCACGGTCCTGGGTGTAACCGATACGGCACTCGAGGCCGCACTGCTGCCAGCGCTGTTGGTGGCCTTGACCGTGCAGCTGTAGGCCGAGCCATTGGTCAGGCCGGTAACCGAGATGGGCGTTTTGGTGGCAGTGCCTGTGACCGTGGTTGAACCCGTCACGCACGAGGCGGTGTAGCTGCTAATGGTTGCGCCGCCATTGGAACTGGGCGCGGTAAAAGCGATGCTGGCGCTGGCGTTACCCGCGGTGGCTGCGCCAATGGTGGGCGCGCCGGGCACGGTTACTGCGCCAAAGGCTGCGGAGCTCAGTCCTGCCATCGACAAAAAACCAAAGACGGTTAAGAAATGTTTAAAACCCGACTTCTGCATGTTCATGGCTGGTTCTCAAGTTAAGCGGCTGTTGTACAAAAGTTCATTGCGCGCTGATTTACACGGTTTTAGATTCGAAAAAAAATACACAATTACAAAAGGCAAAAAACGTTTTTACACACACTTCGCCGCCTAGCTCAGTGCGCACCGATTGCACTATCCGCGGTACAACCGAAGGTGTGCAGCATGTGGACTTTGCTAAACACCGCCGTTTGAACCTCTCCTGCGCGCTGCACCTGCACGGTGTAAGTCATCTCCTGTGCGCTGAGACGCGCTCCAGCAAACCAACGAAGTGCAATTTCGGTGCACGCGGTGGCCAAGCTGGGCGGATCAAAATCCAAAAGTGCCCACCACTCCAGTTGCGGTGTGCTCACCCCATCTTCGGCATGGACCGAGACCAACAAATGCGCTTCCTTAACCCGCGCCGCCTTGCCGCCTACCGCCAAATAAAAGCTGCTCTCCAACTGCGCCAAGATCTCCTTGCGGTGCGCCCGAATCTCGCCGGGCTGTAGCAAACCGTCGCCGTCGTCATCCGCGCCCTCAAACACGGCCACAGGCACGCCGATCAACACGACCGCATCCTGCGCGCGCACCTGCACCGCGCCCACGCCCGCTGACATCACATGCCCCTGCGCACTGTGCGCAAACAGCAGGCCGGCCACCAGTAACAGCGACAGCCGGCCCAGCCACTTGCAACAGCCGGCCTTATCTGCACCCATCAGGCCGATTGCCCTTGGCTATCACTGGGAAGTAGCCCAAGAGGAAGGGTTCTGGCCGAACACACAGCGCTGAATAAAGGGATAGCTGTCGGTGATGTAGTAGTGGTACACCGCCGTTGAGGGCGACTCGGGCGTGACGCCATAGCGTCCGTTACAGGCATCCAGATCACCGCCCGCCGTCGCGTCAAATACCCAGTCCTGCTCAAACGCGCCGTAAGGCGCCAAGGTAGCGCTGGGTCGGTCGGTGTAACCGGCAGCCGTAATTTCTGCCGCAGTGCGCAGGCGGTAGTTGGATTTCATGATCTTCACTCCACCGGTCGTACTCGTACGCGCGCTGTAACCGTAGCGCGCATAGATCGGGAAGCCGTCTGCTGCAAAGGCCACCAGGGTCATGGTGCTATTGCCCTTGCCGATGCGGGCCACATGCCCCTCGGGGACTCCGTGGTAGTGGTAGTTGCCGTAGGTCAGCATGGTGGAGCCGCTGATCGTTGGTTGGTTGTGGGAATTGCTGGGGTCCAAACCAACGTCCTGGTACAGGTTCTTACCCACCACTTGGTAGGTGGTCCCACTGGTGCCTGAATAGGTCTCCGCAGTGCCTGGCTCGATTAACACGCTGTTATTTGCATAGTTGTAACGCACGAACTTGCAACGGTAGGTCGTGGTCCCTGTGCTGTAGAAGGTCGCGTTGGTCCCACTCGGGCTACTGCTTGAAGTGTACGAATAGCAACTTGAGGTGTCGTAACCATTGCTACCCATCGAGTAGGCAGTGGAAATGGTGCCGGCATAAGGCATAGCCTTGGACACCGTGGCAGTACCGATGTAGTTTGGGTTACCCGAAAAATAAGGCGAGCCGCTGTAACCCGACAGACCGTTGGTAAAAAACTTGGACGCAATGTGGTCAGGCAAGGCGTTCCCAGTCAAAGTTCGGGTAGTGGTACCGGTACAGGTATATGCCGCCGCACTGGTTCCGGTTGTGGTCGTCGTGGAACTGGTCGAGTAAGTGATGCTTGGAACAGCGCCGGTGCCAGTAGCCGATTGGTTGGTGTAGCCGCAATAACTGGAATACGCAGGGTAAGCGGTGATGTGCGTGGTGTTGACCGTGCTGGATAACACGCCCGATGCATCGGACGGGCCCGCATTGGGGATGACTGCGCTGCTGGTGCCCGAAACCGCAAGCGCATACTTACCACTGGAATCCACCGCCCATGAGCCGACCGAGCAGGTATAGCTTTTGCCGTTGGTCAATCCACTGACTACCAGAGGATTGGTCACATTGGCCATAGGGTTGCTGGTGGTGCCAGCACTGTACTCCGCACTGCCCATGCTGGTATTGCTCACACCTGTGTCCGAAGATGTGCACATGGCGATGTAACTGGTGGCCGGCGTATCTGAGGCCGAAGTCGCCGTTGTGACTTTGGCGCCAATGAAGTTGAACTGCACGCTGATGCGGCTGTCGCCCGGCAAGACCCCATTCACGCTGGGGGATACGATGGTCAAGGACGCCGCCGCAGTCGTTCCAGAAACCGCCGTAGAGGCACTGCTGGAGCCCGTGGAATTAGTGGCAGTGACCGTGCAACTGTAGGCGAGGCCGTTGGTCAGACCAGTCAACCAAATCGGACTGGAAGCGAAGTTACTCGACGTAACAGCGGTACCGCCGCTGGGCGTGCAGATCGCGGAATAATAGCTGGCTGTACCGCCGGTGCTTGCCGGCGTAAACGCAATCAGCACACTGCTGGCCATACCGTTGACGCTGGAGATGGTGGGCGCGCTTGGCGCAGAAGCACCAGATGAAACCGGCGTAACCGATACCGAACCCGAAGCCGAGCCGGTTCCCGCACTATTGGTGGCCGTGACCGTGCAGCTATAAACGGTGCTGTTGGTCAAGCCCGTGACCGAAATCGGGCTGCTGGTGCCCGTGGCAGTCATGGTGGTCAAGCCCGTAGCTGCGCACGAGGCGGTGTAGCCCGTGATTGTCGCGCCGCCGGTAGAGCTAGGTGCCGTAAAGGCGATGCTGGCGCTGGCGTTGCCCGCCGTGGCCGTACCGATGGTGGGAGCACCTGGCACCGTTACCGTTGACGAAACCGGCGTTACATACACCGCGCTCGAGGCCGAGCCGGTTCCCGCACTATTGGTGGCCGTGACCGTGCAGCTATAGACCGTGCTGTTGGTCAGGCTAGTTACCGAGATCGGGCTGCTGGTACCGGCGACAGTTCTGGTCGTCGCGCCGCTGGCGCTGCAAGTGGCGGTGTAGCCGCTAATCGTAGCGCCACCCGTGGAGCTAGGCGCCGTAAAGGCGATGCTGGCGCTGGCGTTGCCCGCCGTGGCCGTACCGATGGTGGGGGCACCTGGCACTGTCACCGTGGTCGTTGTCGAACCCGGCGTCACCGAGGCCGAGCCCGAGGACGCGCTGGTTCCCTTGGCATTGGTCGCCGTGACCGTGCAGCTGTACGTCGAGCCCTTGGTCAAGCTCGATACCGTGAGCGGGCTGGTGGTGCCCGTGCCGGTCTTGGTCGTAGAACCGGTGACGCAGGAGGCGGTGTACTTGGTAATGGCCGATCCGCCCGTGGAGCTGGGCGCCGTAAAGCTAACGCTGGCGCTGGTGTTACTTGCCGAGGTAGCAGTCCCAATCGTGGGGGCACCGGGCACGGTGACCGGCGTCACCGACACCGCACTCGAAGAGGCACTGCTGCCAGCGCTGTTGGCAGCTGCCACCGTGCAGCTGTAGGCGGAGCCGTTGGTCAGGCCTGTTACCGAGATAGGGGTGGTGGTCGCCGTGCCGGTGATCGTGTTTGAGCCGTTCACGCAGGAGGCGGTGTAGCCAGTAATGGCCGAGCCGCCCGTGGAGCTGGAGGCCTTAAAGGCGATGCTGGCGCTGGCGTTACCCGCTGTGGCCACCACGCTGCTGGGGGCGCTAGGCACCGTCGCGGGCGTGACCGACACCGTGCCCGAGGCCACACTGCTGCCAGCGCTGTTGGTGGCCTTGACCGTGCAGCTGTAGGCTGAGCCGTTGGTCAGGCTCGATACGGTGATCGGGCTGGTGGTGCCGGTGCCGGTTTTGGTGGTAGATCCGGTCACGCAGGACGCGGTGTAAGCCGTAATGCTTGATCCGCCCGTGGAGCTGGGCGCGGTAAAGGCGATGCTGGCACTGAGGTTGCCCGCTGTCGCAGTACCGATGGTGGGCGCGCCGGGCACGGTCCTGGGTGTAACCGATACGGCACTCGAGGCCGCACTGCTGCCAGCGCTGTTGGTGGCCTTGACCGTGCAGCTGTAGGCCGAGCCATTGGTCAGGCCGGTAACCGAGATGGGCGTTTTGGTGGCAGTGCCTGTGACCGTGGTTGAACCCGTCACGCACGAGGCGGTGTAGCTGCTAATGGTTGCGCCGCCATTGGAACTGGGCGCGGTAAAAGCGATGCTGGCGCTGGCGTTACCCGCGGTGGCTGCGCCAATGGTGGGCGCGCCGGGCACGGTTACTGCGCCAAAGGCTGCGGAGCTCAGTCCTGCCATCGACAAAAAACCAAAGACGGTTAAGAAATGTTTAAAACCCGACTTCTGCATGTTCATGGCTGGTTCTCAAGTTAAGCGGCAAATGGATGAAGAATTTACTGAGCTCGATTTAAATGAATTCACATTACGATTTCATGAATTTGTTGATTTAAATCAATTTACCGTTAAATTCTATTGTAAAAAACACAAATTTTATTGACGGCTGATATTTTTAACGCATCTATAAGCGCACTAAAAATGTGCGCGCTATTTACAACTGATATTTTTAACGCACCTATAATCGCACTAAAAATGTGCGCGCTATTCACAACTGATATTTTTAACGCGCCTATTAGCGCACCAAAAGTGTGCGCTCTATGCGGGATTTGGAGTTTGGCCAGGCCAGAACGCTGACTTTTGCAGACCTTCCGTGAGCGCTCCTATTTTTCTCTCAATAGACTTTCTGTCTAACAGGCTACCGAAATACCTCGCCCAAGGGCCCGCCTCCGTTCATCCTTAAACGTTGTAGACAGAGCGAACTTACAAGCCCAAACCAGCAGACCATGCGCGGAGCCGATGCCATCACTGAGAGCTTGTTCTCGATGCGTCGTCTGGGGGACTTCGTGCCGGACCATCATCCTCTGCGCCCGGTACGTAAGATGGTGAATTCTAAAAACTCGAATTCGGTATGCCATAGGGTTGTCAAGGCATTTTTCAATTGAAGCCAGCGCTTGAAAAGCAGCCGCTAGGTTTTACCGCCCGGCGGCCTTTTTTGTGGGCAGTGGCCAGTGCAGGTGGGTTAGACTCACCGGAAGATAAATTCGCCTCCTGCAAGTTGGTGCCTAAGGCGTATTTCTCGTCCGCTTACGCCCGCCCAACTTCAGTCGGCACTGCGGTAGCGTGGGCAAACCATTTTTCTGCCGCAGTAGTTTTTTCCTAGCCCGACCAAATTTTCAAGTCGCACCGCTTTGAACGACAAGCAAACCATCCCCTCAGTGCAAATCATCCCGGTCATCCTCTGCGGTGGCTCTGGCACCCGGCTGTGGCCCTTAAGTCGCAAAAGCTTTCCCAAGCAATTTGTTCCTTTGATTGAGGGCAAAAGCCTGTTGCAACTGACCCTGGAGCGCGTGGCTTTGCTGAGCAAAGACGTCATTTGCGTCGCATCCGAGGACCACCGGTTTTTGGTGTCGCAGGCGATGCAGGCTGCGGGCATGCAGGGCACCCTTTTGCTAGAGCCGGTGGCGCGCAACACGGCGGCGGCGATGGCCATAGCCGCGATTACGGCGGTGCCGGACGCTTTGCTGCTGTTTTGCCCTTCGGACCACCATATTCCGGATGCCAAGGCTTTCGCCCAAGTGGTGCAAAAAGCTTGCGAGGCAGCACAAACCGGTGCCATCGTCACGTTTGGTATCAGCCCCAGTTTCCCCAGCACCGCCTATGGCTATGTCCGCCAAGGGGAACCCCGACCGGACGGCAGCTTTACCGTGGAAGGTTTTACCGAAAAGCCCGCTCTGGACAAGGCGCAAGCCTTGTTGCTGACTGGTCGCGCGCTGTGGAACGGTGGGATATTCCTCTGCAGCGCCGCCACCTTGCTGGGTGCCTTGGAGCGGCATGCCCCTGACATCTTGCGGTCCTGCCGGCAAGCCATGGCCGCTTCCACACGAGACGGTCAATTCCTACGTCCCCAAGCCCAAGCCTTTGACGCGTGCCGCTCGGAGAGTATCGATTACGCAGTCATGGAGCATCACCACAACGTAGCAGTGCTGCCTTTTACCAGCGCGTGGAGTGATGTTGGCAGCTGGAACGCGGTAGCCGAGCTCAGCGCCCCGGACGCCCAAGGCAACCGTATCCACGGCCAGGGTCTGGCGATGGACGCGCACAACACTTTTGTCCATGCGCCACACCGCCCGGTGGTGGCTTTGGGTACCCATGACTTATTGATCGTGGATACGCCAGACGCACTTCTGGTTGCACACAGTAGCCAGGTCGAACAGGTGAAACAAGTGGTGGCGCGTTTGGATGCGGACAAGGTGGCCCAATCGGTCCAGCACCGCAAAGTAGCCCGCCCTTGGGGCACCTACGATAGCGTGGATGTAGGCGAGCGGCATCAGGTCAAGCGCATCAGCGTGCGTCCGGGTGCTAAGCTGAGCCTGCAAATGCACCACCATCGGGCCGAGCATTGGATTGTGGTCAAAGGGACTGCCCTGGTTACGCGCGGCGAAGAGCAGGTATTGCTGACTGAAAACCAAAGTACCTATATCCCTTTGGGCGTCACCCACCGCTTAGAAAATCCAGGCAAGACGGATCTAGAAATTATCGAAGTCCAGTCCGGTAGTTACTTGGGCGAAGACGACATCGTGCGGTTTGAGGATACTTATGGGCGTGACAGAAAGCAGCCCTAAGATATATGTCGCCGGGCACCGGGGGATGGTGGGCAGTGCTATCGTGCGGGCTTTGCAAAGCCAAGGCCAAAGTAATTTGCTTACACGCACCCACGCCGATTTGGACTTGACCAACCAAGCCGCGGTAAACGCGTTTTTCGTAGAAGAAAAGCCCGATCAGGTGTATCTGGCCGCAGCCAAAGTGGGCGGCATCCATGCCAACAACACCTACCCGGCGGATTTCATTTACCAAAACCTGATAGTGCAGGTCAACGTCGTTGAAGCGGCTTTGCGCAATGGCGTCAAAAAGCTTCTTTTTCTAGGCTCTAGCTGCATTTACCCGCGCTTGGCAGAGCAACCGATGCGCGAAGACGCCTTGTTGACCGGTTTGCTAGAGCCGACCAATGAGCCTTACGCCATCGCCAAAATTGCGGGCATCAAACTCTGCGAAAGCTATAGTCGGCAATATGGCGCCAGCCATGGCGTGGATTACCGCAGCGTGATGCCGACCAATTTGTACGGCCCCGGAGATAACTACCACCCGGAAAACAGCCACGTTATTCCAGCGCTCATCAGGCGTTTTCATGAAGCCAAAGTGTCGGGCGCGCCCAGTGTCATCATATGGGGCAGCGGTACCCCAAGACGCGAGTTTTTGTATGTGGACGATATGGCAGCGGCCAGCGTGTTTGTGATGAACCTCCCTCGGGCGATTTACCAGCAACACACCCAATCCATGCTCAGCCATATCAATGTGGGCTTTGGAAGCGATATCACTATCGTCGAGTTAGCGCAGGCCGTGGGGCGGACAGTGGGCTACGGGGGCACTATCGAGTTTGACAGCAGCAAGCCTGATGGAGCGCCGCGCAAATGGATGGACAGCAGTCGGCTGAATGCTTTGGGTTGGCAAGCCCAAGTGGCGCTTGCTGATGGTTTGAAGCAGGCCTATGCTTCATTTCTTGGTCTCGGCAGACCATTGTTGGAAAAGGTGGAATGATTACAATGCAATCATTGAAATCATTCCACAGAGTGTCAGTATGAGCAGCATCACCATTCGCAACCTCGACGATAGCCTCAAAGCTCGTCTGCGCCTGCGCGCTGCGCGGCATGGCTTGTCGATGGAGCAAGAAGTCAGGAATATTCTGCAAACCACGCTTTGCGCAGAGTCAGGGTCAAGCCCAGGTTTAAGTTTTGCCCAGCGAATAAACCAGCGCTTCAAAGGCTTGGGTGGTGAAGCCCTTGCGATACCAGAGCGGCAAGAGGCACGCCCAGCGCCAAATCTTGACGCCCCATGACCACGGGATTTCTATTGGACACCAATGTGCTGTCAGAGCTTATGCGTGAAAGCCCAGCTAAAGAGGTCATGAGCTGGCTCGATGCGCAGGCTGAAAGTTTGCTGCACACCAGCACCGTTACGCAAGCGGAGGTACTGACCGGCATTGCCTTTTTACCGCCAGGCAAGCGCCGTGACGCGCTTGCAAGCAGCGCGGACCAACTTTTTGAGCACGATTTCAGCGGGCGTTGCCTGGTGTTTGGCAGTGCAGCGGCAGAGCAATGCGCATTGGTT
>Ga0214919_10009297_pt1 | contig 12702 bp, 13 predicted proteins | sample LL1503_MetaG_FD_177994 | JGI IMG/M metagenome (GOLD analysis project Ga0214919, IMG submission 177994) | Freshwater microbial communities from Lake Lanier, Atlanta, Georgia, United States - LL-1503 | ecosystem: Environmental > Aquatic > Freshwater > Lake | place: USA: Georgia | collected...
ATGTGCACATCGCTGATGATGAGGTCCGGAGTGATCTGCAGGCAGGAAGCCGCGGCTTCGAGTCCATTGGCAACGCTGCGGACCATGTAGCCGGCGTCCAGCAAGTAGCGCGACAGGAGCTCCCTCTGGTCTGCGTCATCCTCGACGATGAGGATGGTCTTGTTCTTGTCCACCGAGTCGTTCCTATGCAGGCAAATGCGTGGTCACGGACTCTAGCAGCATCTCGGCCGTGATCGGCTTGGTCAGGTATGCGACGGCGCCGAGTTTGTCGCCGCGACTGCGGCCCTTGCGGTCCGCGGTGAGGAAAATCACCGGGATATCGGCCATTGCAGGCTCGGATTTGAGGATCTCGATCATCTGGAACCCGTCCATGCGCGGCATGTGGACATCGCTGATGATGAGGTCAGGGGTATGCGAGAGGCACGAGGCCGCGGCTTCGAGCCCGTTTGAAACGGCGCGCACGATATAGCCCGCCCCCAGCAGGTGGTGGTTGATCAGCGCGCGCATGTCGTCGTCGTCTTCGACGACCAGAATAGTTTTGGCCATGGGGAGATTGTCTATCGACCACGCCCCCCTTAGCAAGCAAGAACCGGGGACAGACCCCGGTTTTAAACGGGGTCTGTCCCGGGTTTCAAGTGTTAAAGCCTTTGCCCTCGCCCGCCAGCTTCGCCAGCAGCGGCGCGGGCTTCCACAGGGCGCCCTGGTAGCCCTGGTGGAATTTCTCCACCGCCGCCAGCACCTTGGGCAGGCCGACCGTGTCGGCGTAGAACATCGGGCCACCCCGGTAATGCGGGAAGCCGTAGCCGGTCATGTAGACGACGTCGACGTCAGAGGCGCGAAGCGCAATGCCCTCCTCCAGGATCTTGGCCGCCTCGTTGACCATCGAGTAGATGAGGCGCTCGACAATCTCTTCGTCAGAAATCACGCGCGGCGTGACGCCGATTTCCTTGCGATAGTCGGCCAGCATCTTGTCGAACTCGGGGTCGGGGCGCGGCGTGCGGTCGCCGGCCTCGTAGCGGTACCAGCCCTTGCCGGTCTTCTGGCCAAAGCGCCCCGCCTCGCAGACGCGGTCGACGATCCTTGAATACGCGTAGTCCGGGCGCTCGGCCACGCGGCGCTTGCGCACGGCGAAGCCGACGTCGAGCCCGGCCATGTCGTACATCGTGAACGGGCCCATCGCGAGGCCGAACTTCTTCATCGCGGCGTCGACCTGCTGCGGCGTGGCGCCCTCGTCCAGCAGGTACCAGGCCTGGATGCCGTACTTTTCCATCATGCGGTTACCGATGAAGCCGTCGCACACCCCGGACACCACCGGGACCTTCTTCAGCTTCTTGCCCAGCGCGAGCGTGGTGGCGAGCACATCCTTGGCGGTCTTCGCACCGCGAACGACCTCGAGCAGGCGCATCACGTTGGCCGGCGAGAAGAAGTGCGTACCGACGACGTCCTGCGGGCGCTTGGTCGCCTCGGCGATCACGTTGATGTCGAGCGTGGACGTGTTCGTGGCGAGGATGGCGCCCGGCTTCATGATGGCGTCGAGCTTGGCGAACAGCTCCTTCTTGATATCCATGCGCTCGAACACCGCTTCAATCACGATGTCCGCATCCTTGACCGCGTTGAGGTCGAGAGTCGGCGTGATCAGCGCCATGCACTTGTCCATGGCCTCCTGCTTGAGGCGTCCTTTGGACACCGTGGCGGCGTAGTTCTTCCTGATGGTGGCGAGGCCCTTGTCGAGCGCCGCCTGAGAGGTCTCGACCAGCGTGACCGGGATCCCCGCGCTGACCAGGCTCATCGTGATCCCGCCGCCCATCGTGCCGGCGCCGACCATCGCGGCGGTGTCGAACTTGCGCACCGGCGTGTCCTCGGGCACGTCGGGGATCTTGGTCGTCTGCCGCTCGGCAAAGAACATGTGGCGCAGGGCCTTCGACTCGGTGCCGTCCACCAGGATCTGGAAACGCCGGCGCTCCTCCTGCTTGCCTTCGTCGAAAGGCAGCGTGGCGGCCGCCTCGACGCACCCCAGGATCTGCAGCGGCGCCGGGAAACCGCGTGCGGCCTTCTCGACTTCGACGCGTGCCGTCTCGAAAAACGCCTTCGGGTCGCCGTCGACCCGCACCGACTGGTCGCGCACGCGGCGCGGCCCCTTGCCGTCAGCCACGAGTTTATTCGCGAACGCAACCGCGCCCTCCAGCAAGTCGCCGGTGACGATTGCCTCGATCAACCCCAGCTCCAGCGCCTTCTCGGTCGTTACCGGATTGCCCGTGGTCATCATCTTGAGCGCCTCGGTGGCGCCCACGATGCGCGGCAGGCGCTGCGTGCCGCCCGCGCCCGGCAGGAGGCCGAGTTTCACCTCCGGCAGGCCCAAGGAGGACTTGGGCGCCGCCACGCGGTAGTGGCAGGCCAGCGCGAGCTCCAGCCCGCCGCCCAGCGCAAACCCGCTGATCGCCGCGACCAGCGGCTTGGTGAAACCGTCCTGCACCACCTGGATCTCGGCCATGGTCGGCGACATCGTCGACTTGGGCGTGTTGAACTCGCGGATGTCAGCGCCGCCGGAAAAGGCCTTGGCGGTGCCCATGATCACCAGCGCCTTCACGGCCGGGTCGGCCGCCGCTTTCTGCAGGCCGTCCATGATGCCGGGCCGCAGCACGCTGCCCAGGCCGTTGACGGGGGGGTTGTTCATGGCGATGACGGCGACGCCGTCATGCACGGTATAGGTGACTGCTTCACTCATGGTTTTCTCCAGGCACATTGGGGTCGCCGGGCCTCACGGACCGGCGGATGGATCCCTATGGTTTAACAGAACTGGAATCCCGGCGGCTGCGATTTCGCTCTGCGGATTACAGCCCCCCGCCGGTTACGCTGCCTCGGCCACCAGCCGCCGCAACTCGCGCTTCAGGAGCTTGCCGACCGGGTTGCGGGGCAGCGCGTCCACCGGCATCAGCCGCTCGGGCAGCTTGTAGGCGGCGATCCGCTTTTCAGTGCGCAAAAATTCGACCAGTTCGGGCAGCGAGAGCGACTGTCCTTCGTGCGTGGCGACGACAGCGCAAACCCTCTCACCCATCACATCGTCGGGATAGCCGACGACAGCGGCTTCACGCACCTTGGGGTGCGCGAGGAGCAGCGCTTCGATCTCCTCGGAGGAAATATTGAAGCCGCCGCGCACGATGATGTCCTTGAGGCGCCCGACGAACCGGTAAAGCTCATTGCGCTCGCCGGCGATCTCGAACAGGTCGCCGCTCCGGTAGTAACCGCGGTCGTCGAACGCCTTCGCCGTCATCTCGGGCGCACGGAAATAGCCCGAGAAGACGGACGGCCCGGTCGCGCGCAGTTCGCCAGGCCGCCCCGGAACGGTGATGTTCTCGCCACTGTCGGGGTCGACCAGGCGCGTACGCACCCGCCGGGCCACCGGCAGCTTCCAGTCGTACCCGTCGACGCCGAAGCGCGGGAAATAGCTCGCCCTTTGCACCGGGTCGGGCAGGTCAAGCGCACTCGAGGTGAGAGATGCGCCTTCGTTGCTGCCGAAATAGTTGATCACATCGATGCCATAGCGCTCACTGAAGACGCGCGCCGTCCACTCGGCCAACGGCCCGCTCGCGGACCCGATCGCACGCAACGGAATGTCTTTCATGAGGTCCGGGTTCTGTGCCAGTGCCGCAAGGATAGGGGGCGCGACGACCGTGTAATGGACCGCCTCGTCGCGCACCTGGGCGAGGAATGTCGGCAGGTGGAAGGGATGATGGAGCACCAGCTTCCCGCCAGTGGTGAGCCACGGCAGGAACTGGCCCGCGATCCCGGCCATGTTGACGAGCGGGAAAGCATTCAGCAGGTGGCAGCCTGGCGCCAGGCCGCCCGAAAGGACGATGGCCTCCGGGAAACCGAGCCACTCGTTGTGGCTGCGCGGCACGCCCTTGGGCACGCCTTCGGTTCCAGAGGTCCAGCAGATGCTGGCGACCTCATCGGCGTCCACCGGGTGCTGCCGTTCGTGCCGCGCGACGCTCTCGGCGTCCGCCACTATGGGCGGCAGCGCGTCGACGGCGACGACCACCCGGACGGAGGGGTGGCGGGTCGCCAGGTCGCGCATCATTGCCGCGTGGCCATGGCGCAGGATGCGCTCCGCACTGACCAGCGCCGCGGGGCGCGTCAGGCCGAGGATGTGCGTGAGTTCGTGCTCGCGGGGTACTGCACCGGGACGGGCGTGACGATCAGGCCGAGCTTCAGGCACGCGAGGTAAATCGCCGGCAGTTCCACGCAGTTCGGCAGTTGCACGCAGACTATGTCGTCCTTGGCCAGCCCCAGTTCGAGGAACAGCGTGGCGAATCGCAGCACTTCGGCGTCAAGCTCGCGCCAGGTCAGTCGGCGCGGCGCCCCGTCCACGACTTCGGCACGGTTGGGCGGATCCACCAGGGCATCCGTATCGGGGTGTGCCCGCAGCGCCTCCGCATAGACGTCGTGAATACGGCGCCGCCCCCACCAGCCACGCGCGCTGTACTCGGCAATGCGCTCCTTCGGGACAAGAATCATTTCCGACTGGCTAATCGGGCTGGATGCCGGCTTCGCGCACCGCCCGCGCCCAGGTGTCGACCTGCACCTTCATGAAGGCGGCGAACTCCTCGGGCGTGGAGCCTTCGGGCTCGAAGTTCTGCCGCGCCAGCGCCTCGATGACTTCGGGACGCTTCAGTACGGAATTCACTTCGCGGGACAGGCGCTCCACGACATCGCGCGGCATGCCTGCGGGGCCGAACAGCCCGCCCCAGGCGACGAGCGAGTATTCCGGAAAGCCCGCCTCGGCCATCGTGGGCACGTCCGGCAGGTTCGGGCTGCGCTTGGGCAGGAGCGTGGCAAGCGCACGTACCTTGCCCTCCCGGGCGAGGCTGACCCCAGGCACGGGGCTGGCGATCGAAAGGTGCAGCCGCCCGCCGAGCAGGTCTGTCATTACCGGGCCGTCACCCTTGTACGGGACCTGCATCATGCTTGTCTTGGAAAGCGACATCAGCTGAGCCGTTGCGAGGATGCTGGTCGCGTGACCGGTGCCGTAATTGAGCTTGCCCGGGTTGGCCCGTGCATGGCCGACAAGCTCGGCAAGCGTGCGTACGGGCAAGTCGCGGTTCACGAAAAGGTAGATGCCGATGCGCCCGATCATCGAGACCGGCGTGAAATCCGCGATCGGGTCATACGGGGGAAGCTTACGCATCGCGGGCACGGCGTTCATTGCGGTGTTGGAAGCAAAGAACAGGGTATAGCCGTCGGGTGCAGATTTCGTCAGCAGCCCCCCGGCGATGGCGCCGTCCGCGCCGGGCCGGTTATCGACGACCACCTGCTGGCCCAGCGCCTGCGACATCGCCTGCGCCAGTACACGGCTCGCCGAGTCGACCGCCCCCCCTGCAGGGAAAGGCACCAGCAGGCGGATCGGCTTGGAAGGGAACTGCGCGTTGGCGCTCGAACATAACAGCGCGACAGCCAGCGCCGCGGTAAAGCTGAGCATGCGATGCATCATAGGACCGCCTTCAGGTGTGGTTGCCGGACTACTCGGCCTTGATTCCCGCCGCGCTCGCCACGCCGGACCAGCGTTTGCCTTCCTCGACAATGATCCTGCGGAATTCCTCGGCCGTAGTGCCCATCGGCTCCACGCCCATGGACTGGAAGCGCTCGCGCAACTCGGGCAGCCTGGAGATGCGGATCATCTCTGCCTCGAGCTTCTTGACGATCGCCACAGGTGTGCCCGCCGGCGCCATAAGCCCGACCCAGGTGTAAACCTCCATGCCCTCGAAGCCCGCTTCGGCGGTGGTGGGCAGGTCAGGAAAGGAGGCGCTGCGCTTGTCGTTGGCGAAGGCCAGCGCGCGCACCTTGCCCCCCTTGATCGGCCCGGCCAGTGGAGGCGTATCCAGCAACACCATCGTCACCTGGTTGGACAGCAGCGCGGTCACGCCGTCGCCGCTGCTTTTGTACGGGATGTGCAGGAAATTCGTGCCGGTTTTCTGCTTGAGCAGTTCAACGCCGAGCTGGAACAGCGGACCGGCCGCGCCGTAGCTGACTTCGTTGGGCCGGCCCTTCGCGTACTCCACGAGCTCCTTCACGGAATTCACCGGCAGCGAGGCGTTCACCGCCAGGATGAACGGGAGCTTGCCGAGGATCGAGATCGGAGCGAAATCCCGCAGCGGAGAGTAAGGCAGCTGCGCACGCACGATAGGGTTCATGGTGAGCGGTCCCGACGGCGTGGCAAGCAGCGTGTAGCCATCCGGAGGCGACTTGGCCGCGAGTTCGGTCCCGGCCAGGGCAAGGGTACCGGGACGATTCTCCACCACCACCGGCTGCCCGAACGCCGTGGACAATTCCTTGGCGGCGAGTCGCGCCATGATGTCGGTACCTCCGCCCACGGCGTAGGCAACGATCAGCTTGACCGGCCTGGAGGGATAGGCGCGCACAGGATCGTCCTGCGAATACGCGGATGAAACGAGAAGCAGTGCGGCGGCGAGGCCGAGCCAGGGCTTGAAGCAGGCGGACATGGGTTCGGTTCCGGGTGTGGTTACTTGGAGGACGCTGCGGTTTCGCCCGGCTGGACCGGCAGCGCGCCGACATGGGCGCGCTTCTTCCATTGCTTGGTCGGATTGCCTTCGCGAATCGCCTTCAGCTCGCGCCAAAAGATGCGGCGCAGCGTCTGCACACCGAGATCCGAGCGGCCCAGCAGTTCATTGTCGCGGTCGGCAATCGTGCCCTGCCCGCGTTGCGCTAGGTAGTCCTGCGCGGAGATCAGCCCGGCGAGGTAATCCTCGGCCGGCGGCGCCTTGCCCTGGTGGAACAGCTCGTCGTAATGCTCGGCGGCGTTGTAAGTCCCGTACTTCGAGAAGTACTCGCCGAACCGGCGGTTGGCCTCCGCATTGGCCGACGACATCGCGTACAGCGTAAAGCGGGTGGCGTGCGTGTCGTCGTTGGGCACCATCCAGATGACGAAGTCGATCCACGGGTCGCCGGGCGCGAGGCCGGGAACCACAACGTGATTGTTGTTCGGGAAAGTCCAGTCGCTTTTCCTCACGTTGTCCTTGGAGCGCGTGGCCGTCTGCTCGATGCCCGCCTCGGTCTCCAGGTAGGACAGGTCTGGAATCGCAGCGGTGACCGCGCCTGCGAAAGCGCCCACGCGCAGCGTCCGGTGCACGAAGCTCACATGGCACGCGTCCAACGAATTCTCGATCTGCTGGAACCAGTTCATGTCCCACTGCTCTTCGGTCGCGGCAATCAGCGGGTCGCCCTCCTCGAAGGCGTCTTTGCGCGGCAGGTCAAACTCCGGCGCCGGACCGTCGCCCAGGTACGCGAAGACCAGGCCGCAATACTCGCGCACCGGGTAGCCGGGAATCCTGCAGCTGGCCGGGACGCTCGCCTCCTTTTCCGCCGGGCGCTCCGTACATGCACCGCTGCCGTCGTACTGCCAGCCGTGGTACATGCAGCGGATGCGCTCGCCTTCCACCCAGCCCGTATGAAGTGCCGTCACCCGATGGCGGCACATGCCGCCCACCAGGTAGGGTGCGCCGCTCGCGCCGCGATAGAGCGTGAGGTCCTCGCCAAGGATGCGCACCGGCTTTGCCTTGCCGGTCTCGAGGTCCTTGGAAAGGGAGACCGGATGCCAGAACAACCGCAGCAGGCTCCCCATGGGCGTACCGCGGGTGGTCTGCGTGAGCAGCCTGAATTGCTCCGACCGCGCAGACGAACGCTCTTCTGTGCTCATGCTTGAAACGACGCGTCAGGCCGGCTGCAGGATATGGATGACCCGGCTGGCGATGAATTCCTTCGTCTTGGCGCCGTAGGCTGCCATGTGCGGTGCGGCGGCATGGGCCTTGAGGGCATCCATGCTCTCCCACTTCTCGATCACGAGGAACGTGTCCGGGCCGTACTTGGTCTGGAAGGCAAGCGCGTTCTCGGCATCGACGGCCGCGCCGTACTCGATGCAGCCCTGCTCGGCTTTCACCGCGGGGACGTTGGCGCGAAAGTGCGTGAGGATCGTGTCGCGCATGCCGGGTTTGGCCGTGATGACTGCAATTACGTGAATCATTGTTCTGCTCCTTCCATCGGCTTGTCGGGATAGTGCTGCGCAGTCGAACACAGCGGCACAAGCGCCCTGGTTCCCAGTTCAGGCAATGCCTCTGCGTGCATTGTTGTCTCCTTGAGTCTGTCGTGACCCAGACTAGGAGCGCCCTCCCCTGAAGTCAACTCGTTACGACAGGCATTTCAACATGCGGATTGCGCAGCGCGGATGGGCATGCCCGGGAAATTGAGAAAGCGAGGGAAAACCCTAGGCCAGCACCGCCACCGTCTTGCGCTTGACGAGGTCGAAGTCGATCTGCGCGCCTAGCCCCGGCCCCACGGGGGCCTGCACATAGCCATCCTTCCCGATCTCGATGTCCTTCGCGAGACCGTACTTCTGCGCCGCGTCCGGGAGCAGCACTTCGAAGAACTGGGTGTTGCGGATCGCCATCGCCACGTGCAGGTTCGCCACGTTGTTGAGCGAATTTCCGCCGTGGTGGATTTCGTAGTTCATGTGGAAGGCCTCGGCGAGGTGCGCGGTTTTCATCAGCGTGGTGATGCCGCCCTTTACGGCCACATCGCCGCGCAGGTAGTCCGTGGCTTTCTCGGTGATCCATTGCGCGTAGGACTCAAGCCCCCCGGCCGGGTACTCGGTGGCCATGATGGGGATCGAGAGCTTCTCGCGCAGCTTCACGTAGTTGTAGATGTCCTGGTCGGCGAGCGGATCCTCGTACCAGAAGAAACCGAGGTCCTGGATCGCGAGGCCCACGCGCAGCGCGACGTCGTACTGGTAGGCCCAGGTCGAATCGAGCATCAGCGTGTAATCCGGGCCGACGGCCTTGCGCACCGCCTCGCAGGTGACGATGTCTTCCTTCCAGACCTGGCGGGGATGGATCTTGTACGCCGCCCAGCCGGCATCGCGGAACTTCACTGCCTCCTCGGCATAGGCCTGCGGGCCGGAGAGCACCGCCGAGCTTGCGTAGGCGGGAATGCGGTCGCGGTAGGCGCCAAGCATCTGGTAGATCGGCAGGTTCGCCGCCTTGCCGGCAATGTCCCACAGCGCAACGTCAATTGCCCCGATCGAGCGTACGCTGGTGTTGCGGCCGCGCTTCCACATGCGCTGGTTCAGCAGCTCGCGGTTCATCGGGTCCTGCCCGAGCACGATGGGCTTGAGGAAGCGGATCAGGGCCGCAGCGTCCATGTCGGCCGGGTACATGGCCGAGCCGAGGAAAGCGTGGCCCGTAATGCCTGCGTCCGTCTCAATTGCCAGCAGCCCAAGCTTGCTGCCCTGCTGGAGCGTGCCGCTGTGGGCACCGTAGCTAAGGACGGGAATGTCTTCCCAGGCGAAGAGGGTAAGTGTGAGGTCGGTGATTTTCATCCCCCGAGTTTACTCCGCTACCCCAACCGCCCCCGCGCCTCCCGGTGCTGGATCGAATATTTCATTATCCGACCGATCATCGCCAGCACGGAGGCGAGGCCGAGCCCGAGCAGCAGCGCGCCGATCGCCGAACCGGAATGCGTGTACAGCGGTTTCACCTCGGTGCGCGTGGCAAGGTAGCGCGCGCGCACACGAACCAGTTCCTGCCTGAAAGTCGTCTCCACCAGCGTGCCGCCGTCCACGGGCAGAACCTTGTATTCAGTGACTGCCCCGGAAAAGGGGTTTTCGATGCGGCCCTCGGCGTGCGGCGGGAGCAGGCTGAAGCCGGGGCTCTTCTCCTTGAAAAGCGGTAACGCGGAAAGTGCCACCTGCGCGACACGAACCGCCCCCGGACTTGCAGGATCCGGCACGGTGGCCACGATCGCCATGCGCAGGTCCGGGCGTTCGCCGCGCGCCATCTCCCGGCCGCCGACTGACTCGAGCGGGCCCGCGCCCAGCAGGGTTCCGCCGGTACAACTGGCAACGAAGAACAGCGGCGAGCACATCACCGCCACGACCTTCTTGCCCCAGACGGTTTTCCGCTTCCTCGCCACCCAGCGCCCCCCCTCGCCCCAAGTGTGCACTTGCGGCCGGACTTAGGCAAAAGAAAGGGCGTCCCTGGATCGTGGGCCAGTAGTAAAGCTCGTAACGCATGCGCAGCCCTCCCTACTCGGGTTTGATATTCGCGTCCTTGATGACCTTCGCCCATTTGGCGACGGCGCCGAGGATGAAGGCCTGCAACTCCTCCGGGGAACTGCCGTAGACCACGATTCCTTGCGCAGCCAGTTTCTCGCGCAACTCGGGCTGCGCCAGCACAACGTTGGTCTCGCGATGCAACAGGGCCACGATTTCCTTGGGCGTGCCCAGCGGCGCCATCAGCGCATAAACGGCGGCGGCCTCGAATCCCGGCAGCCCCGCCTCCGCCATGGTGGGCAGGTCGGGCAGCAAAGGCGAGCGTTCACGCGTGGCTACCGCCAGCGCACGAACCTTGCCGGTCTTGATATGCGGCAGGTAGGCCGGCACGTTGTCGATCGCAAACGAGATGCGCCCGTCCATGATGTCCGGCACGAATTGCGCAGTGCCCTTGTAAGGCACGTAGACTGCGTCGATGCCTGCCATCTGCTTGAACATCTCACCGGTGAGGTGGAAGAACCCGCCCGCGCCGTTGGACGCGAAGTTGAGTTCACCGGGCTTGGCTTTCGCCAGCGCGATCAGTTCGGCGACGCTCGCGGCCTTGAGGCCTGGCGTCACGATGAGCACCGAGGTGCCGTGACCGATCATCGTGATCGGCGCAAAGTCGCGCCGGATGTCGTAACCGAGCTTGCGGTAGTAGGTCAGGCCGATCGCCGAGGAACTGACGCCGGACAGCAAAAGCGTGTAACCGTCGGGCGGGCTCTTGGCTGCGGCCTCGGTACCGATGTTGCCGGTCGCGCCGGGCTTGTTCTCGATGACGAAAGTCTGGCCGAGTCGCACTGCGAGCCGCTCGCTCACCGCGCGTGCGACGAGGTCCTGGCCCCCGCCCGGCGGCAGGGGCACGATCACCTTGATTGGTCTCGAAGGGTAGCGTTGTGCGAACGCATCGAACGGGCCGGCCAGTGCAATCGCAGACAACACGGCCAGCAGGAAGGGCTTCAGGCAGGCCATGGATTTCCGGTATCCTGTTCGCAAGGAGGCAACATGACAAAAATAGCACGCATTCTGGCCGGAACGGCGACTCTGGCGGCATTCACCTGGCCCGGTAGCGACCTGCAGGCAGACGCTCGATGAACGCATCACGCATCGTCGCCCTGGCGCTCGCCGTCTTTGCCTGCGCCGCTCAGGCCCAACCCTTCCCCTCCAAGCCACTGCGCCTTGTCATCCCTTTCGCCGCAGGCGGCACGGGGGATGTGCTGGGCCGGATGATCGCCCCGAAGCTTGGCGAAGGACTCGGCCAGCCGGTGGTAATCGATTTTCGCGCCGGGGCCGGTACGACACTCGCCACCGAACTCACCGCCAAGGCACCGCCCGACGGTTACACGATCCTGCTGTCGGCATCGACGACGATGGCGATCAATGCCACGCTTTACTCGAAGCTGCCCTATGACACGGTCAAGGACCTGGCGGCAGTGACGATGATCGCGGCCATCCCCAACATCCTTGTGGCCCATCCCGCGGTGCCGGCCAATACCGTGCAGGAACTCATTGCGCTGGCGAAGGCGAAACCAGGCTCGCTCAGCTTCGCTACGCCCGGCAGCGGCACGACGCCGCACCTGTCCACCGAATTGTTCAAGAACCTCGCCGGCATCCAGATGACGCACATCCCGTACAAGGGCGCGGGCCCGGCGATGGTCGACGTGGTCGGCGGCCATGTGCAACTGCTGATGGACAACATCCCCTCGGTGCAGACCAATGTCTCGGGGGGACGGTTGAAGGTGATAGGCGTGACCAGCGCCAAGCGCTCGGGCGCCATGCCGAACGCGCCGACGTTCGCCGAGTCAGGCCTCCCGGGATTCGAAGCCAACTCCTGGTGGGCGCTGCTCGTGCCGGCGGCCACGCCGCGCGACATCGTCGCCCGGCTCAACGCCGAAATGCTCAAGGTGCTGCAGAGCGCCGAGACCCGCGAGAAATTCCTCGGCGTGGGCGCCGAGCCGGCACCCGGCACGCCGGAAGAGGCGAACTCGCACATCCGCGGCGAAGTCGCCAAGTGGGCGCCGATCGTGAAGGCTTCGGGAGCACGTGTCGACTGATGTGGAACCTGTCCTTCACCGCGCCTGAAGTCATCGAGGCGCGCGTCCTCACCAGAATGCCGGACCGGCTGCGCCGGCCGGAGCCCTCCGACTGGGCGAACGCGAACAAACCCGGGCTGGTCACCGACAGCTTCATCGAAGGCCCCGCCTTCGACCGGGCGGGCAACCTCTACATCACCGACATCCCTAGTGGGCGGATTTTCCGCATTTCGCCGACGCTCGACTGGGCACTGGTGGCCGAATACGAAAGCGGCTGGCCCAACGGCATCGCCATTCATCGTGACGGCAGCCTTTGGGTGACCGACTATCGCCGCGGGCTGCTCCGGATCGACCCCGCGAAAGGCACGCCCGAAACGATCAAGGGCCACCGCAACAGCGAATCGTTCAAGGGACTGAACGACCTCACCTTCGATGCCGAAGGCACCTGCTACTTCACCGACCAGGGGCAGACCGGGCTGCACGACCCCACCGGGCGGGTCTACCGCTTGCGACCCGACGGCCGGCTCGATCTGCTGCTGCACACCGTGCCCAGCCCCAACGGCATCGCGCTCG
>Ga0214919_10009298_pt1 | contig 12701 bp, 10 predicted proteins | sample LL1503_MetaG_FD_177994 | JGI IMG/M metagenome (GOLD analysis project Ga0214919, IMG submission 177994) | Freshwater microbial communities from Lake Lanier, Atlanta, Georgia, United States - LL-1503 | ecosystem: Environmental > Aquatic > Freshwater > Lake | place: USA: Georgia | collected...
GGATCAACTGAATACAAACTTTTGTTCACTCCGTGGTCGCTGGCACCAACGAGCGCTCCAGCGGCGCTGAGTTTGACGCGCATCTCTTCAAGTTCTTCGAGCGTGCCGACTTCCCACGCAATGTGATACATGCCGACCGATGAACGGCCCGCAGTTGTTGGTGCGGCGCCTTGACCAATAGCAAAGAATGCAATGTCGTGATGATTTTCCGACAGGGGTGCGCGCATGAAAAGAAACTGCCCGCCCGGATCTTCAATCATGGTTTCAAAGCCCATGACTTCGGTGTAAAAACGCTTGGTGGTCGCCACGTCACGGATGTACAGCACCGCGTGATTGAGTCTTTGAATTGGCACCACAACCCCCTGCAAATGGCTTGGGTCTGATTGTCAGACCAAGGCACCCTAACACTGGCTCCTTGGCTAACGCAAAGAAACAAGTACGTCGCTGGGCCTCTTGACTGGTACCTTTGCCTAGATGTCGTCCGCCGATCCGTCGCCCGAGCTTTTGGCCCTGCGTCAGCGCATTGACGACCTCGATCAGCAGCTTGTGGACGTTTTGGCCGAGCGTATCAATATCTGCCACGAAGTCGCCCGGATCAAAGAACACAGCGATACCCCCATTATTCAGCCTGATCGGGTTCGTGATGTCGTCACCACCCGGCGCCAATACGCCATCGATCGCGGAATCGATCCCGATTTTGCCGAAGACATCATGCGCGTCGTGCTGAGTGAGACTCACCGCATCGAAATTGCTGGTCGTCGATCTGACGGACCACCCGAAAAGACCGCCTCACCTGAGGGAATCCGCTCGGCTATCGACACCGTCTCGAGCCGAATCGACCATGTGGTCATCGCCGTTTCTGATCTGGCCCAGGCCGCGGATGCCCTGACCCAAAAATTCGGCTTTCATGCCGGGTCGCCCGCCAATGTTGGCCCCGGTATCGCCGTCGTCAGTGCCGGAGGCGTCACTTTGGTCTTGGTCGGGCCCGAAGCCGGCCCCGATGTGGCCTCATATCTCTACCTTCACGGCAGCGGAGTCCACCATGTGGCTGTCGAAGTCCTCAATGCTGGTTATGCCCATGCCACCTTGAAAGCAGCCGGCAGCAACCTGTCGCCCGTCGTCGTCGACGAACATGGCCACGAGCAGTTCTTCACAGTTCGCGATTCAGAATCGGGCGTTCAATTAGGTTTCATCGCGCGCACTGGCCATCGCGTCGGAGTCGCAACGCAAAATATTCTTGAGTCGTTCAAAACTCACTGACGACCACTAGTCTGATCTCGCACGACAGTTACCGGGACCTGATGGCTCTCTCGCATCCGTTTGATCCTCGTTGTGCGCTGGCAAAAATTGAGAATTTCTCACAGAAGGGTCTTACCCGTGACGCGCCAGCGCATAGATATTCAACTGATCGACTCAGGTGATCCCCGCATCACCCTCACTCAACCCCAAGATCTTCCCGAAGATCTACGTGCGTTGATTGATGCACCGCTTGATGAACTCAAGGCCCGTGCTCGCGCCATTCGAGATGCCCATCACGGCACTCGGGTCACTTTTTCTCCCAAGGTGTTTATTCCGTTGACGATGTTGTGCCGAGATAGTTGTGGGTATTGCACATTTGCGCAACCACCCGCTCGTCTTGAGAGTCCGTTCTTGTCTCCCGAAGAAGTTCTGAAAATCGCTAAGCAAGGCGCCCGCAACGGTTGTCACGAAGCGCTTTTTACATTGGGCGAAGCACCCGAAGAGAAATACCAAGTTGCTCGCGATTGGTTGACCGAACATGGTTACGCATCGACAGTTGAGTACCTCGCAGCAATGTGCAAGTTGGTGCTTGAAGAAACTGGGCTGCTCCCCCATGCCAACGCTGGTGCGCTGAGCAAAGAAGAGCTCGCAAGTTTGCGACCGTATTCACCCAGCCAAGGGATGATGGTCGAAACATTGCGCCACGATTTGGCCTGCCATCGTGGTGCACCAGACAAAGATCCCGAGCGTCGCTTAGCAACACTCAACTACGCCGGAGAACTACACATTCCGTTCACGACCGGAATCTTGGTTGGGCTCGGCGAGACCCGAGCAGATCGCATTGCTGCGCTTGTTGCAATTCGCGATTCACACAACACGCACAAGGTTGTTGAAAAATCTGGAACAAGTCGCGGTCACGTACAAGAAGTCATCGTGCAAAACTTTTTGCCAAAGCCACGTACGGGAATGCAGCATGAAGATCCTTGCCCGACCGATGAATTCTTGTGGTCAATTGCTGTTGCCCGCTTAATCTTGCCGCCCGAGATCCACTTGCAGGCACCGCCGAATCTGAGCGACGATTTCGCACCGTTACTTGATGCTGGCATCGATGATTGGGGCGGCGTTTCACCAGTAACTGCCGATCATGTCAACCCCGAACGTCCGTGGCCCGATCTTGACATTTTGAAAACTGTCACCGAATCACGCGGAATGGTTTTAGCTCCACGACTGACTTTGTACCCCGAGTACATCGTGAGCAAAGACATCAGTTTGTCGCTCGACCCTGCTCGTAGTTTTAATGTTGACCACAACCCTTGGATCGACGTCAATTTGCGCTTCCCCATTCTTGATCGATCAGATGCCGAGGGTCTTGGTCGCGATGATCCGGGCGCCATTTGGCCAGAAAAAGTCACGGCCGCTGATGTCGTACTTGACGGAGCCGAAGTTGTTCTCGTCGGCCACCGTTCAACGCAGTGGTACAGCGGCAGCAACAACAAGCCACCGTTAATCATCGCTGCCGGAACTCGCACCTTGATTGATCCGCGCTCGCGCGTTCACGAAATCATTGAAGGCCATCGATCTGGCCAAGAAATTGGTGAACAAGAAATCGTCGATCTATTCCGCGCTCGCGGGCCAGAAGTATTGGCCATTGCCGAATACGCCAATCATCTGCGCGAAGTTGCCGTTGGCGACCAAGTCACCTGGGTTCATAACCGCAATATCAATTACACCAATGTGTGTACCTTCAAATGTAAGTTCTGCGGCTTCTCTAAAGGACCGTTGTCGCTGAACTTGCGTGGAACGCCGTATTTGCTCACGCTTGAAGACATCGCACAACGCGCAGTTGAAGCCTGGAATATGGGAGCCACCGAAGTCACTTTGCAGGGTGGTATTCACCCCGACTTCGATGGCGACTATTACTGGCATGTCACGCAGGCCGTGAAAGATGCCGTGCCCGAAATGCACGTGCATGGATTCACCGCTTTAGAAATCACTGAAGGCGCCAAGCGCAACGGCGAGGATCTGCATTCATATCTCACCAAGATGAAAGAAGCAGGTCTCGCTTCATTGCCCGGCACCGCTGCCGAAATTCTTGATGATGAAGCCCGTGCCGTGTTGTGCCCCGACAAAGTGAACACTGAAGAATGGCTTGAGTGCCATCGCGTCGCTCACGAAATTGGTCTGCATTCAAATATCACGATCATGTACGGCAGTGTTGAACACCCCGAACATTGGGCCCGCCACATGATTCGTACCCGTGATCTGCAAAAGATCACCGGTGGCTTCACCGAATTCATCCCGTTGCCATTCGTACACATGGCTTCGCCGATTTATCTGCAAAAGCGTTCACGCCGCGGACCAACTTTCCGCGAGACAATCTTGATGCATGCAATCGGCCGTGTCGCCTATCACGGTCTCATTGACAACGTTCAAGTGAGTTGGGTCAAGATCGGTGTTGAAGGCGCTCGTCAGTTACTGCGATCTGGTTGTAACGACATTGGCGGAACATTGATGGATGAAAACATCAGCCGTGCTGCTGGGGCCAACCATGGTCAGAAGATGAGCGAAGACAGTTTCAATGCTTTGGTTTCACCGCTCGGACGAACACTGGCTCAGCGAAATACTGGCTATCAGTTGTTGAACGCTTAAAAATTTTTAGTTCGCTGCAAGAGCAGTTTTTGCGTTTTCAATATCGAGCATCAACTGAGCTTTCAGTTCATCAATACCCGAGAACTTGATTTCGCCACGCAGTCGAGCAACAAAGCGAAGAGTTGCAACTTCACCGTAAAGATCGATATCTGTCTCGCCAATCACGTGAGCTTCAATCAACGACACCGGTGCGTCAACATAAAATGTTGGGCGACGGCCAATATTGATTGCTGCCGGATACACGTGTTCGGGTTGGCCATCGCGGGCGGGACGCACATACCAACCGGCATATACGCCGTCTCCAGGCTGGCACATTGTCTTAGGTACTTCAACGTTCGCCGTGGGGAAACCAATTGTTCGACCACGCGCATCACCGTGAACGACCGTTCCGATGAGTTCGTGTTGGCGACCTAGGTAGATATTGGCCGCAGCGATATCTCCGTTTAAAACCAATGAGCGAATATGCGTTGAGCTCGCCGTGACATCATCGTGACCGGCGACAAGATTGGTCGGTTCAACAACAAACCCAAATTGCGCACCGAGTTGCGACAATAATTCAACGTTGCCCCGACGATCTTTTCCAAAACAAAAATCTTCGCCGACGATCAGACGCTTCACATGTAAAGCATCAATCAGAACGCGCTTGACAAAGTCTTCGGGAGTCTCTTCAGCCTGAATGCGATCGAAAGCAATGACGACAACTGCATCGATACCGGTGCTTTCAAGCAGTCGTAATTTCTGATCACGGTCGGTTAACAGCTTTGGGGCTTCGGTCGGACGCAAGATTTGAGCGGGATGTGGGCTGAAGGTCACCAGCACACTGGTTTGTCCATCTGCTTGAGCCTTCTTGGTGACTTGCTCGATGATTTCGCGATGACCGACATGTAGACCGTCGTACGCGCCAATGGTGACAATCGAGCCCGAAGAAAAGAGCCCAGCTGGTATCGCATTCAGATCGGTAATCACCTGCACAGGAGCAAACGATACTTGCGCAGCTATCTGAGATGTCCGCTCGTGATCCAAACTTTGGTCACAAGCAACTAAATACTGGCTGACGTGCTCATTGGCTTTCTGGCGTAATGAGAACAATCGTTGGCCTGGCCATATCAGCCCCAACTTTTTCGTTACTGAAGGGCTCATAAACCGCAATCAGCCGTTCATTGGTATCAACGACTGCCCACGGCGCCAGACCGTTACCCGCGAATAAGGCAGCAGGCAATACTTTGCCAACCGCGACGGCTGCAAGAACATCGGCATCGGCATCAAATCGCGTCAAGCCACGCACGCAATCAATAATGGGTCGTAAATATGTCTGTGGCCCAGAACCTGGGTCGTCCGATTTCAGCCCGTCAAGCGTGACCGTATCAACAACTGTGAACCGACCGATTGACGTGCGGCGCAAATTCTTGAGGTGCGCTCCTCCGCCCAATATTGTTCCGAGGTCGGCCGCCAATGTTCGGATGTACGTTCCGCTTGAACATGTCACGTCAATGTCGATTTCGTTATCGCGAATAGCGACGACTCTGAATGAGTGCACCGTCACTGGGCGAGCTTCGCGTTCAATCTCAATTCCTTCGCGTGCCAATTCGTGCAAACGTTTGCCATCAACCTTGAGTGCCGACACCATCGGGGGCACTTGCATGACATCACCAAGTAATTGTCGACCAATATCGCCGTCAATGATCGCTTGAACTTGGTCAACAGTGAGTCCGTCAATGACTGCCGACATGTCATATGTGGCCGTCACTTCACCCGAAGCATCAAGCGTCGTGGTTTCAGTGCCAAGCACCACGGTTCCGGTGTACGACTTTGATGTGGTGGCGCGACCATCAATCGTCACGTTGTCAAGAAAGCGCAAAAGTCGCGTCGCATCTCCAACACCCAACAGCAAAACTCCCGTGGCATCGGGATCGAGAGTTCCAGAATGACCGATCTTGCGTTCACCCAGTATTCGTCGCGCTTGATCAACGACGTCATGGCTCGTCATGCCGGCAGGTTTATCAATCACGAGCAGGCCGTGAACCTGCGCGGGTTTACGCCTCGCCATCTAGATCGTCAGGCTCAAAGTCTTCATCATCTAACCCGAAATCTTCTAACCCGAAATCTTCTAACTCGGAATCATCTGCGGGTTCGGGGAAGACTTTTTTCTGAACGTAGTTATCTTCGTTCACAGTTGCTTCGCGACTCGGGCTGGGGTTTTCGCGCAAGATTTTTTCAATGCGTTCGGCAGAGCGAATGACTTCATCGGGGCGGAACGAAAGTATGGGGGTCTTCTTGGCTCGAACCTGCTTGCCAATTGCACCTTGCAAACGCTTGCGATGATCGGAAAATGCCTGCAAGATCAGAGTGTCACCGGCTTCGCCCGCGAGCGAATCAAAGAACACAATGCCACGGTTCATTTCGGGGTCGACTTCAACGCGGGTGACGGTGACGAACTCGAGTCGTTCATCATCGATACGAACTAATTCATCAGCAAGAACCTCACGAAGCGTTTCACCCAATCGGGCCGAACGCGGGTACGCATGCGTCGTCGCATTACGCGATGGAGTGCGAGATTTACCTGAGCGCGAGGGGGGCCGATTCACATCAAGAACGCTATCGCTTAACAGTCGCTCTTCTGAGGCAGTCGTTGTCAGTCAAAGACTGGTTTTGAACGCAAGGTGCGCTTGAGTTCAGCGACTCCGGGCGTTGTGGCCACAACTTCGATTGCGTTCCACAACTTCAATGCTTCTTCACCACGTGGAATGCGGGCGATCACTGGTCCGAAGAATGAACCTTCATTGGGTTGGCCTGGATGAAAAGTCAGGATGGGCGTTCCGACATCTTTGCCCGTACGAGCAAGTGCCAGTTCGGTTGATGCGGCAACGGCGTCGTCGAACGTCGTCAAACCCGTTTGGTTCAAGGTCTCGCTGACTCTTGCGGTCGCAAGACATTCATTGATAAACGCCATCGTGTTGTCACGAAGATCGTCACGGCGAGCATTCTTGTGAGCCTGCGTTCCTAGAGCCGTATAGAAGCGATCAACGGCAGCGTTACCTTCGTCGCCAGGTTTATCGAGATTGATTGCGCAAGCAGTGCGAAGTGCATCATGCCCTGCTGCATGACCGCGCCTGTATTCGTCGGTGTACCACTCGGCGGTTTGATTGGCATTGAGAAGTTTGAGCGAAATCGGTTTCCAGGTCACCGAATACTGACGCAACTCTTGAACTTCTTTGACCCAACGTGAGGTGATCCACGCCCACGGACACATGGGATCAAAGAAAAATTCAAGATCGGCAGTTGTGCTTGTCATGATCAGGTACGAACAACCAGTCGCTCTTCGAATGTTTCGATGAGGTCGCCAGGCTTGAGGTCTTGGAAGTCGCTCAAACCAATACCGCACTCGAATCCTTCACGCACTTCACGGACATCATCTTTGAAGCGACGCAATGAAGTAATTGCACCCTTCCAGATGATGACACCTTCGCGGATGAAGCGGACCTTGGTACCACGAGTGATTTGTCCGGTACGGACATAACAACCGGCGATTCCACCGAGCTTTGGCACACGGAATACTTCGCGCACTTCGGCTTCGCCGGTGACAATTTCTTCGTACTCGGGAGCCAACATACCGATCATCGCGCTCTCGATATCTTCGAGCAGCTTGTAGATGATTTCGTATGAACGGATTTCAACATGTTCGGCTTCGGCTAGGTCGCGAGCTTTACGATCGGGACGAACGTTGAAACCAAGAATGGTGGCATTTGTTGCAGCAGCAAGCGTGATGTCGTTTTCGGTGACTCCACCAACTGCACGGTGAACAAACGCCAACTTGACTTCATCACGTTCAAGGCGACGCAAGCTTTCGGTCACTGCTTCGAGCGAACCTTGTACGTCGGCTTTCAAAATGAGGTTCAGTGTTGCCACTTCTCCGGCCTGGATTTGGGTGAAGACGTCTTCGAGTTTGACACCGCGCTGCACGCGAGCATCTCCACGTTGAGCCTTGGCACGCAGACGCTGCTCGCGAGCTTCACCGACCGTGCGGGCGGTCTTTTCGTCTGGTGCAACACGGAATTCATCGCCAGCTTGCGGAACGGTTGACAAACCAAGAACCTGCACCGGTGTTGATGGTCCAGCTTCTTTGATTTGCTGACCCTTGTCGTCGATCATGGCGCGTACACGACCCCACGCACCACCAGCAACAATTGGGTCACCGACCTTCAATGTTCCCTTGTCAACCAAGATCGTTGCAACTGGTCCACGACCAGTGTCGAGGTTGGCTTCAAGAACAACTCCCTTAGCGCGACCCGTTGGGTTAGCCGTGAGTTCTTCAATTTCAGCAACGATGGTGAGTTGTTCGATGAGATCGTCAACACCCAAGTTTTGTTGAGCCGACATTTCAACACAGATCGTGTCGCCACCCCATGACTCGGGAACAAGTAGTTGTTCGGCGAGCTGAGCAAGTACACGCTGTACGTCAGCGTTTTCTTTGTCGATCTTGTTGATTGCAACCACCATCGGTACGCCTGCTGCGCGAGCGTGACTAATTGCTTCAATGGTCTGAGGCATGACACCGTCGTCAGCGGCAACCATCAACACAACAATGTCGGTGACTTGAGCACCACGTGCACGCATCTGCGTGAACGCTGCGTGACCAGGTGTGTCAATGAAGGTGACTTTCTTGTCGTCTTGAACCACTTGATACGCACCAATGTGCTGCGTGATTCCGCCGGCTTCACCCGACACAACATTGGCGTTACGAATCTTGTCGAGCAACGTCGTCTTACCATGGTCAACGTGACCCATGACGGTGATCACTGGCGGACGCAATTCTTGCGCGGTCTCGTCGTCGTCATCGCTGTCGTCGAACAGAGCCTGCAATTCCATTTCTTCTTGCTGACCGGGTTCAACCAAAAGAATCTCTGCACCAATTTCGAGGGCAAACAATTCCATTTGTTCGTCCGACAACGTCATCGTTGCCGTGACCATTTCACCGTTCTTCAACAAGAAACGAACCACGTCAGCCGCGGTGCGGTTGAGGCGAGGTGCAAATTCTTGTGATGAAACTCCGCGTTCGATGACGATCGTGCCCTCGGGGACCGGGGCCGCATCATCGCTGTACGAAATCATTGATGGCTGTAGATCATCCTCACCACGACGGCGACGACGACCACCGCTACGCGGAGCACGACGTCCACCGCTTGGGCGAGCGCCACCACCGGGGCGACCTCCACCACCGGGACGGCCAGCACCAGGACCACCGGGTCCACCACCAGGACCACCAGGTCCTCCGGGGCCACCACCAGGACCACCAGGTCGCTGAGCACCAAAGGCACCTGCGGGACGTGGGCCACCTGCGGGACGAGCGCCACCAAAGGCACCGCCAGGACGAGGCGCACCAGTTCGCGGGCCACCATAACCAGTACCGCTTGGGCGAGCGCCCGGAGCGGGGGCAGTTCGCGGACCACCAGGAGGCGGCGGAACCGGACGACCAGTTGCACTCATGGGTCGACCAGGCGGTGGCGGAACCGGACGACCAGTTGCACTGATCGGGCGACCAGGCGGCGGACCAGCAGGGCGTCCAGGAGCACCAGGTGCGCCACCAGCAGCCGGAGGACGCTGTGTGTCAGGTCGTGGTGCAGCGGGGCGTGGTGCTTCGCGAGTCGCATCACGCGCTGGTTCGCGCGGAGCGGTTCGGCTGGAAACAACTGATCCTGATGGGGCAGCTGGTGCCTCGGGGGCCACGGCCGCAGCAGGAGCAACAGCTGGCGTTTCAACCGGTGAAGTTTGAACGACCCGTGATGTTTGAATGACAGGTGCGGGGGCTGGTGTTTCGACGACTGGCGCAGCGGGAGCTTCAACAACGGGAGCAACTGGCGCAGCAGGAGCTTCAACAACGGGGGCAACTGGCGCAACAACTACGTCGACAACAGGCGCTGGAGCGGGTGCATCTTCACCCTTATCGGCTGCCTTCTTTGCCGGCGCCTTCTTGGCGGGTTTTTCTTCTTCGACCGGAGCGACCTCACGGACGAGACCAGCTGCTTCGGCTTTGCGCTTGAGCATCGGTACGAATGCTTCAACCAAAGTTGATTGAGGAGTCTTTGCGGCCACATTGTTGGCCTTACAAAGTTCAAGCATCTCGGCATTGCTCATGCCGAGGGACTTCGCTAATTCACTGACTTTGATCTTTGCTGTTGCCACGCGGCGTTCAGTCCTTTGATGCTTTTTCGCCGGTGTTTCCGGCGACATTTTAGATTGTCATGGTTGTGCGACTCGTGTGAGGTGACGACCATTGTTTTTATTACTACTAGAACTTTTCTTGTGACCCGATTGAGTTTTCCAGGCTCGATCGAATGCACGTATTTTCATTGCCGCCTCGTAACAACTTGTTGACTCGGCGCACATCCATGCGCCGCGTCCACTTGCTGTACGAGACATGACAGGTTGACCCATTTCGTTGGGCACAAAGCGAGTGAGTAACTGCTGTTCTTTGCGAGAACGGCATCCCACGCATGTGCGCACCGGATGAGTCAACGTTGTCATGTGAGATTTATGCCTCGTCCTCAACTGCCGCAGCAGTAATTCCGGTGACCTTTTCCCACTCTTCAACACTCATCACTGAACCGTCAGCAGCATGGAATTCTTGAGCACCAGTTTCGGCGTTCAAGATCCATTCGCCATCGGCGTATTCAGCGTCTTCAAAAATTCCGTTGAGCTCGTTGTTGTGCTGGGTTTCGCTCTTGATGTCGATGCGAACACCAGCGAGTCGAGCAGCAAGACGAGCGTTCTGTCCTTCTTTACCGATAGCCAAGCTGAGCTGGAAATCGGGAACGATGACATCAGCCTGGCTGCGGTCTTCGCTCAGACGAACTTCGGTGACTTTGGCTGGTGACAACGCTTTGGCAATGAAATCAGCCAAATCGTCACTGAAAGGAATGATGTCAATCTTCTCTTGATTGAGTTCGTTCACAACCATGCGCACGCGTCCACCACGGGCACCGACACATGCACCGACGGGATCAACATTGCTGTCATTTGAGAACACAGCAATCTTGGTGCGGTGACCTGGTTCGCGAGCACATGCCTTGATTTCGACAACGCCGTCAGCAATTTCGGGAACTTCAAGTTCGAAGAGACGCTTCACGAGACCAGGGTGGGTGCGGCTGACCACAATCTGCGGGCCTTTGTCGCTACGACGTACTTCAACGATGTAGGCCTTGAGGCGAGTACCTGGCGTGGCGCGCTCGAAAGGAACCTGCTCACTTTGTGGCATAAGTGCTTCCACTTTGCCAAGATCGAGCAAGGCATAGCGGTGATCGTTTTGCTGAATGATGCCCGTGACAATGTCGCCTTCGCGGTTGGCATATTCTTCAAACTTCTTGTCGCGCTCGGCTTCGCGGATGCGCTGACCCATCACCTGACGGAATGTTTGTGCCGCAATGCGACCAAGTTCGTTCTTGTCGGGAGTGTCGTCGCGCTGGTTGACCCAGTTGCCGTCTTCGTCAATGTCAAATGCGGTAAAGGTGATTTCAAGAGTGTCGGTGTTGAGACCGACTTCAACTTCTTCAGCCGAACCAGGACGACGCTTGTACGCAGTCGCCAACGCTTCTACGAGAACTTGCAGAAGGGTCTCTTCTGAAATGTTCTTTTCGGCCGCCAACATTTTGATGGCTTCTTTCATGTCGAGATTGCTCATGACTGGGATGACTCCTGGTCGTCGTTGTGGATGTAGTTATCGGTTTCGTTGTCTGTATCTAGATCTAGTTCTGTATCAAGATCTTCGAGATCATCGTTACGATCAAGAAAATCATCGATTTCTTGCTCAGAGTCTGCCGTGGAAGCGGCCGAACTGCTCGTGCCACTGGACTTTGATGTACCAGTGGACGCCGATTTCTTGTTGCCCTTGGCTCCGGCTTTTGTCCCTTTGCCGGGCTTATTACTGGGCTTCGCTTGGGCTTCCCACACGAATATCGTCTTGGCTCGATCGATTTGGTCGTACGGAATGATGCGTTCTTCGCCATTGGCCAAACGCAACAGAAAGGTGTCGGGGCCAGCCGATTCAATGACGCCGCTTAAGCGACGTTCGCCATTGATGACGTTTTGCAGACGAATCGCCGCTGATTTGCCAGTTTCACGCTGAAAATGGCGGGGCAAACGAAGATTTCGCTCGAGACCAGGGCTCGAGACTTCCAGGGTGTAATGACCAGGCACGGGGTCGTCATGGTCGAGTTCGCGCGATATCAGGCGCGTGCACTGAGACAGCTGATCGACATCGATGCCACCCGGCGAACCTGGGGGCGTATCCACGGTGATCTTGACGATTCCACCGTTGTATTCGAGGTCGTACATTTCGAGACCGAGGTCGGCCAACACTGGAGTGATCAATGCTTCAATGCGTCGTGAGACTTGGTTTTCAGACATCAATTCACCTCCATATTGTCAAACATGTTGTCAAAATTTTTATGTTCTGTCCTGAATTTGTACTGAATCTGCATCGAATATGACCCCAGTGACTAAAAAAGACGAGGGCTGAAGCCCTCGCCTTTCAGACCCACCGGAATGGAAATTCTCTTCAGACCGCTCCATCATACAAGAATGTGAGCGCTAACCGACACGAGTGATCTCCCTCAGTTGGCGGTTCACGACAAGTAGCCTGACGGAATGTTGCGTTTATCCAGCCTGTTCGTCCGCACTCTGCGCGAAAACCCCTCCGATGCCGAGGTTCCGAGCCACCAATTGATGGTTCGGGCTGGATATATCCGTCGAGCAGCCCCTGGCGGCTACACCTGGCTCCCCCTCGGCTGGAACGTCTATCGCAATGTCGAACGAATCGT
>Ga0214919_10009299_pt1 | contig 12700 bp, 20 predicted proteins | sample LL1503_MetaG_FD_177994 | JGI IMG/M metagenome (GOLD analysis project Ga0214919, IMG submission 177994) | Freshwater microbial communities from Lake Lanier, Atlanta, Georgia, United States - LL-1503 | ecosystem: Environmental > Aquatic > Freshwater > Lake | place: USA: Georgia | collected...
CAATGGTTGTCTCAAAAAGATTTTGATCTATATGATGGTTTAGAAGATTTAAAATCTAAATTCATGGAAGTTGCTAATGATGATAGTTTAGCAGTTGAAGATAAGTCAAATGAAATTGCGGCTTATTTAGATGAAAAATGGGGTCTATATGATGGATATATGGATGTTGTTGATTATCTTGAACAATTATTTATGGATGAAGTATGAAGTACTTAAAAAGATTTAATGAGAGCGAATCAATAGATTATGATTTTTACATGTCAAGTTATGATCCACTTGACAAGTTTGTTGTTAGTGCTTATATGATTATTGAAGAGTCTGAAAAATCAATAACTGTTTTAAATCTACAAGAGAGAGAAGATACAAGATCTTTTTTCGCAGATGGTAAAGTACCATATACATTTTTACCGTATAAAGTTATCCTACCCAAATCACAAATAGAAGTATTAGGACCAGTAGATAATATTGAAGGTTTTAATTGGATTAAAATACCTTATTGGTTAGTTAAAAATAATCCAGGTTTAAAGATAATGAGAGTTAAAAGTCCAAAAAGACTTTCTAACAGTTCAATATTTAATAAGCCTTTGAAACCTGAAATGATAGATGATAATGTTAGAAAATATATTAGTTCTACTGATAAAGATGATAGAAGTATTATAAATCTAGATTTAATTATTAAAAGATCTACCACCCTTTAATTACTCATTTAATAAATTTTTTAATTTCTTTTGTCTTATTTCATCTAAAGTTAGATTATCAGAATCCTGCCAAAGCATATTCATATCATATCTTACCCTTATTTGTTTTTTAAAACACCTATTACAAAACCTATTCGGATATCTTATCGAATAATTATCAAATAATTCCTGATAATATTTTTGATAGTTTTTATGTTGAAATCTTAACTTAGGAGCCTCATTTGTTCGATGATTATACTCCCAGTCATGAAACCCAAAGAAGCATTTTATTTTATCTTTATAACTCATTGATTAAACGTAATGATTCCTTATATCTCTCATTCCAATCACCATCAACCTCTACAAAATTACAACCACGACTTATAAGTTCAGATTTTATTACATCATAGTGTTCCATTCTTTCCTCTAAAAAGTTTCTAGTACCATCTTGAACACCTTCACAATCTGGTTTTAATAAGATATAAAGGTCATATTTAGGTTTGGTTTTAAGAACATCTAAGAAGTATGGTTCAACTTTTTTGTATTCATCAGGACAATACATCTTTGAGAAAAGATATGTCGTTATATCCTCTGTATCGCAAATCAAATATTTTTTAGAATATTTAATCATCCAATCTTCAATCTCTTGACGACCTTTTGAAATAGGAATAAAATCGTCAATAGTCACCGAATTGTTAATTTCATAGACTAATCTACCATATTCTGGTACAAAATTAGTTCCTAAACTATTTGAAATGTCTTTAGTTAATGTTGATTTTCCAACGGACTCTGGACCCATAATTGCAATCCTTTTAACAAAGAATGGTCTCATAGGCTCTGGAATAAAGTTCCAATTTTTAAAAGGATCTGTCCTAACCATAGTTCCAGAAATAGGAACTGATTTTCTTTCTTTATCAACTAAAACATGTTCTACTTCGAGATATCGAGCAAAATCATTACCATAGTCTTCAGATGTAAATACAGCATCTAAAGTATCAACCTGTGAGTAAACAAGCGGTACCCAATATGAATAGAATTCATCTAAAGTCTCAGACTCATAATCATAGGCAGGAAGACCTTCATCTGAAACACAATATATTTTAATGTTAGAAAATTTATCATAACACAATTTAAGAGCTTCAAATCTAACCTCACCTGGAATTGATTGTAATGAATTATGAGTTATAATAACATGAACCATTTCAGATTGAGATAAAGCAGTATCTATTAGATATAGATGACCTTTTGTGATGGGGTACATTTTACCTAATACTAAAGAATTTTTAAATTTTTTCATCTTCTATGAGTATAAATCTAACTTCACCATCTGTGGTTAGCTCATTCCAAGAATCTAGAGGTCTGGAATAATATGATCCAAATAGTAAAGATTGATAGTTTACTAAAATATCTCCATTCTCTGAATGTTTTGAGAGAAATAAAACCTTATAAAGACCACCTTTATAATGTCTATATTTTTTTCCGGGTTCTGGGTAGTTTACCATTGTAATGTTTTATTAATATAATCTAATCTTTCAATTGGACATTCAATATGTGTTTCAACAAAATTGACTAAATCTCCTAATTCATTTGCAGATTCCATCGCAATATCTTGTAGATATTTTGATTTTTTTAATGATTTAGACCTTAGCATCTTTTTAGATGTTCCATCCATAACACATCTTTTCATGAACTTTTTAATCTGTTCCTCGTCTAATCCTTTTATTTTATTTTTAAATCCCATTTTTTAATTGTTTTTTCCAGTTTTTATATCCAAAAATTGCCATTATTAAAAACACAATGTATATAATTGAAGATAAATAAAGTTTATCTTCTAAGAAAAGTATGATGTATAATATGTCAGCGACAATCCAAAGATACCAAGCTTCTAAAGATTTGTGTATTAACAAAAACATTCCACCAATACTTAATGTGGTTGTCACAGTATCTAATACAATATGAGTACTACCAGAAATAGTAGTAATAAGTGAGATAATTGCGCCTAATACAATTAATCCCATTATATGACTATATAATTCATCTTTTCTTATTTTTGAAACTTTGGTAGTTGGTTTATTCCAATTAGTCCAACCATCTATCGATTGTAATAGAAATACAAATTGCAATACTAAATTTCCCCATTCACCTTTTGTATAAAAAAGATAAGCAAATGCTAAAACTCCAATAATACCAGTAGGCCAACACCAAATATTATCTTTTGATGTTAGCCAAACTGATATAAGACTGAATAATACAGCTATTACTTCCATAAGTCAAATGTAACATTAATAAAGTAACTTCTTGTCACACCTGGATAATATCCAGCGATTTTATCAATTCCACTTGGAGTTGAATTATTGATAATTCCACCAGGTAAATAGTATTTAGTATTCAATAAATTATTGATAGTAAATGACATCTTTACTTTATTTAAATTAAATGAAGTAATTAAATTCATTATATAAAATGATGGTGTTGAGTAGTTTTTATCATTAGTATTATCTAAATAAATTCTCGACATCAAATTACCATTGACACCAATTGATAACTTTTTACCATATGAAATTGAATGATTCAACATATATGTTGGGGTATTTGCGGGAACTGTTATAATTGGTACTCCAGTTATAATAGTATTAATTGAATATGATCCATTTACTGAAACTTTCAAATGCTTATGTGTGTAGTTTGATGTTACTTCAATTCCTTTACGTTCAACTCGATCCATAATTGACTTTAATGGCATTCCAATCATATTATAAACACCATTATTTAATCGTTCATTCTTTGATAACATATAGTAGAAGTTATAGGTTAAATTAAATTTATCTGATTTAATTTTATGTCCAATCTCTGCATCATAGATAGTCTCTGGAGTAAAGTTTAGATTGATATTACCCTCTAATGGATTCGAAACATCTTTGCCATTTAGATCAACATCATCATATCCATAAAATAAATCAGTTCTTGTAACCTCTCGACTTGTTTTACCAAATGATACCCAAGCTTCATACTCATTATCCATCAACTTAATACCTGCTTTAGGATTAAAAAAGTTCCAACTATGATAAAGTGTGTTGTTAACATAATCACTAGCAAATGCAGATACATCATCTAAATATTTAAATGAAACATTTCGATATTGTAAATCAACAAAGTAGTTAAATTTATTACACTGATAATTGATTTTAGAATATGTAACAAAATCAGTTTTAAATCCAGTATTTAGATAGTGCTGTGTCGTATCAAACGAATAGTCTCTATCGTAGAATCCTCTTCGGTGTTCTCTTCTGTAGTTATTATAATTTACTCCATTATTGAAGGTAAATCCACCATAGTTATAAACCATATTAGACATACCGCCGAATTGATAGGAGTTAAGTTTGTACTGAAATATCTCAGGTAAAAATTGTTGTCCAGCAATTTGATTATCAACGACTATCTCATTAAGATAATAAGGCTCTCTTGTATTATACTTACCGTTAATATTGATAAAATAAAGGGAAGAATTATACTTTAAATTGGACTTATTATAGTTAATCCAATTAAGTGAAATCATATTTTGATTAAACTCGTCTCTCTCGATATTACCATTAGCATTTGTTCTATAGTTTTGATTTATACCATTTTGGAAATAATTAACATGATTATACGTTGTATAATTTCCAAGAGTATCAAATCCATAAGAATATACATTATATCCATCCTTAGATACTGGTTGCCACGATAAATTGTTTTTAGCAAATCCAGTAAATCCATATAATCGAAGTGTATTTTTTTCACTAAAATATCCGATTTGTCCAAAATAGTTTAATCCTTCAGATTGAGAATGGTCTCGAAATCCATTAGAAGTTAAATATGATAGATTAGAACTAAACGCATATTTAGACTTACCTAAAAATCCACTATTAGTAGTTAATGATATCTGCTTATTATTAAATGAACCTTGATTAATATTGAATCGTATTAGTTTCTTCAATGGTGAATTAGTCTCCATATCAACAGAACCACCAATAGAGGTTGTTCCATATTGTGAAGTTCCGATTCCTCGTGTTACTTGAATATTAGAAACATTATTTAAAAACCCAGGCATATTACTAAAGTAAATACCTTGATCTTCCATTTCATTCAGAGGAACACCATTAAGAGTAAAATTGATTTTAGTCTGATCAAATCCACGAATTCTCATATATGAATATCCATATTGAGAACCATTATCAGATTGAGTCAATACGTTTGGACTCCATTTACTGATAGTGAAAAAAGGATCACCTCCTTGATAAGTTGTTCTAATTGAATCCATACTAATTTTGGTCATACTGATTGGATCAGTAGGATTGGCTCGAATTCCAACTATCTCAAGTTCTTTAATCTGATAAGTAGTATCAAGACTGGATGAATCTATCACACTCAAGAGTTTGAGTGTGTCTGATTTCAAAGGTAGAATTTCAGTTTGTGCAAACATTGTGGTTGACATCAATGTCGCAATGATAAACGTTAGTATTTGTTTCATATTAAAATTTTTGTTCTGTTTTACTGTGTGGAAATGGTTTTCCTTCTGCATCAAGAGATACAAAAACCATTTTATCAATTTGTACAATCACACTATCTGTGTCCTTGTTAATTACAACAACTTTAAGAGTGAGTGAGGTTTTTCCAAAATTAATTGGTTCAACACCAATTTTAATTACGTCACCTTGATAAGCAGGTGATACAAAGTTAATTTCGGAAATTAATTTTGTTACAATATTTTTTGTGTCTAATTGACACATAGCATAAACTGCTGCTTCTTCATCTATCCATTCTAGTAGACGACCACCAAAGAGAGTTCCACGAGGGTTAAGATCTTCTGGTTTAATTAGTTTTCTTGTATGAAAATTCATAACTTTATTGTTTTAATAGTCAAATATAAGGATAATTATCCAATTATGTTTTAGAGGTTAAATCATTTTATCCTAAAATTTCATCAAGTTTATTACTTCTTCTTTTTTGTTTAGTACCTTCATATTCAATGAATATCTTTGGTGATTGAAAATATTTCTTAACTTCATCATGAACACGAGACCTATGTGACTTTGATTTAAATATCAATCTACCATCGAGTATATAGTAGTACATTTCATCATTACCAATTTGCTCCATTTCACACAAGACATCATCGTGTAAAACCTCGATAAAATTATCACGAAATGACCAGTTATAATCATCATCATCTTGAAAAATTGAAATTACTATAATAATTAGTAATACTACAAATCCTATCCAAGATAAAATAAGTGGTACATTTTCAGAATCGAGTGTAATAGTACCGTTATTATTTACTATAAGTTCTTTATCAGACTTTATAATCTTCATACCAGGTTCACTGGTAGATGGAACAACATAAAACTCTGACACATCATTTTTAAAATGTGTAATAACTTTAATATCCTCTTTTTTATCATAGTTCAAATGAAATATTGGATATAAAAGAGCTAAAGCCGCTATCAACATAGTGACTTTAATTGGATTTTTTACAATAATTTTTAGTAAATACTTTGGTATTCTTTTGAGAATCATATGTTTTTATCTACAATTTTTTTAAAAATAGCCTTCAACTCTGGTGTCAATTCAACTTCATCCTCATTAATGAGGACATCTGTAATATAGATATCAACATCGTCAATATCAATATCACAACTTGGAGGTGTCCAGTAGTCACCAGAATCCTCATTAATAGAACCTGAAACACTCATTTCATAATTAACATCAATTGTGATATCACCAAATTTGAAAGTCATATATTGACAATCATTTGAGTAAGATCCATCGTTTTCATAGATTAAATCAGCCAAATCATTTGATTTAACAAAGTCACCATCTACTAAAACTAAATTTTGAGGATTGAATGTTATAAAGTCCATATTGTTGTTGTTTGTTCTACAAATATAAGGAAATTTATTAAAAAATAAAAATATATACAAAAAATAATGAGAAGAAATGGCAAAAACAACAACGACAACAACACGAAAGCATCTAGGGAAAGTAAAAAAGAAATTGGGAAAGCACTCTAAGAAAAAGCATTCAAATAGTAAGAATTCCAAAAACTATAAGAAATCTTATAGAGGCCAAGGAAGATAATAATAAACCCCTGATTTTCAGGGGTTTATTATTAGATAAAAATATTAAATAGTAAATAGATAAATAAAAATGCAATTCCTATAACAATAGTCCATTTACCAACTTGGTTAAGTCGATAAACAATTTCTGAGTTGTCACAAACTCGGTCATATGATTGACCAGTAAATACACCAAATAGCCAAGTTACTGGAACAATTGCGGCTGACATAATTGCAATGGTAATAAAGACACCGCTGAATAATATTACAAGTATAAGAAATAAAATCACTAATAGTGAAAGAGCGCTACCTAATGATGGGATTCTATTTTGATTGAACATAGTATATTGTTGTTTGTGATATCAAATATAAGAAAAATATCTGATATCACAAACTTTTAGGCAATCTTTTTTATCTCACCAAAAACACTTTTTCTAGGATTTTTACTTTTTTCAACATACTCTGGAGTTTTAGTTTCTTCTACTACGACCTCACTAACTACTCTTTGTTTTCTTGAAGAGTACTCTTCTTCAAGTCTTTTATAGATTTTTCTTACTTGGTCGATTGGTAGTCCCGAATTACTAAGAAATCCTTCAATGGCTTCTTTAGGAATTTCTTGAAATCTTTTCCCCGATGCCAATATAGCGTCTTGTGTAGCGGCTACGATTTTTTCAATTGATAAATTTTTCATATTTTTAATTTTAAAGTGAAATTACACGATCAAAACCTTCATCCTTTTTAACTGATTGGTAAGAGGATATCATATTTTTTATGATATGCATAGGAATACTCTTGTTTTCTTCCTCAGTTCTTTTCTTATCACGAGCAACATATTCTTCATCTTTTAGAACAGGAAAAATCACAGCTAGTTTATAATACTCACTACCAAAGAAAGAAAGATTGTATTTTCTTCTCTTTGAAGTCATGTTTGTCATATCAATAATTGCATTCTTTCCTTCTTTAGCAGAAGTTGAGATTTTATTGACAAGAATCTTATCTACTTCTTTTTGGTCAACAGTTTTAAATGCTGTATTATAATCATCCTTACCGTGTAGGTCAAGAACGATTTGGTCTCTTGATATAAGTTCAAAAGATCCCGGTTCGAAGTTTTCTCTAATCCAAGTTGTTTTACCACTCAATGGGGGCCCAATGAGTATAATAACATATGGTTCTTTTAATTTATCTAATTTCATTAGACTTTATGATTATATCTTGCCCAATTAACGGCAATGATTGTTTTTGCATCTTTAAATCGAGTTGTCATTAACTCTTCACGATCCATTTCAATGGTATCGATTTCTTCAAGTTCTCCCGGAACACCACCACCAGCACCAATCTTTTTAGATACCTCACAGAAGTAAATAGTGATTACCTCACTTGATCCACCTGGTGACATATAACATTCATCAATCAATTTGATTGAGTCAGTTGCATATCCAACTTCTTCATCAATCTCACGTTTCATTGCATCACGAGGATCTTCTCCTGGTTTATCAAGTGTTCCAGCAACAATTTCTACAATATCAGAAGCTGAGCCTGGTCGCCACTGTGAAATTAAAATATATTTTTCTTTTACGGTATCATAAAGAAGAGCAGCAACAGCATTCTGTCGAACCATAAGTTCTCGTTTACCTTCTTTACCAGACTTTGTTTTATAAGTTATCTCGTCAATATTTAGATATCCTTTGTATTTATTTTTACGATCTATAATCATATGAATTGATAGTTTTTTACAAATATAAGAAATTTTTCCAAATCATCCTCTTTTGTAACGATTTTATTCCATTCATCACAAATAGTTTCAAACGCTAGGAAATTTACTAAAAGATTTTCATAATTTAATTTCAACTCTTCTTCTTGTTCTTTACTTAAATTCCATTTCACAAGACAAAGATTCTTCATGGTCTTGATTTTATCATTATCGACAAAATGCGGATAAGTTTTACAAATCAAAGGTCTTTTATCATAAATAGAACATCTATCATCTTTTAGAAATTGACAAGTTTTATCAGGATTGTTTAAACAAAGAACCCATTTTTTCTTTTTGCCACCTTCCCATAGAACAAATTTTGGAACATAACCAAAGGATTTATCATATTGTATTTTTTTAATAAATGATAAATCCTTTGAAATATTCAAATCTTCATGGTCAATAAATACATCATAGTTTTTACAGCATTTTGCTGTACAGCTTGCACACGGGACACTCAACATACTGAGTGTATATATACTATTTAAATTTCATTTTTTATAACTCTGAAAACACCAAATGGTTTTTTGTCCTCAGATGCTATAATTCTATGAAATCCATCAATAATTTTATAATTGTCAATTTCACCACGGACAATACCTCTTGGTAAGTCATATTCTGTTGGTGAATAGTGCTTTAAATCTTCACCTTTAACATTTTTAATATGGTTTTGATTTAACTTCTTAAAGTCAATATGGTTTTTATAAATTGAAATAAGTTCAAATTCACAATCCTTTACATCATCCAATAGGAACCCATATTCTAATTCAAGAACATATCTTAACTTCTCAGATAGTGTTTCTAATTGAAACAACCTTTCACATTGACTATTGATATGGTTCAATATAGAAACACTAATAGTCACATCATTAATCTCTTGACCATAATAACCACCACATATATTTACTTCCCAGTATCCAGTATCAAATGCTTTGTTAATGACAAGGATACGATAAATGCAATATTTATCAACTATCTCACCACCATACAAAATCTCTGAAATACGAGTCTCACGCTTTCTTGACTTCTTATTCTCAGGCATGAATTGAGAGTATATCTCCTCAGTTAGTGAAGATAAATTAACACTGTTCACATAAGCATCCACTATATGACCACAACGGCAAATGCCTTCATCATAACATCCAGAAGAGTCACAAGAGTGCTCTGTGTTATAATCATAATCTGTACTATATGTGTAATCAAGTTTTAACATTTCTTTTAGGTCTGGTTTTGTAGAATTTTCCTTCTATTTGTTTATAGAAGAAAAAATCTTTATTTTTTATTTTTCTAAGTATTGTTATTAATTCTTTATCTTTAACATTTCTCCAATCAAGATGTATTACTTCTTCTTCATTATATAGAAATCCTTTTCCAACTCTATTTATTTTCCCGACTTTATCATTAAAGTAGAAAAATCCATCATGAGAGAATTTTCTACAATTCTCCACGTAGTTTTTAAGTATTTGTGATACTAAATGTATTCTAATGAAATTCATAATGTAGATATTTAAAGTTTGTAAGAGGCAAGTATAGCCGCCATTCTGTTCTATATCATCATTTATCTATGCCTCAACCCGATCTCATAGGAAAACCGACATCCTCGATCTGTTTGAGTTGCTGCTTCCTTGGTGATAACGATCCAGAGGTTGGGCCGAAACAGCCACAACTTAAATCTCCCAAGTTAGGTTTTGCAGTGGCGAACTTCCTCCAGTTTTTACACCAGCGATGATTCCTTTACACTCTATACAAACTTATATGCTAATATACTAAAATTATTTTAAATATATAATAAATGAGATATTTATTTTTATTACTAACACTAATCTTTATAGGTTGTTCTTCAACTAAGAATCTACCAGATAACTCACCTAAAAATGAGAATGCTAAAGATTCTAGTAAAGTGGAAGAAGAAGAGGTTTTAATGATTGAGAATAGAAAAGAAGTTTTTCCCGAGCCAATTAAAAAGTCTGAAAATGATAATCAACAAATTAAAGAAAGAATAGTTAGGAGTGATAAATCAAGTGTTACTAATACTGAAACTAATTTAGGACAAGTTGTTTATAAAGTTCCAGATACAATGCAAGTAATGAAAAATTATGAAGTCATTGTTAGAATATCAAAGTCTCAAACTAATGTTGAAATACATAACAACCTAAACGGAAAAGTTTTTCAAAAAAGTATTAAAACATCTAATAAAATGCAAGTTGAATTAATAGATCCAACTGGAAACTCTTTTAAAGTGACTCCAGTTAATTTTCAAAAACAACTTGTAGATTCAACTTATACAGAATGGAAATTCAATGTCACTCCTTTAAAATCAGGAACCAATAAACTTGATTTAGTTATCTCTATATTCAAAGATGATGATGTTAAACAAATAGTTTACTCTGATGAAATATATGTTCGTTCAAATCCAAAAGCAGAAATTAAATCATTTTGGTATGACAACTGGAAATGGGTTTTTGAGAAAATGCTAATTCCGTTAGGAACTTGGATATTTGGTATATGGTTAGGTAGAAAAACAAAAAAGAAAAGAAGGTATTAAACCTTCTTTTCTACAAATTCATCATATTTTTCAATAACTCGATTGGAGTCTCTCTTATTCCAAGCCTTGTTTAGGAAAAGAAGTTTGTTCTTATCAATTCCACAATTTCGGTTAGAAATATTACCTTCATTGAAAAGTGTAATCATTTCATCCATACTCAAAGTCTTATGCTTACTATCAAAGTTAGGATCCGGATGTGACCATCCAAATTTAACCAACCAATTCAAAAGTGCCTTTTTATTGACATCTTTATAGTCTTCAGTTGTACCATTACCACTTCGCTTTGAAAGTTTCTTACCTCCTTCAAAAAGTAGACCAGCGTGAATTACTTCTGGAAATGGCTTATCACCATCAACCTTACAGATTTCATCCCAAATTCTCTTTTGCTTATCAAGATTTGAAATATGATCTACACCACGAATGATATGTGTAATATCATAATCGTAATCATCCAAAATAGAACAGAAGTTATAAGTCGGATATCCATTATTTCTAAGAATAACCATCTTATACTCACCCATATCGAGTTCGTAACCATTATCGGTTTTAGTTCCAATCTTTTCAGCAACTTCTTTATAACGATCTAATCTTTCAGATTGCTTGAAAGTCAAATCATAATCAAGACCAAATTGATTCATTTGATCATAGATATAATCAATCCACTCTTGTTTATTTCTTTCTTGATCAGTATCATCGATACGAAGTATAAATTGACCACCATTGGCTCTCGCCATTAGATAGTTAAGAAGTGCGGTACGAAGTGTACCTAAGTGAAATTGACCAGTTGGTGAAGGAGCTACTCTTGTTTTCATATTTTACAAATATAAGATATTTTTGTATATATAAATGTTAAAAAATCGTTAACCATTCCAACCCTCTTTAAGACTGACTGTTTTATTAAAAGACTTGCCATCTTTATCTAAAATGTAGTAACCCTTACGCATCATTTGAACAGCCTCCTTAACATTTACGACATGAGGCTCAAATACCGCCTTAGTATTAACAACCAATGAATTAGGATTCAACTCACTAACGAAATCTTCACTTGGACTTTCAACATTAAATAATCTATCATACTCATTTACAGGTATATTAATTCCGTGTTCAACTGAAACCCAGTGAATAGTGCCTTTTATCTTTCTATCCAAAGTCATTCCAGACTTAGAAAGTGGATCATAAGTACAAAGTATCTCAGTTATATTACCATCCACATCTTTGGTAACACTATCAGCCTTTATAACATAAGCACCTTTTAATCTAACTTCACTACCTAACTTTAATCTGTGATATTTGTTATTAGCTTCCTCTCTAAAATCCTCACCTTCAATCCACAACTCACCACTAAAAGGAATCATTCTCTTACCAGCAGATTCATCTTCTGGGTTATTATCTAATTCAACCCATTCAGTTTCACCAGTCCAATTAGTTATTGTAACTTTGACTGGATCAATTACACCCATTAAACGATTAGCTCTTTTATTCAAATCAACTCTTAGACACTCCTCTAAAAGAAGATATGAAACAACTGAATCTTTTCTAGTAACTGAAATTCTATCACAAAAATCCTTAATAGATTCTGGAGTAAATCCTCTTCTTCTTAATCCTGAAATAGTTGGCATTCTTGGATCATCCC
>Ga0214919_10009300_pt1 | contig 12700 bp, 8 predicted proteins | sample LL1503_MetaG_FD_177994 | JGI IMG/M metagenome (GOLD analysis project Ga0214919, IMG submission 177994) | Freshwater microbial communities from Lake Lanier, Atlanta, Georgia, United States - LL-1503 | ecosystem: Environmental > Aquatic > Freshwater > Lake | place: USA: Georgia | collected 2015-03-15
CGCGTCAATCGCTTCTTTTTCGGTATGGAAGCGGAAGATCGGGGCCAGCGGACCAAAGGTTTCTTCGCGGGCGCACAGCATGTCGGCGCTGGCGTTGGCCAGCACGGTGGGCTCGAAAAATTGGCCTTGGAGGCGCTTGCCGCCGGTCACCAGCGTGCCGCCTTTGGCGAGCGCATCTGCCACGTGGCGTTCGACTTTTTGCAGCGCGGCCTCTTCAATCAGCGGGCCTTGCGCGACGCCGGCCTCAAAGCCGTTGCCCACCTTGAGTGCGCGCACCTTGGCGGAAAACTTCTCGACAAAGGCGTCGTACACACCGTCTTGCACATAAATCCGGTTGGCGCAGACGCAAGTCTGGCCGGCGTTGCGGTATTTGCTGGACATGGCGCCGTCGACCGCGCTGTCCAGGTGCGCGTCGTCAAACACGATAAAGGGCGCATTGCCGCCCAGTTCCAGCGAGAGTTTCTTCACGGTCGGGGCGCATTGCTGCATCAGGATGCGGCCCACTTCAGTGGAGCCGGTAAAGCTCAGGTGCCGCACCACGTCGCTGGCGCACAGGACCTTGCCGATGGCGATGCTGTTGTCCGCGTCGGCGCACAGCATGTTCAAGACCCCGGCGGGAATGCCCGCGCGCTGCGCCAACTCGGCAGCGGCCAGCGCCGTCAAAGGCGTCAGTTCGGCGGGCTTGATGATCACGGTGCAGCCCGCAGCCAGTGCCGGGGCGACTTTGCGGGTGATCATGGCGATGGGGAAGTTCCACGGCGTGATGGCCGCGCAAACGCCCACCGGTTGCTTGAGCACCAAGAGGCGGCGGCTGTTGTCAAACTGGGGCAGGGTCTCGCCGTTGACGCGCTTGGCTTCTTCGGCAAACCACTCGACAAAGCTGGCGGCGTAGGCCACTTCGCCCTTGGCTTCGGGAAAGGGTTTGCCCTGCTCGGCGGTCATGATGCGCGCCAGGTCGTCCTGGTTGGCCATGATCAGGTCGAACCATTTGCGCAGAATGTTGGCGCGCTCTTTGCCTGTTTTGGCGCGCCAGGCCGGCCAAGCGGCGTTGGCTGCGGCGATGGCCTGCTCGGCGTGCGCGGCACCCAGATTGGCCACCTGGGCAAGTTCAGCGCCGGTGGCCGGGTCGTCCACCCGGAAGGTGGTGCTACCACTGACCCATTGGCCGTTGATCAGGCCCTGGTGTTTGATCAGGCTGGGGTCTTGCAGGTGGGTGAGGGGGGATGCTTGTGTGTTCATGCTTGCAGCTTTTATGGTTATGGAAATCAAACGGGTCCGCTGGTGTCGCGGCGCATCAATTGGATCGGCATGATGTCGCGGCTGGGCGGGTTAAGGGAGCCGTAGCGCAGGCGATCCACCAGGCGGCGACAGGTCGCGCGTGACATTTCGGCAGCGCGATTTTGCACGGTTGTCAGACCGACCAAGTTGGTGCCCGAAAGCGGCACATCGTCAAACCCTGCGACCGATACGTCGCCGGGCACGGAAAAACCTTTGCAGCGGGCTGCCTCTAGAACCCCCATGGCGATGGAGTCGGCCCCGGCCATGATGGCGGTGACGCGGGGTGTCGCGTCCAGCAGTTGGGTGGCCCCGGAGTAGCCGGTTTCGAAGGTGAATGCATCCCAGATCACCGGGGTGTCCTCGGGCGGTATGCCCTTCTCGCGCAAAAATTCCAGCGCTCCGCGGGCACGGTCCCGGCTGGTGGAGGCTTTTTGGGTACCCATAACCAAACCAATGCGGCGGTGACCCAGGTCGTAAAAATGGCTCACCACCTCGGCGCCACCGCGCACATTGTCGGCCTCAATCACATCCACCGTCGGGTTGTCCACCGAACGCATGGCAAGAACCACCGGCATGCCCAGTCGCTGTAATTCGCCCACCAGAATCGAGTCGGTGGTGACGGACATCAGGATCATTCCTTCCAGGTAATCGTCCATGACAGGGCGGAAATTGGACAGGTGGGTGATGTCATTGGGTGAATTGATCGGGTCCAGAAAAACCATCACGTGGTAGCCGTAGTCCAGTAAGTCGCGGTGGATGTTTTCCAGCAACAGGGTGACAAAACGGTTGTGGAATTCGTAGACACTGACCAGCACGCCGATGGTGCGCGTCGTGGGGCGGCGCTTGCGCGGTCCCTGGTTGGAGCCGCTGTAGCCCATCGCTGCCGCAGCCTGCTGCACACTCAGGCGGGTTCCTTCGCTGATGGCGGTATGACCCGCGAGCGCCCGCGACACGGTCGAAACCGACATGCGGAGCTGGGTTGCAATATCCTGCAAGCGGACTTCTTTTTTCCCGTTCGCCATAACGTATTCCTGGCCCCTTCCTGCACGTTTGGTCAAGGCGTGCAATGCTGTGCAAAATTCGGATTAATTTGTGCAAATTTGCTGCAATAGAAAAGCAAATTAGGTGAAATATACCGAGAAATCCCGGTTCTTTGCGAAAATCATCGCGTGATTTGTGGTCTGCCTACGATTGTTTCAAAAGTATTTCGATCGATTACGGGATTACCCTGATGCTTTGCGTAACATTTGCGCAAATATTTACGCAAATAGGACTTAAAGTTTGCGGGTGATTGCAGCCGCTATCACCACAGACTTTGCCGCGTGAATCGCGGGATAACGATGAGGAACCACTATGAAACTTGGCATGAAGCGAATCGCGACGCTATGCGTCACCTCCGTTCTTCTGGCATCGGGCCTCGCGCGCGCGGCCGGGCTGGACGAAATTTCACCCGATGTGGCCAAGCGCCTGTACGCCCCGGATGTGCTGGATCCAGCGCAGCCCGTGGGAGCCAGCGCCTACCGTGATTGGAAACCCAAAAAAGGCCCGCCCTGGACCATTGGCTACGCCAGCTCGTACGCCGGTAACACCTGGCGCGCGGCGGCCATGGATCGTCTGCAAAGCGACATCATCCCTAAATGGAAAAAACTCGGCCTGATCAAAGAAGTGATCATCACCCAGTCCAACCTGAAAGATGCAACGCAAATTCAGCAGATGCGCCAATTGGTGGACCAGGGTGTGGACGCGATCATCGTGTGCTGCTCGAACCCGACTGCGCTGAACCAGACCGTGAAATATGCCTATGACAAGGGCGTTCCCACTTTCTCGTTCACCGGCTATCTGACCTCTCCTTACGCGGTGAACTCGTCGGTGAACTACCAGGTTGCCGGCAAGGACCTGGGTCTTTGGTTGGGTAACGAAATTGGCAAAAAGGGCAATGTGCTGGTCGTTCAGGGTATTCCCGGAACCTCCGGTTCCGATTCGCAAGACCGCGGTATCAAGTCCGGACTGGCCACATTCCCCGATGTGAAGATCGTGGGTGACGTGGCGGGTATGTGGACCGACCAGGTTGCGCAGGCTGAAGTGCAGAAGTGGCTTGCCACCAACCCGGGCCAACTCGATGGCATCGTGGTGCAGTCGGCAGCCGAGCTGGGTGTTTTGCGTGCCATGAAGCAATCGGGCCGGAAAATGGTGCCTATCGCTATCGGTGGTGAAGTCGGTGCCTTGTGCTACTGGCGCAAGAATCCCAAGTTCATCAGCGCGGCGATTCAAGTCTGGCCTCCCGGCGATGACATTGAGCTGACCTGGAACATCATGATGCGTACCTTGCAGGGCCAGGGCCCCAAGATGCAATCGGTTCTGGTCGACGCCATCAGCTTCAGCTATGACGACGTCAAGAAAATCATCCCTGAAGATTGCAGCGAAGACTCGGACAAGTGGGTCAACGTCGGTCCTGACCGTTGGGGCAGCAGCGCCGCCTACCTGGACAAGTTCTTCCTGCGTCCGGCGGATCCGACCAAGTTCAAGCATTGATGGTGATCGCCCGGCCGTTCTAAACGGCTGGGTACATGCAGCTGCGCACCGCCGCGGCCCGATGGGGCCGGGCGGTGTACCGCTGGGTTGAATGATTTTTCTTTTTCTGGATTTTTCTTGAGCGGCTCCTCCTTATCCGAATCGACCAGCCTCCACGATGCCGTGTCTGCGCCGGTGGCAGGAGAAGGTATAGCCATCGTCGGGGTGCGCAAAGCGTTTGGTTCGACGCAAGCGCTGCGCGGCGTTAATTTCCACGCGCGCCTGGGCGAGATCCACGCGATTGTGGGCGGCAACGGTTGCGGGAAAAGCACCTTAGCCAAAGTCATTTCCGGGGTGGTTCCGGCCGATTCTGGTCAGGTGTCCGTTCTGGGTTTAAGTCCAGCTGCACCCCACGAGGCGCGTGCAGCGGGTATTGCCACTGTGTTTCAGGAAGTTCTGGTTGCCGATGAGTGCACGGTGACCGAGAACCTGTATGTCGGTGCGGATAGCTTGTGGTCCCGCGCCCTGAGTTCCCAGCAAAAAAATGATACGGCGGCCACCTTGATGCGTGAGCTCGCGGGAATGCCGATTGACCCGCAGACGCCGGTTGGCAGTCTGCCTTTGAATATCAAACAATGGATCACCATCGGTCGCGCCCTCTTGTGCCAGCCTCGGGTTCTGATCCTGGATGAGTCGTCCGCAGCGCTGGATTTGGATTCCACCGAGCGTCTGTTCGCCAAGATGCGCGCGCTGCGCGACGGCGGTTGTGCCGTCATCATCGTCACCCACCGGATTGCGGAGCTGATCCGGGTCTGTGACCGCGCTACGGTGCTGCGCGATGGGGTGGATGTCGGAGTTTTGGAAAAAGCCGAAATCACCGAAAAAAACCTGCTGCGCCTGATGACCGGAAAAGCCCAGAGCAATGAAGACGCACAGTCTTCGCGGGCAACCCAGCGTCTGGGGGCTGCGGTCCTGCGGGTGGACGCGCTGCAGGTCTGGCCAAGCGCCCGCCCGGTGCGCTGCCGCTTGCGCCAGGGTGAAATCCTGGGGGTTGCCGGTCTGGATGGGCAGGGGCAAAGCGAGTTTGTGCGCATGATGGCTGGAGTCGATCCGGCCATGGGAAGCGCGCCGCAAGTTCGCGACAGGCAGGGTGCGTATGAGGCTATAGAGGGCTTGCAATCGGCGGTCAGCCGGGGCGTTTGCTATGTATCCGGTGACCGCAAGCGCGAAGGCATTTTTGCCAACCTGAGCATTTACGAGAACCTGCTCATGCCGCTGTACCGGCGCAAGACGCGCGGCGGCTGGCTCGGGTTGATCGCCTGGTCTGATTTGGTGGGAATTTTTGATTGGGAAGTCGAGCGCTTGGCAATCCGCATGGGCGAACGTAGCAACAAAATCACCTCGCTGAGTGGCGGTAACCAGCAAAAGGTGCTGATCGGTAGGGCTTTCGCCCTGAATCCCGATATCTTGGTGTTGAACGACCCCGCGCGCGGCATTGACGTCGGTGCCAAGGCTGAGTTGTACCGCCACCTGCGGGAGTTTGCCGCGCAGGGCAAGTCGGTGGTATATCTGTCCAGCGAGATTGAAGAATTTGTCGGATTTTGTTCCCGTGTGCTGGTGTTTCGCAATGGCAGCGTTTTTGACGAGTTCACTGGCCCGGACATCCACCCCACCCCGATTCTGGAGGCCATGTTCGGCCAGACCCGGGCTGGCCAGGTGCACCCCGTTGATGTCGACCCCGCTTTTGAGGAGGAGCCCATGAAAATTGTGGAATTTGGTGGCGACGCCGCCACGCCCCAGCCCGGCGATGCCGACCACTGGAAACGGCGCAGCAGCCCCTATCCCGGCTTTGACAAAAAGCCATCCCACACCGACGCCCCCAGTCTGGAAGCTTTGCGCGGGGCGCGTGCCACGCCGGACGCGTCGGATGTCCAACCCGACCTTCCAGCGTCATCGTCCTCCAGCGCGCGCCCGAAGATCAAGATCATGGAATTCAACACCGGCGGCGCTGCCAGCGGGCGGGCTGCCCCTGTCGTATCGGTCGCTGTGCTCCAGGATACGGCCCTCCCGCCCGCTACGAAGTCCACCATGAAAATCATGGAATTCGATGACCGTGCGGTTCCTGCGGCGCACAGTGCGGTAGCGAGCGGGCGCAGTGGGATCAAGATCGTGGAATACGGCGAAGCCGCAAAAGGCAGTCGTTCGTGAACGAAGGCAGCAGCACGGCCCCGGCGTCGGCATCCTCCAGCACATACATGCTGGTGCCGATTCTGTTGCTGTTTTTGCTGCTGATCATCGCGGTCTTGCGCAGCCCCAATTTGATTTCACCTGCGGGTATCGGCAGCGCGGTGATTGTGCTGACGCCGCTGGCGCTGGCGACCTATGCCTTGATGGCGCTGGCGATAGCCGGGCGCGGCACGGTCGATTTGTCGATCGGACCCCTAATGGGTTTCATCAACGTGACCCTGGTAGTGCTCAGCGGCATGGGCGCGCTGGAGTCGCCGGTGTCCTTCTTTTTGTACGCGATTGCGGTGGGTGTTGCCTACCAGTTGCTGATGGCGCTGATCATTGTTTATGTGCGGGTGCAGCCCATCATCGTGGCGCTCAGCGGGTACCTGGCCTTGTCCGGTATCAATTTGGTGATACTGCCGCGCCCCGGCGGTACGGCGCCGGAGTGGATGTCTTCCTGGGGTCTGGGCACCACCTTGGATTCCCCGATTCTGGTCATTCTGGTGCTCAGCACCGCCGCATGGCTGGTCTTTACCAGCACCGCTTTTTATGGACACCTGCGGCTGATGGGCTCCGACGAACGTGCCGCCTATACCAGCGGGGTTCGTATCACCATTGTCCGCCTGGGTGCGCACTGTATTGCCGGTGTTTTTGCAGCCCTGGCCGCGCTCACTTACACCGCGCTGATCGGATCGGGTGATCCCACCCAGGGCACGACGTATACGCTGATTGCTGTGACCGCGCTGGTGCTGGGCGGCACCAGCCTGGCGGGCGGGCGCGGTGGCGTTATCGGCTCGCTGTTGGGCGCGGTGAACCTTTTCCTGATCGGCTATGTGCTGGCGACGTTCAGTTTCGGTGCGGTGCAGGGTTTTGTCACCGACCTGGCCTACGGTTTGATTTTGGTTTTGTCGCTGCTGTTAACAGTGGCCATCCCCTGGCTGCAGCGGCGCATTACCAATATCTCGCCCACCATCATTTTCATCGTGTTGAGCACGCTGTTTGCCGGGGTTATCCTGCATGCCAAATTTGACTACAGCCTGCCCGCGCCGCCTGCGGCTGTTTCTGATGCCGCAGCACCACCCCCCGCAGTGCCCGATGCTGTCGCCGCGACCGGATTCTTCTTTGAGGAGGTGAATGCCTCCCACGATGCCAGTAGCACGCTGGCCCAGCCCATTGCCTTGTCCTTGCTGCTTGCGATTGCGCTGCTGATCGTGGCGCGCGCCATGGTTTTGCAGACCCGCCAGCGGCGTTTTTCGCCCCGCATGGTCTACATCCTGATCAGTCTGCTGATCTTGGCAGCCTACCTGGCGTGGGATAACAGCCACATGCCGCCTTCGCTGGCAGTTACGCCTGTCTCGCCACCAGTGCCTGCCGCACCCGCACCCGTTGAAGCGGCCACGCCGGTTGATGCTCCAGCCGAAGTCCCTGCGGACGCGGCAAGCCAGCCTGAGGCAACGCCGCCCGCCAAGGAGGGGACATGAGTAACGCGCCCAAGACCCTCTACACCCGGCTGTCGGCGCTGCAGTGGGTAGGCCTGATTCTGGCCATTCTGATTGCCGGGCTGGGTTTCATCCTGGGCATCGTGCAAAAAGTCGTGTTGCAGGAACTGATTTTTTATACCGCAGCCACCTTTGCGCTGGTCATCTGGACCTGGAATGCCTATGTCGCGCCGCATGCCAAGTTCGGCGCGGAAGACAGCGGCGACGGTCCCAGCGGTTTTGCGCTGGCGCGGGCCTTTGTGTACCGCCACCGCATTCTGATCATTGCCCTGTTGGTGATTCTGGGCATTTTCCTGATCGCGTCGGCCACGGTGACCGGCTTTTTCAATTGGCTCAACATCGTCACCTTTTTGGTGCTGTGCGCTTTGCTGGTCTTCACGGTTCAGGTCAGCCAGTTGTTCGTGGACAACCGCAGTGCCTTTATCGGGCTGATGGTGCTGATCACCATGTTCACCGTGGGCAGCATTTTTATCGAGGGCTTTTCGTCTGGCCAGAACATCAAGTCCATGCTGCTGTTTGCCGCATTCCTAGGCCTGGCCTGCGTCGGGCAGACGCTGGTGGCGCTGCTGGGCGGCCTGGATCTGTCGATTCCTTTTGTGATTGGCGCATCTAACGTGTTTTTGCTCTACCTCATCGGGCTGGGCATGTACTCCTGGGTCGCGATCCTGATCGTGCTGTTGCTGGGCGCGCTGATTGGCTGGCTTAACGGCATGCTGAGTTACCGCTTGCAGGGACAGGCTTTGATCCTGACGCTGGGCATTGGCTTTGCAGTCTCCGGCCTGACCCAGATCGTCACCAGCATCGGCAGTGCCTTTGCGGGCAATGTGTTCGGCGTCGTACCCAGCTGGTTGAAAAATCTGGCCGCCATGAATGGCACCACCATCGGTCTATCCATACCGCCGGTTATCCTGATCTGGGCCGTGGTCGCCATCGTTCTGGTCTACGGTATGAAGAACACCGTGTATGGCCGCTATCTGTACGCGCTGGGCGGCAACCGGACCTCGGCTGCGCGGTTGTCGATCAGTGAGCGGCGCTACTGGGTGATTGCCTATATGGTCAGCGGCACCGTGGCCGCGCTGACCGGTGTGTTGCTGCTGGGCTGGAGCGGCGGCGGATTCATTGGTGTCGGGCAGCCTTATTTGTTTATGACCCTGGCCGCAGTCGTGATGGGCGGCACCTCCTTGCTCGGAGGCCAAGGCGGCTACGGATTCACGGTCATTGGCGTGTTGGTTCTGCAGGTGCTGACCTCATTTTTGGTTGGCATGGGCCTGAAGTTTGAATGGCAGCAGTTCATTTTCGGCCTGCTCATCCTGCCCATGGTGGCCCTGTACGCCCGCTCGCCGCACATCCGCACGCAGATTTAAGACCCGCCGCCGCATCATGACCTTCTACCTGACCCAGAACCCGACCGAATTGAACCGTATGGAGACCTTTGTATGAATACCAAGTTGCTTGAGGCTACTGATGTCGCGAGTGGCACGTTTTCGCTGCTGTTGCTGCTGACACTGGCCGCAACCGTGCTGCTTTTCATGGGCACCGGCTGGGTTACGCGCAAGTGGAAGCTGCCTTTGACCATGGCTGGACTGGTCATGGGGGTGAGCGCCTTGCACTACTTCCAGGCTGGGCAGGTCTGGCAGGCCAGCGGTCAAATGCCCGCGATTTACCGCTACATCCTGTGGTTTGCCAGCATGCCTTTGCAGGTGATGGTGATGTATTTCTTTGTGAACACCATGGCCCCGCTGTCGACCTGGCTGTTCTGGCGTCTGCTGGTGGCCTCGGTTGCGATGGTGACGGCGCGCTACCTGGGCGAGACCAATCTGATGTACCCCTCGCTGGGTTTTCTCATCGGCCTGGCCTGCTGGTTGTATGTGCTGGGTGAGGTGTTCTTTGGCCGCATGAGCGAGGTCAGCGCCAAGAGCAGCAACTTCAGCGTACACCGGGGCTATTTCTGGATGCGGCTGATTGTTTCCATCGGCTGGGCCTTGTACCCGCTGACCTATTTCATCGTCGCATTTGCCGGTGGCGTGAGCGACGCCAAACTCAATATCGTCTACAACCTGGGCGATGTGGTGAACACGGTGGCATTTTGCTTGACCGTGTTGTCCGCCTCGGTGCGTGACTCCGGAAGTTCCCGGTGATGTGCGCACACATTAGTTTTCTTGTTGATTTTTCGTTTCAGACTTGGAGGGCTTGACCTATGAACGGCGCCGACATTATTGCTATCGTTATCCTGGTTGCGATTGTTATCGCGATTGTTGTGTACCTGCTGCATTGGCTGTACCGGCACTCGTCCAAAGACCTCTCTTTTGTTCGAACCGGCTTTGGCGGGGAACGGGTGGTCATGGGCAGCGGCGCGCTGGTTCTGCCCATCGTGCACGATATCACCGAGGTCAGCATGAACACGCTGCGCATCGATGTGCGGCGCATGGGCGAGAAGTCGCTCATCACCAAAAACCGCATGCGTATTGAGGTGAGCGTGGAGTTCTTTGTACGGGTGATTCCCACGGTCGAAGCGGTGGCAGCGGCAGCGCGTACCCTGGGTAACCGTACCCTCAACCCCGACAGCCTCAAAGACCTGGTGCAAGGCCGTTTTGTCGACGCGATGGGCTCGGTGGCGGCGCGCATGACCATGGAAGAAATCCATGAGAAGCGCAGCGAATACATCCGTGGCGTCAAGGAGTTGGTGGCCAATTCCCTGACCGATAACGGTCTGGAACTGGAAACCGCTTCGCTGACCAGCCTGGACCAGGCGGACATGAAGATGTTCAACCCCACCAACGCCTTCGACGCCGAAGGTTTGACCCGCCTGACCGAAGAGATCGAGACCCGCAAGAAGAAGCGTAATGACATCGAACAGGACACGATGATTGCGATCCGCAAAAAGAACCTCGAATCCGAAAAGCTCGCCCTTAGCATCGACCGTGAAAGCGAATACGCGCGTCTGGAGCAGGAGAGCGAAGTGGCCACCCGGCGTGCCCAGCAAAAAGCCGAAATCGCCCGCGAGCGCACCGAGCGTGAGCGCGACACCGAAGAGGTGCAAATTCGTGCCACCGAGCAGATTGAGAAATCCCGTATCAACCAGGTCCGCGCGGTGGAGACCGAGCGCATTCTGCGTGAGCAGGAGACCGCGCAGCTCGACATCCAGCGCCGCCGGGCGCTGGAGATTGAGGAGCAGAACCGGGTGATTGCGGTGGCCGAAATGTCCAAGTCCGAGTCTGAGGCGCAGGCCCAGGCCGAAGGTGCCCGTGCGCTGATGATTGCAGCGCAGGAACACGTGGCCACCGTGCGTGAGACCGAGGTGGCCGAGCGGCGCAAGGCGATTGATCTGATCCAGGCCAGCCAGCAGGCCGAACGCGAAGCGATTAAGCGCACCAAAGAGGCGGAGTCCGAGCGCATCGCAGCGGTCGACCATGCCAGTGCTGAACGCGTCACGGCCGAAGCTGCGGCTTACCGCTACGACGTCGAAGCCGATGGCAAGCGCAAGCTCAACGAAGCCGAAAACATGCGTTCCGACGCGTCACGGCGCAGCGGGCTGCACAGCAAGCTCATCGAAAACCTGCCCAGCATCATCCGCGAAAGCGTCAAGCCCATGGAGAACATCGACTCGATCAAGATCTTGCAGGTCGATGGCCTGCCGGGTTTGAGTGGTGCCAATGCGGGCGGCGGTGGTGGCTCCGGTGGCAGCGGCGACGGCACCGGTCCGAACCGCAATGGCAGCCTGGCCGACAACGTGGTCAATTCCGCCCTGCGTTTCCGCGCCCAGGCACCGTTTGTAGACACCTTGCTGGGCGAGATCGGCATGTCGCCGGCCTCGATTACCAGCCTAGGTCAGCTGGGTAATGTCGTGGCGCTTCCGGTGACGGACGACAAGGCCGATGGCGCGGACTCGGTCCATGGCGCGGTGTGACAGGGCTTTGCCCCTTCTCAGCTGTTGATTGCCAAACCCCGTGCCGATGAACGCCAACGACCGTGAGCACCGCATCCCCCGCCTGGAGCGCAGGCTGGCGGTGATGACGCATTGGGGGTTGGCGGGTAGCTTCGGCATGGCTTTTTTGCTCAGTGGATTCAACGCCTCGGACTGGACCTGCGGTTTGCTCGGCTACGCCCTGCTGATCGGGGGATTTGTGGGGCATGTTCTGATCAACCACTATTTCGACTCTGGCTTCAATGCCGGTGAGGTGGCGCTGGGCCTTATTTTGTTTGGCTTGTTTGCCTTGGTCTTCGTGGCCACGGCCTTGTTGACCCCGCAATACAGCCGCGTCAATCTGGGCCTGGGTCTTACCGGCTTTTCGGTCATGGCTCTGGTGCTGGCGCTGTACCTGATCATCCGCTACGGAACCCGTGGGACTTGGAACATGGTGCACAGCCTGTGGTACCGCAAGGGCGGGAAATAAGATGAGCCAAGTCCTGATCTGGTTGCTTGCGCTGCTGGCCTTGTACTGCACCTACTGCGTGCTGTGGGGTGTCAGCAGCGCGCGTGTGCAGGCCGGACCAGCTGACTTCCTGCTGGCCAGCCGCCGATTGCCGTCCTGGGTGTTCGGGCTCTTTGCCACCGGAGCGACCTTTGGTGCCTGGTCGCTGCTGGGCTTCCCGTCGCTGGTGATGCGCGACGGCTTGCAGTTCGGTCAACTGGCATTGCTGGCCGTGACAGTGCCGCTGACTGGCGTGCTTTTTTTCAAGCGGCAGTGGCTGCTGGGCAAGCGCCACGGCTATGTCACGCCGGGTGAGATGCTGAGTGATTACTACGGCGGCGACGCGCTGCGGATCATGGTGATCGGCATTGCACTTTTTGGCGCGCTTCCCTACGCGGGTCTGCAACTGGCGGCGGGGGGCACCCTGGTGCATTGGGTGAGTGGTGGTGCCATACCGGCCCATTTGGCCATGTGGGTGTTGACCTTGGTGCTGATGCTCTACCTGTGCATTGGTGGCCTGCGTGCGGCGGCGTATGTGGGCAGCTTGCAGGGCTTGCTGCTGTGCAGCGGATTGTTGGCGCTGGGGCTCGTGGCGCTATGGCACCTGGGCGCAGACCAAGGCTTTGACGCGCTGATGCAAGCCCTGGCCAAGCTGGGCGCGGGTCCGGTCGGACCCTGGGGCAGCAGCGCACAAAATTACAACGCCTATTTGGCATCTCCCGGAGTCATGCAGTTCACCGCAGGCCTAGGCAAGGAGGCGCCGGTGGCCCG
>Ga0214919_10009302_pt1 | contig 12699 bp, 6 predicted proteins | sample LL1503_MetaG_FD_177994 | JGI IMG/M metagenome (GOLD analysis project Ga0214919, IMG submission 177994) | Freshwater microbial communities from Lake Lanier, Atlanta, Georgia, United States - LL-1503 | ecosystem: Environmental > Aquatic > Freshwater > Lake | place: USA: Georgia | collected 2015-03-15
CGAGAAACCAGGCTTCCACGCCCGCTTCTCCGCCAAAGGAAAATCCTACCTCTACCGCATCGCCAATACCGACCCCCTCCACCCTCTCGAAATCGGTCGCGCCTGGCACGTCCCCCGCCCCCTCCATCTCCCCGCTATGCGCAAGGCCGCCAAAATTCTTACAGGCAAACACGACTTCGCCTCCTTCACCTCCAACCCAGGCTACCAACGCAAATCCACCATCCGAAAAATCCGCTCCATTCGCATCGTCAAGAAAAACGGCGGTGTTTTGGAGTGCACCTTCGATGGCGATGGATTCCTCTACCGTATGGTCCGCAACCTTGTCGGAGCCCTCGTAAAAATCGGCCAAGGCCGACTCACCCCCGCCGAACTCAAAAAAATCCTCCACGCCCACTCCCGCTCCACCGCCCCCGCCACCGCCCCCGCTGAGGGCTTATATCTTTTGCGCGTAAAATACTAAGTCGCCAGCCGATCGACACACTCAACACCCCTCACCCAAAACTAGGTAGGGACGACCGCCTCGGTCGTCCTGATCCTTTCCTGAACTGGAAAGGACGTAAAAAAATCCCCGCGAGACGCGGGGCGCTGGGACCCTAACCCCACACCCCAACCCCACCTTCTAACCTTCCCAACCCAAACCCAGGTAGGGACGACCGTCTCGGTCGTCCTAGTCCTTTCCTAAACTGGAAAGGACGTAAAAAAATCCGCGCGTAAGCGTGTCTTTACCCCGACCGGCGTCGGGGCCGCAACTGCGGGGAATGATTAAACATCCAAAATCCGAAATCAAACATCCCTGCCCCCGCCCGCCGCGGGCGCCCTTCGGAGCTCCTCCGCGAAGCGGGTTAGGAGCGTAGTAGGGTTTGCGACCTTAGCGTGAGCAATCCCCCTCCCAAAAAACGAAAGAGCCCCGAGACTTTCGCCTCGAGGCTCTTCCCAAACTTCCACCTAAATCAATTACGGGACTTCAGCCTGAACTTTCATGAACGCCTTTGTGGCTGGGTCAGGAGGAATGTAAGTCGCCTCGTATTGGGTATACCCAAGTTTACGGGGTGAGGGTTGGACCGTGCTAGGCAGAGGAATGACGTTTCCGTTTAGTCCATCCGCCAAATCGGTTCCCGACATCACTGTGTAGGTCACCCCGCCGCTGTCTTTTTGCAGGTAGACAATCTTGAGTGAACCAGTCGGGCTACTGACATTCGTGACGGGCGCTCCGCCCGATACACTCGGGCTCAGTCCGAACGCATAGGCAGTCGCCAGGGTATATCCAACATTGTTGGGATCGGAATCCCAGCTCAAGCCGGCCTCTAGACCATTCGCCGCCAGCCAATCCACCTTATAGTCCGCTGGGGAATCGCTGACATTGGTCACCGTGATCGCAAACACTTTCTCAAATGTGCCCCCGCCCGAATCGGTGGTCCGCACCCTGATCGAGTAACTGCTCTTCGTCTCATAGTCGAAGACCACACTCGCCCGCAGGCTACTTCCACTGATGTTGAACGATGCGTTATCCGCGTCTCCCGTGCCAGAGACTAGGGTGTAGGTGAAGCTGTCACCCACATCCGAATCGGTTGTCGAAAGCGTGCCCACCACGGCATTCACTGCGTTGTTTTCCGCGATCACTGTCGCCGAGAGTCCAATCTGGGTCGGCGCACTGTTAGAGGCCCCATTCGCTCCCGTGACGGTCACCATGTCATAGCGCAACGTTCCAGTTGTTCCGTACGCCGTTTGAGCGGCAGCATAAGCAGAGGTGCCGGGAGCAAAAACTGTCACAATTCGGAACGCGAAGTTTGCGTTATTGTTTACGGCGGAAATCGCGCTGAGATCAGCCTTTCTCTGTAGGAACCATGTATCCCCGGTGTTTCCCACATAAAGACCACCTTCGGTCAAATCTCCAGTCGCTTCGTAGTTGTTCCAGGTCGTGCCCCCGTCCGTCGTGTACTGAAACTGTGTATAGCGGGAAGAGGTGTTGCTGTGTCGCACATCCCAATACACCTCGATCCTGTCCTTTCCGACTGTGCTAACCCTAAAAGTAACTCCAGTCGTCCCACTGCCACTTCCTTGAGCGGGATAGTTCGTGGTTTGCGCTCCAGAATTGTCGGTGGCTGTATTATCTGTGGAACCTAAACCTGTTGAAAAGGTTGCGGTCGTTATCGAACCAGTACCTTCCAACGTTCCCAAACCGGTCAGGGGAACAAAACTTCCGGTAGCTGTATTTTCAGGAGCATCTAAAGGCTGGCTGTTAAAATTCCACTGGGTGATTACGTTCCCCAGCACGGAGTATGGAAAGCCATTGGTCGAATTACCCGTTGAGTAGTCGGTGGCGACCCGACTATACATTGTGAAGTAATAGCGCAAGCGGTTGGTGAGACCCGTCACTTGGTAGACCGATGGCGGTGTGGACCCTTTATAAACCACGTACGAGTCGCCAATTTTGGTGCCTGACCCGTAGGTCGCGCTGGCTGTGTAGGCACTGCCATTCCCGCTAGGAACGTCCGTGATGGTGGAACCCACTTTGGCCAAAACAATGTATTCGGTGACGGTTCCGCTGGTAGGCGCTGTACCACCCAAGGTGGCCGATCCGTCCGCGAATGTGGCCGTGAGCTTGCCTTCGTTAGGGGCGGCGGAATTGCCTAGAACCGCAAAGGAGGGGGACGGACTCAGCCCGCCCGTAGCCGCGGTGACGTCTCCGGAATAGCTTTGGACCGCCGAAGGGTTGAATCGAAGATAAAGAGTGGTCTCCGCAACAACACCATCGGTTTGCAGCAACAGGATAGATGTGGAGAACGAGACATCATCCAGGGAAATTTCAAACCCAGTCGGCGGCGCAAGAGTGATTCCCGTCGTCAGATTTGACCCCGCGACCTTGAACGTCCTCGAAGTCGTTGCCGTTTGGATGGTGGAGGCAAAAGCCGAGTTAATCGCTGGAGGAGTCAAAGCCAAGGAGGGACCTGAATTGACCGCTAAAGATTGACTTGCACTTCCCCCACCCGGAGTAGGGGTAGTCACCACCACCGCCAGACTGCCTGCACTGGCAATCTCAGCTGCTGTCACTGGAATCGTCAACTGACCTGAATTCACATAGGTGACTGTTTTCGAAACCCCCGCCAAGGTCACTTGGGTAGTAGTGTAAAAGTTACTGCCATTAATGACCAGATTGAAATTCGTTCCACCGGGCAGGACGCTGGACGGACTCAAACCGCTGATGACCGGCAACAAATACTGCGTGTTAAAACTCCAATCGGTTGTCGCACCCGGAGCGACTGCCTCCCAGTTATTCGTGATATTACCAATAGCCGGAAGCAGGGTTTCAGCTGGGCCTGCATAGACGGCTCCAGAAATTTTATATCTGGCTGCAGTTCCTTGAGGCTTTATAAACGTTGTCCCCAACGCTAATCCAGTTGGAACCCCGCTCGGGGATGTCCCAATCGCCGCAGCATAGACAAATACAGTAGGAGTAGTAGCCGTGATACTGCTGGCTGCATAAATATAGATTTCCTCATTGTTGTTGCTCAAACCAAATCCGGAGGTTGTGCTCCAATCATACTGCGTGGTTGAAACAGCTGCCCCGCCCCAAGGAAGGGTGATCACGGTGCCAGAGGGTATGGTTTGACCAGATTTAACCGTGAACGAAGCCTCACCTTCCGCAAGGTCTGTAAAAGCAGTGGCACCCGAAGTTGTTTCATTATCATTAACGTAAAAAACGGCGCCAGAGCTCAGATCCTTCAGAATCAGTATCGTTATGCTGTCAGGTGTCCCAGATGTATTATACCCAATCACCGCAATGTCGCCTGCCACTAACCGATAGGGGACCGAGCTGACCGTCAGCTCTTGGGTAACACTGGTGGCCGCCTCGTAATTCTCGTTGCCCGCCTGCGTAGCCGTGATCGTGGTGTTGCCTGCGGCGACTAGGGTGACTTGGTTGCCAGACACCGTGGCGACCCCAAGATTCGAGCTGGTGAAGCTGACCGGCAACCCTGAGTTGGCCGTGGCCGAAAGACTGAAGTCGTTGTTCACCGCGGAAAGAGAGTTAAACGTGATCGTCTGATTGGCCTTAGTGATGTCAGCGGTGGTCGTTGCGACCGAGCTCAGCGTGTAATTATCCTTGGCTGTGCCCGCTAGGGTGGCCCCGGTCAGCGTCACGCTTTTTCCGGTGCCCGCGAACGCCGTGTCAAAAGTAGCTGTCCCGCCGCTCAAAGTCACTTGGTCATTGCCCAACACTCCAGTCAGCGAACGACTATTCACCGTGGCACCGGTGGCCCCATCGTACGTCTTGTTGGCGGCGACAAACGAACCTGTCACCCCTTTGGCCGAAACCGTGCTGGTGGTGATGGGCACGTTGATCGTGGTGGCATCGGTGGAGCTCAACGCCACCGACCCGCCCTTGGGTCCAGCACTCACCGAGGAGGTGAGCCGCACGTAAACCGTCGTGCTGCCGATCGAACCCGAGGAGCCAACCGTCACCGAAGAGGAGAAAGTCGTGTCGTCTGTGGAGACTTCAAAACCAGTCGGTGCCGTCACCGTGATTCCCGCTTTCATATCCGCTCCCGACACGGTGAAGCTCGTCGAGGAGGAAGCCGTGCCGTAGGTCGAACTCAAAGCGGGCAGGGTTTCGTTTCCTGAGGTGATGGTCGGTACCGCCGCCGCCGAGACCGTCAGAGTGCCCGCGACATAGGAGATAGAATAGTTCGATGCCGTAAAGGTACCTCCAGTGGCGGCGCTGGGGACGATTGCGCCGGCAAACGTTCCCGCCGATGCCCCGTTACCCCCAAAGCTCAAACTGACCGACCCGACGGTCTCGCTGTTGGCCAACCCGCTGGGAGTAAAGAGGGTGGAGCCCGTCACATTGGCCAGGGCAGATCCTGCGGGAACCGTCTGGGGATTGGCGGTGATGGTCAATCCCTTCGCAGTCACCGCGTTTCCGGTGCCTGCCGTGACGATGTTCACGCTGGTCGCCCCCGTGCTGGAAAGAACGATGTTTTGCCCGTTGTAAGAACCACTCACCGCGGCATTAGCTTTTAACCGCACTCGCAGCGATCCGCTGGCGGATCCACCCGACTGGGTGAACGTGGCCGTAGTACCGTAAGTTGTCCCATCGGAGGAAACCTCAAATCCCGTCGGCGCCGTGGCCGTGATGCTTGCCGAAAGATTGCTTCCGCCGATGCTGAAGGTCTGCGCGGTCGAGACCGTGCCATAAGTCGTGGTGAATGCCGCGGTCGTCGTTGCACCACTGATAGAGGGAGATGGCGTTACCAAGCTAATTCCAGTGGCTATACTGTCTAATCCAGTGAGAGCAGTTACAGCCGTGGCTGTTCTGGCCCTTGTCCAAGTGTTAGAGGATGTGTCAAACGTACCGGAAAGCTTGGTAAAAGCACCGCTTGCTGGATCGAGGAAAAAAGTGCTGTTACTCTGAAGTTTGCCGCCATTGTAAAGGTCATTAACAGGGAGTTGATAGCCAGCCGAACCAGTCGAAACTAATGCAGTCCCTATCGCTGTTCCAAAAAATACAGCATCTTCTGGCACAGTGCTCGACGTGATTAAAGCGATGGCCACATTGAATACAGCTATTCCGTCAGCATTACTCCCCCCGTTGCCAAAAACGCCAGCAGCGTTTTTTGTGCCGGCAACCACACTCCCACCGCTATCACCGCTTGAATTTACTGTGTCGATCGTTTTGACCCATCTAGCGCTTGAAATGTCGGCGGTCCCAGCGCCATTAATGAGTTTCCCGCTTCCTCCAACATAAAAAACTGAACCTGCGGTTACAGAGCCTGAAGTAATAGAAAATGCGTAAGTCAACGCTCCACCTGCCGTCCAACCCGCCGAGGTTGCAGCACCATTGTTACATTCAATAATTGTGTATGGAGTAGCGGAAAAATCCGTATCAGTTGTAGCGATGAGCTGGATATATTCATAAATACCATCGGTTCCAGCAGGATTGGCAATGTATCCAGAAATAAAAACTTTCGCTTCCAAGCTTGCGGTGAGAGTGAATAAACCGAATACCATCGCCACTCCCGCAAAAAATCGAGATGGGATGATGGAAGATAGAAAGGATGAAAAGATTTGAGCGGGCGCAGTGTGCACCCCATCGGTTTTGTTTTTGATTACGGGAAATTTCACTCAGGCAACCTGCCCCACTTTCTCCAAAAAACTAGGCTTTTATTGTTACAATGTGATGGCAATAACCTTACGCCTATTATATAGCTTATGCTCTGTCCATCAATGCTTTAAATTTTCCCTTTAAAGTTTTCGCTATGCAATAGAAAATAAACCACATCCAGTCCCGACCCTGTCGGGGTTTCTAACATCCGCGCGTAAGCGCGAGTCTGCGCCCTGCGTAGCTCCATCCGATTCCCCGAGGTTAGGAGCGAAGCAGGGTCACGCCAAGTCCGCTAAGGCCGCTACGCAGAATTCAAAACCACATTCGAACCCTGCCCCGACCCGGTCGGGGTTTCTAACATTCGCATATCTGGATTCCTTTCCGACCTTTGCGACCTTAGCGTGAGCAATCCGTTCCCCAATCCCCAATCTCCAATAACCAATCTTCCTTTCCGTCCTTTGCGACCTTGGCGTGAGCAATCTGGTATCTGCGTAAGGGCCCTTCGAATCCCCCCGCGCAAGCGGAACGCCCCCCCCATCGCGGAGCGAGTGCCCAGGATAGGCGGGGGCAGGTTCGAGGGGGCCAAGTCCCACGTATGCGGGACGAGGTAGGGCTACTTAAATGTCCCTACCGGTTTATTCGAGCTATTCGGATCCACCACCCAAACTGCTACACTGGAAGCAACCACGTAAGTACTCGAACCCACTTTATTGGTCAACATTCCTGTCCCATTCGTATCGATCGCAAGGGAAAAATTAGTCTGCTTTCCTCCAGAATAAAATCCAGTCGGCGTTACCAACCCATCGGTTGAATTCGTAAACTTCGGCGGCACTTCTAAAAACGCAATCCCCCGATAGTTCCCCCCATTGGTGTTAGTAGTCGTGCTGATTAGCGTTAAAAAATCTTTGGTAGTATTTGTGAAAGATTTGCCACTGCTGTCTGTGGGATACGCCGAATACTCCGCATAAAATGCGTTCACCGCTGTCTTGATCGATTCCGCCATCGCCGACACCTCCGCCTTCTTCCCCGCCTTGATCGCCCCGTTAATCGCCGGCAAACCCAACCCCGCCAGCAACCCAATGATCGAGATCACCACCAGCAACTCTATCAAGGTGAACGAACTGCTTTTTGCCTTTGGAAATTTGCGAGATGAAGTTAAGGTCATAACTATGACTACACCCACTCTCCCCCCTTTCCACCAGAAAATATTTACTCACGCCAAGTCCGCCACGGGCATTTACCTCACAAAAAACAATCCTTTGCGCGCGAAAGCGCGTCCCGGGAATGCGGGACGTGAACCAAATCCCACACCTCACACCGCAAAGCGCGCCCGCTTTTCAGCCTTCTCTTTTCTCAAATCCCGAATTTCGCATTTCACATTCCCAAATCAAATCCCCCCTTTCCGTCCTTGGCGACCTTGGCGTGAGCAATCTGCCTTCACTTTGATCGAACTCCTAGCCGTCATCACCATCATCGGCATCCTCGCAGGCCTTACTTTGGGTGCCGCGGGAGCCGTTCGCCGTCACGGAGCCACCTCCACCGCCAAAGCCGAAGTCGCCGCCCTCCAAGCCGCCTGCGATCGCTACTATGCCGATAACAACGCCTACCCTTCAAACTCAACCGTGGATCCATCGTCAAGTTATGTTCCCACTGCTTCGACTTACACGGATGCTGGAACAGTTCTCTTCACCAACCTCCTAGGCTCAGCCACCTTATCAAACGCGCCCACCAGCAAACGCTACTTCGAACCTAAACCTGCAATGGTTAACACTAACGGCTACTTTATCGACCCTTGGGGCTACGCTTACGGCTATAATTCCGACGGCACCAAAGCCCCTCTCATCTGGTCCACCGCTGGAACTACAAAAGGCGAAACCAACAAATGGATCACCAGCTGGCCAAAGATGTAATTATCTGTCTTTTAGTGCTTTAAAGATTTATCGACATTTTCTAATATTTACTTTGTAAGCTAGTGTTGACAATGTAAATCACAGGCGTATTTATCTTAATCGTGATCTTCTTTACTCCCTTCCCCGTGGCTCCGCATGAGCCAATCTCCTCTGCCAATCAAAAATTCAAAATCAAAAATCCGCGCGTCAGCGCTTCCCGTCCTTGGCGACCTTGGCGTGAACCTGCTCCCACACCTCACGCCAAGTCCGCTAAGGCCGCTACGAATAATCACTCCCCATCTTTTACATCGTCTCAAAATCAAATATCAAACATTAAGAATCAAAAATCATTACCTTCCCGTCCTTTGCGCGCGAAAGCGCGTCCCGGGACTGCGGGACATGAGCAATCCGTTCTCCAATCTCCAATAACCAATCTCCCTTCGCGACCCGCGTCTGCGCCCCGTACTCTTGTCGGGGCTTGGCGTCCTTGGCGTGAGCAATCTGCCTTCACCCTCGTTGAACTTCTCGCCGTCATCGGAATCATGGGCCTCCTCGCCGCCGTCGGTGTCCCCGCACTCAAAGGCCTCACTGGAAGCGGCGGCCGCAAACAGGCCCTCAGCCAAGTCATGGGCGCCCTCGAAATCGCCCGCAACACCGCCATCTCCAGCGGGACCAACGCCGCCGTCATTTTTCCTGATCAAAGTTTCACGAATCAGGCCTACCGCTATCGCTCCATGGCGGTGATCACTTGGGACGCAACTAATACAAACTCCGTCACGACCAACTCAATGCTTGGCTCCTGGATCACACTTCCCCAAGGCGTTGTCCTACATGACGTGCAGGTTAATCAACTGCCCCGCCTAGCAAATCCAACTGCACTTCAAATCCCTCCCAGCACCAGCAACAGTACTGTTTCCAATCTCCGAGCCATCGTCTTTCAGTCGGACGGAGGACTTGAAGAGCGTTACTACACCAACACTCTCACATTAGAAGGTATCGCCTTCTATGAGGGCGCAGTAATTCCGTCCTCCAACCCAACCGCTACGACAAATACCTCGAAACAGAAGACCAACGTCGAAACCATCACCATCACCCACTACACAGGGCGAACAATACCCACCCTAGCCGAGCCCAAAAAATGAAACCCTGCGAATATCCCGTCCGATGATCATTTCCACTCACGCTAAGTCCGCAAAGGCCACTACGAATAATCACTTTCCATCTTTTCCATCGTCTCAAAATCAAAAATCATTCCCTTTGCGTCCTTTGCGCGCGACAGCGCGTCCCGGGAATGCGGGACGTGAGCAATCCGTTCCCCATTCTGCAACAACCAATCTTCCTTTCCGTCCTTGGCGACCTTGGCGTGGGCAATCTGTTCTCCAATCTCCAATAACCAATCTCCCTTTCCGACCCGCGTCTGCGCCCCGTACCTGCCCCGACCCGGTCGGGGCCCGCGTCGGGGCTTTCCGACCTTTGCGTGAGCAATCTGCCTTCAGTTTGACCGAAGTCGTCATCGCCATGGGCGTAGCCGCCGTCGCTTTTACCTCCATCATCGCCCTCTTCCCTCTCGGCCTAGGAATTAGTAAAGAAACCTTTGAAACAACGCAGGCCGCTCTCATAACTCAGTCCATCATGAACCAGATTCTTGATGTTCAAGGAGGCTCAACCAATACAGGATTCCGCCGAATTATTGTCACAACAAACAATGACCCGACCGTGCCGGGAAATCTCGCAAGTTTTAACGTCAACAGCTATAACCCCGCCACGAACCTATTTGTTTTTTACACGAACTACGTGAATCCTACGAACGGGCAAATCTCTTGGAAACCAGGGGGCGAGGCCACCACAAACGATTGGCAGAACGGAAAAATAAATTCCCTTGCCCTTGCTCGGGTCACCCTGAGGCGGATTTTAACAGGTGGCACTAGTTACGATATCCATGGTGTAGAGGTCCAGGTCGACTACCCAGGCAGCGCCAAACTGACCAACCGAACTCACGAAATTTTCTCGAGGATATGCCATTGAAAGCAAAAACAATATCCCGATCTTTTACCCTGATCGAACTGATGGCCGCCACCACCGTTCTATCCGTGGTCCTCCTCATGATGGTGGGTATGCAGGACCAGATGTCCAAGGCATGGTCCAACGCAAACCGTCGGACCGACGCCACCCGCGAGGCTAGGGCGGGATTGCGTATGTTGACCGATGATTTTCTGCACTACTTCTGCCGTGACGTCTTCACCAACTCACCTGCATCACGCTCGAATTACAACCCAATCACCAATAGGATTCCCATCGTCTACTTCGGAAACGCATCCAGTGCGGAAAGCGGCCTAACCATTGCCAACGCACAAAACAATTCGCAAGCTCTCTTCTTTTTGTCCCAGAGAAGGCCAGGGACAAATTCAACCGCGGACCGGATCACTGCCGTGGGCTACTACATCGCTTGGGACACGAATACGAGCGTAAGCGGCTTTCGCACCACCAACTACAACCTCTACCGCTATGTGAACACCAACGTCATTCCCTGTCTCACCAGCTATTTTGCAAATCCTTCTTCCCCTACCGCCCTTGCAACTCTGTTCCCAAATATTGGGCCATCCTTCACCAGCTACAATGAAATTTTGGCGCGGAATGCGATCAATTTGCGTATCTATTTTTACGGCTCCGGTATCCCCACAACAGGTCCAATTTATAAATTCCCAGAGGCAGACTCTGCAAGCATAACCTACTCAGGGAATCGTTGTGTCTTTGAACTAACCACGTTTCCCGACACTGTGGCCAGCAGCTTTTTGCAGGGAAACTTAACCAACTGGACTGGGTCCAACAATATCAGACGCTACGGACGTACCTTTGAAGTTTCGATGGATCTAGAAAGAGGGCTATCCAATTGAGCTCTGTCCCAAACCTTATCCGTAAATCGCCGGCTTTTGCCTTGATCAGCGTCCTCGCCCTTGTTTCCCTAGCCGCACTCACCGCGACTGCGTTTTTGGCCTCAGCCAGACTTGAAAAAACAGCCGCGATGACCATTGGGGATCAAACTCGTCTCACGCTCGCCCTCGACAGCGGTTATCACCTCGCCTCTTACACCTTCACCAGGGGTGATAATACCTGGAACTGGGCTGATTTTTTAGTAGGGGAGGATGCCGATGGAGTTGGTTATCTTTACCATGCTGTTCCCTATGCTGGAACCACTGCAGCAAATGTTGGACAATGGTATAACTACGCCACCTTCAGCTGCGCCACGCTAAGCAACATCGGTGTGTCACTTGTAGATCCCACCAACTACTACGCAACCACCACTTGGCAGGGCGGATTTGCGAGTAATCGCCTAGACACAAGTTCTCAGCTATCTAAGATGACTAACTTCAGTTCGACTAATGTCACCCCCAATGGTCCTGTGACAAAGATTCCACTTCTGTTTAGTCGCACCTCGCCCATCGTAAACTGGATCACTAACTATGTCACAAACCCTACCACACTCCTGCTTACTCCAACCTTCCGGTTTGCCTACTTTACCGAGGATCTCTCCGGATTAATTGACGCGGAACGCATGGGTGGCTCTTCATCTCGAGCCACTGGCACTAATCCAAACGAAATCTCCTTAGGGGAAATTGGGCTAACCAATCTCACTACATTTACAAACTTGCGACACATGTTTCTAAATCCCGGACTGATAGAAAGTGTCATCCGCACAAATGCTCTTACCAATGGATCCGTCACCAATCCTTGGCGCTACCTTGCCAGCGGCACCTACTCGCTCAACAGCAGGCTCAGCACAGCTACAAGTCACCGCCAAGGCTATCTAAAAGTCCCCTCGGGTTTGGGCTACAGCGTTGCAGATACAAATAATAATGCGGTTTCCACCAATAAGCTAAACCTCAATACCCTTTTCAATGGAGGCGTTGCCACCAACACCGCCATTTCGCAAATTACCGCCGCTATCACCAACAACCTTCCTAATTTTGCCTCCTCTCGGGCCGGAGGATTCACCAATTCTGCTGGCGGCGGAGCTACCAATACCAATGCATACACCACCGATGCCTACCTGCAGACCCTAGTAGCCAGCATCATCGACTATGCCGATAGCGACTCGACCCCTACCACCGATGGAACCGCCTTGTCCACCAACCGGAATCGCCCTGTCTATCGCGGGGTGGATAGCCATCCATTCCTCAACGAATACGTCACTCGTTTTAATCTTCTGTCAACAAACTCCACCAACGTAAGTGGAGTCAATGGCGTGGCCATTATCATTCAAACCACGGATTATGTAGAACTTTGGAACCCCTGCAATCAGGCCAATTCAGGCGCCCTTTCCTTTATGCCGATCAACCGCCAACCTTTCACTGCGGGTTTCTCTACTTTTAATTTTACCAACCCACTATGGGCCAGCAACGGATCAGGGGTGAATGGAGGTATATGCACAAATATTACAAACGTCACCATCCCACCTAATGGATTTTTGGTTTTGGGTTTCTCCACCATTACAAACTGCTTTTTCTATCCAAACACCAACCTCACCCTGCCTTTGACATTACCTGATGATCTCAACTCCTCTTACAAGGTTGCATGGAATAATGTCTATTATGATGGCGCCCTTGGGGGATTGAGGCGTCAGTCCAAAGTTTTGTCCGCCATTAATTCACCCAAGTGGTCAGGAACATGCCCGGGTTTCGTCGGGGAAGATTTGACCACATTTTGGAATAT
>Ga0214919_10009304_pt1 | contig 12697 bp, 6 predicted proteins | sample LL1503_MetaG_FD_177994 | JGI IMG/M metagenome (GOLD analysis project Ga0214919, IMG submission 177994) | Freshwater microbial communities from Lake Lanier, Atlanta, Georgia, United States - LL-1503 | ecosystem: Environmental > Aquatic > Freshwater > Lake | place: USA: Georgia | collected 2015-03-15
TGCGCCAATAGACGCTCTTCCTTGTGGATTTAACGGATTTAACTTCCGTCTTTATTCAGGAGCACAATCACCATTCCCAATCATTAAAGGTAAATATGATTTCCCTGGTGAGACTATATGGAACCCACCTTTTGCTCTTTCTTCAGGGGCGGTTAATTCAACATTAAGTCAAGGTGATAATGTAAGAAGAACTTATTTAGGTATATCTAACAGTTACGGATGGGACCCTGCATACTTTGAGTATGTTGGTAAGACAGAACCAAACAGTACTTGTGATATTGATTCCATTCCATGGAACTATAAATCTCCAGGTTTCCACATGGATGTAAATGCAAGTGCTTTAACAATAAGTGATCTATACTCCACATCTGGAGATACAAGATTTATTTGTGGTAATTCACCATTTATTACAGAACCAGAATTACCAACAAATGTGTACTTTAGGTTATATGCTCGTAAATTCACATTCTTAGTACAAGGCGGATTTGACGGATGGGATATCTATAGAGAATGGAGAACTAATGAAGACAGATTCCAAATTGGTAGATCAGGATTCCTTAACGGAGCTTGTCCAACATCAAGGTATCCAAATGCAGTTGGTTGGGGAGCGTTCAAAGAGATTTCTGTTGGTGATGGTACCATGGATTTTGGAAACACAGACTACTACGCATATTTATTAGGTCAACAAACATTTGCAAATCCCGAAGCTACAAACATTAATGTATTTGTAAGCCCAGGTATTGATTATGTTAATAATAGTAATCTTGTTGAAGACGCAGTTACTATGATTGAATTCAATAGAGCTGACTCACTTTATGTTTGTACAACCCCTGATGTTGATTTGTTTAGCCCTACATTAACAGGTGGTCAAGATATCTTTATCTACCCAACTGAAGCGGTTAATAACTTAGACAACACTGGAATTGATTCTAACTACACTGCCACTTATTACCCTTGGGTATTAACAAGAGATAGTGTAAACAACACTCAAATCTATATCCCACCAACAGCTGAGGTAACAAGAAATTTAGCGTTGACAGATAATATCGCATTCCCTTGGTTCGCAGCGGCGGGTTACACTCGTGGTATTGTTAACTGTATCAAAGCTCGTAAGAAATTGACACAAGAAGATAGAGACATTCTTTACAACGGTAGAATTAACCCAATTGCAACCTTCTCTGATGTTGGTACAGTAATTTGGGGTAACAAAACTCTACAAGTAAGAGAATCGGCTCTTGATAGGATTAATGTTAGAAGATTGTTACTACAAGCTCGTAAATTGATTTCAGCAGTATCTGTAAGGTTATTGTTTGAACAAAACGACGCACAAGTAAGACAAGACTTCTTAAACGCTGTTAACCCAATATTAGACTCAATAAGAAGAGACCGTGGTTTATATGACTTCCGAGTTACAGTTTCATCAAATCCTGAGGATTTAGATAGAAATCAAATGACAGGTAAGATTTATATTAAACCTACAAGATCTCTTGAATTTATAGACATAACATTCTACATCACTCCAACAGGAGCATCGTTTGAGAATATTTAATGTGGTAAATAAAAAAGAAGAAGGGGGATCGAAAGTTCCCCTTTTTTTATTTATATGATATTTATTAATATGAATTATAAAAAAGTTGTTAAAGAAATAATTTCTGAAATTATCCAAGATCAGTTAAAACCAACAATGAAATATTACGCTTTTGACTGGGACGACAATCTTATGTATATGCCAACTAAAATTTATTTAAAAGATGAAGACGGTAATAGTGTTGGTATGTCAACGGAGGATTTTGCGGAATATAGGTCTGAAATTGGTAAAGAACCTTTCGAATATGAGGGATATACAATAGTTGGTTTTGATGATGATTCTTTCAGAGATTTTAGAGTCACAGGTGATAAACAATTTTTAACTGACGCTATGAAAGCCCCAACAGGTCCTGCATGGGATGACTTTGTTGAGGCGGTTAATAACGGGTCTATTTTTGCGATAGTTACGGCAAGAGGTCACACCCCAAGTGTTTTAAAAAATGCCGTTTATAATTTAATTAAAAAAAACAAACATGGTTTAAATCAACAAGAGTTGGTTAAAAATCTAAGAAAGTATAGAGATATTGCTGATGAGGAGGATATGACTGATGACGAACTTATAAAGACTTATTTAGAAATGTGTAAATGGCATCCTGTTAGTTTTGGTGAGGGATCCGCTGCGAATCCTGAGGAACTTAAAGTAAGTGCAATGAAACAGTTTATGGAATATGTTAGAACTTTATCACAAAAACTTCAAGAAAAAGCATATATGAAAAACAAAATTAGTAATTATTTTACACCATATATTGGTTTTTCAGATGATGACTTAAAGAATGTTCAAGCAATGAAGAAACATTTTGATAATGAAAGTGGATTAGATATTTATCATACAGGAGGAGGAAATAAAACTAAATTTTAACTAGTTCTAGTTCTAGTTAAGATATAATTTGAAAAATAATTGAAGTAAATAGAAAAATTTTTATTTCGCAGTATTTATAATAAAAAATAAAACAAAACAAAAATTAAAAAAAATAAGATATGGCTGATTTATTAATGAAAATGCCGATCCCTTACGAACCGAAAAGGGAGAACCGATGGATTTTGAGGTTTCCATCATCACTTGGTATTAATGAGTGGTATGTTGAGACGACATCAAGACCAAAACTTACAATTAACTCAACAGAGATTCAGTTTTTGAATACTTCAACATATGTTGCTGGTAGATTTACTTGGGGTGAATTACCCGTTACTTTCCGTGACCCAATTGGACCCTCTGCGTCTCAAGCGGTTATGGAATGGATTCGTCTATGTGCTGAGTCAGTTACAGGTCGTATGGGTTATGCTGCGGGTTACAAAAAGAATGTTGACCTTGAGATGTTGGACCCAACAGGAGTTGTTGTTGAGAAATGGATTTTAGAAGGAACTTACTTAACAGGATATGATGGGGGATCTTTATCGTATTCTACAGATGGTATCGCTAAGATTTCTGCCAATATGAGAATGGACCGTTGTATATTAGTTTACTAAAAAAAATAAAACATAACATTAAGACCTATTTACTTTACTAGTTATAGGTCTTTTTTATGTTTATAAAAAAAGAACTTTATATTATGGAACAAGACGCATATCAAGCTGGTCAAGCAGAATTTAATTTACCTCACGATGTAATACAACTACCTAGTCAAGGGGTATTTTACAAATCAAAAAAGAAATCTATAAAAGTTGGTTATTTAACCGCCGCTGACGAAAACATTATTGCAAATGCTGACTCAAGAAAGAGTATTCAAGAAAGTATTATAATCCCCCTTTTAAGAACTAAAGTTTATGAAAGAGATTTAAGACCTGAAGAAATGCTTGATGGTGATATTGAAGCGATTTTAATTTTTTTAAGAAACACTTCATTTGGTCCTGAATATACTATTAATGCTGTGGACCCTAAAACCGATGAGAGATTCAAAACAACAATCGTTTTAGATGAATTAAATTACAAAAAAACAAAGTTTGCACCTAACGAAGATGGTTTATTTGAAACCACACTTCCTGTGTCAGGAAAAAAAGTTAACTTAAAACTTCTTAGTTTAAAAGACAAACTTGATATCGAACAATTAATTAATTCATATCCTTCTGAAAGAACCGCACCAACCATCACCTCAAGACTTAACAAACACATTGTTTCAATTGAGGGTGATTCTGACAATTTAAAAATTTCAACATTCATTGAAACTCTCCCTATTGGGGATTCTAAATATATTAGAAGATTTATTTTAGATAATGAACCAAGATTAGACCTATCAAAAGAAGTAATCGCCCCGTCAGGAGAAAGAGTAATGGTCGACATTACTTTTGGGGTGGAATTTTTTCGGCCTTTCCTATCAATATAAGACAAGTTTATTAGACGAGTTTTATTATTTCTCTAGAATTTTTAGAACACAATATTCTGAGTTTATGTGTATGCCAACTTATGTTAGAAGGTATTTGATTGGTAAATATGTTGAGGAAACGAAAAAAACTTAATCAAATATTTATAAATAAAAGTTAAATGGCGGGTATAGATCCAAATTCATTAACCAAGAAGGATAAAGATGAGCTTATTGAGTTGATTACAAAACAAGACGCTAGAATCCAACAATTGGAAACAGACAAGAAACGCGGTAAAAATGATGTAAGTAACACAATTGAGGGTAGTGGTAAAGTTGTTAATGCTTTTGACCCTACATCTTTAGCGAATATTACAGGTGTAATGACAAGTATGAAGGATGCAATGCTTGGCGTAATTAACCTTACAGACTTTGCGGCATTTAAAGAATTAGACGAACTAAGTAATACAATACAACAAAATTTTGGTTTAGCCAGAGGAAGAGTTAGCGAATTTAAAACCGCAATTGCCGACGCAGCCCCTGAGTTGGCAAAAATGGGATATACTCAGGAAGAAACTACCGATTTAATTGCTGACTCAATGGACGGGTTAAAAACCTCAGCTTTGTTAAGTACCAAAACATTAACTGAAATGGGAGCAGTTTCAAAAGTCACAGGTATATCGGTTAAAGATTTAGCCCAAGATTTTAGAAGTGTCGGGATCTCAATGCAAGATGTTGGTAAAGAAATGAAAGGGGTTACTGACTATGCAAGAAGTGTTGGAATGTCAGTTAAATCAATTTCGACTGGAGTACAACAAAATATGGAAAAAATTAATTTGTATAATTTTGACAATGGTGTGCAAGGTTTAGCTAAGATGGCGGCCACTTCAGAAAGATTTGGAGTATCAATGGTCGATACCTTTAGAATAGCTGAAGATTTATTTTCACCTGAAAACGCAATTAATATGGCGGCAGGACTCCAAAGATTGGGGGTTGCGTCAAGTGCGTTATTGGATCCGCTAAGAGCTATGGATTTGGCTCAAAACGATCCTGAGGCACTACAAAAAGAAATACTTAATTTAAGTAAACAATTTTCAACATTCAACGAACAGACAGGAAAAATGGAAATTCTACCTGGAGCTCAAAGAAGAATGAGAGAAGTTGCAAAAGAATTAGGTATTAGTTCAGGTGAGTTTGCAAAAATGTCAATTCAAGCGGGTGACTTTGATAGAAAGTTAAAACAAATTAGAATGCCTTCATTGGCCGAAGGTGATGATGCAACTAAAGAATTAATTGCGTCTATGGCACAACTTGATTCTAGCGGAGTTGCAACAATCCAAGTCAAGGATATGGAGACAGGTCAGATAAAAGAGAAAAAAGTAGAAGAATTAACACCTGATGATATTGCCGATCTAAAAAAGGCAAACGAAGAATCTTCTCAATCTATTGAACAAATTGCAATTGACCAATTAGATATTACAAAACAAATTAATGCAACACTCCAAAGTGGTGAATTAATGGGAAAATTTGCTAGAGCAACATCACCAACCATGGAAAAACTAACCAACTTTGTTTCTGGTAGTTATAAAGATGTTGCAACAAAATTTAGAGATGAGTTAGGGACAACCCAAAGTTTGAGAGGTAAGTTTGAAGGAGTTGCGGGACCCACGGAAGATTTCTTTGTTGCTGCGATTGAAGGGAATACCGCCGCACAAACAAAGGCAATTGCGGATTTTACTAAGGGGGCAATTGACATAAAGGATAGTTTTTTAAATGCTTCTGAAAGTTTTGTTAGTGAACTAATGAAAAGTAGAACTGAGGATTTGAAAAAAACTTATAGTAGTGATTATAAAGCCACTAATCAAAATCAAACTATGACGGTTAAACATGAAGGTACGGTTATATTGAAAGGTGAGGGTGATCAGAAAGGATTTACGACTATGGATGGAGTTAATTATTTTAGTGACCCAACTAATCAAGTTATGACAAATAGTCTTTTAAATGGTGACGGCACTCCAAGCGCCGTGGTAGGTTCTAAAAATAAGTAGGTCTACACTAAACAAAAAAAACGCATAATATCTATTTATAGAATAAAGTAGTATGGCCGAAAGTTTTTTATCGTTTGGTAATTCAGAAACATTCCGAAAACAGTTATTGGTAAGAAATTTATCACCGTACAATGTGCCAGGAAGTTACAACTCTCCTGGTAACCCAATTAATTATGAAACTAATCTAACTGTTAGTAATGTTACGGACTCACCAAACAACTATGTTTCAACAAATTTATTTGCGTCTGATTTATATCCTTTAAATGAATTTGGACCTGAAGGTGGGTTTGGATCTCCTATTGGTGTAAATTTAACACCTGTTTTAGAACCAAATCAAGGTCCTTATTATCCTTTGACTTCGGGTCAAATGGAAGGACTACCATTAATCAACGAATTTTATATTGAGTCTGCGTATGTAACAAACAAATGGGGACCTTCAGGTGGCTATAAAGATTTAGTTATAATTACCGATACTTTCCTTACAAACCCAATATATCAACCTTTTTGGAATCCAGGGTATTATAACTATTCATCATATTCGTTATATAATGTTATTTTTCAAGACGACCCAATTGGTTCAAACGGGTCTTTATCTTCGGATAGTTACTTAGCAAAAATAGGAGCAACCCAACTTAAGTTTGCATTTGAAGAAAGGGTCGCACAAGAAATTAATCAGGCAACACTTGGTGTAATTAATTTAGATACCATAACGGATCCATTTACCGCTAGTTTATTAGCGTCAGGACAACAACCATTCTTTATAAGAGACTGGAGGATTACGGTACCTGAAAACCCATTGGCAAATGCGGTTAATTTAATAAACAGAATTACAGGAACATACTTTCCTGTATCATTTATACCGGGTGATTACTTTAATGAGAATTCGCCTTATGTAAATCCACAACAACAAAATGGTGCTTTAAACACTATTAACAATTTAACGGGTGGTTTATTATCACCCATATTAAATAAAACTAGAAATCCATCAGAAATTTTTGTTGCAAATTCAGGTAATGGTACAAGATCAACATTATTTGCCGCGTTAAATTATAACCTATATCGACCATCTTATAATATTGGTTTACTACAAGGTCTTTCGGCCTTGGCGAATGCGTTTGTTGATCAAGATAGTCCTGCGACTGGAACATATTATGTTGGTAGCCCAAATGCTGAACCAAGTTTAATTGATTCACCACCAAACCAAGTACCTGTTAATCAGTTTGGAGAACAACAAGCGACAATTGTTTATGGACCACAAGAACTTGGAATACTATATGAGGGTAATGAAAGTCAAATAAAATTTGGTCTTAAAGGTAAATCATATACTGACGGTGGGGGTATTACAGGACAATTAGTTTGGACTTCACCAAAATATAAAGGTAATGCAGGTTTTAGGGCAACACAAGGTGGTGGTGCGGGAAGTCTTGATGATGACTTTAATCAAATATCTGCAGATTACTTACAATATCAATCTGTTGACATTCCATTTAAACCGGGATCAATTTTATACAACACACAAAGATTAATTGAATCCGCAGATCAACTACAAGGTCAGGCTAGATTAAAACATGTTGGAACCGCAATCAATCAGGTTTCAAAAGTATTCAATGATGGATATAAAGAATTAACAAAAGGATCACAAGTTTTATCATATGTTAATCAGGCGGATGGAACACAAGCGGGATTAGAATACTGTAGAGTTTTCCAAAAAGACACTCCTTACTATACTTATGCTGACTTACAAAAATCTGACGGTATTACTAAAACAGGTCGTCAGTTTGATTATTCAGTTTTAGATAACACTTATAACTTGAACATTGCTCCTTTAAGGAACCCTGGATCAACAAATATAGTTGATAATAAAGTAAAAAAATATATGTTCTCTCTTGAGAACTTAGCTTGGAGAACTTCAGATAGACCTGGATTTACTTACGATGAATTACCAACATGTGAGAAAGGACCTAATGGTGGAAGAATTATGTGGTTCCCACCTTATAACTTAACATTCTCTGATGATTCACGACCTGAATTTAACCCAACAACATTCTTAGGTAGACCTGAACCAATATATACCTACAAAAATACTAGTAGAAGTGGACAATTAAGTTGGACAATCATTGTTGATAATCCGGCCATGATGAATACGATCATTGAAAAACAAATGAAGGGGGCTAATAAAGATAGAGTACAAAGTATTATTGATTCATTTTTTGCGGGTTGTATGAAGTATGATTTATATGAATTGGCGGCAAAGTTTAATACAATACCTTCTAAAGATTTATATACTTACCAACAAATTTTAAATAACCCACGATTAACTTCCGAGGAACAAATTCAAGTTCTACAAAGTATTCCTGTTAATAACGAAGGTGGTAATGAAGGTAAGTCTTCAGGTGCCGACAATACTTCAAATTCTACCGCAACTGGAAATCAAGAAGCCCAAAACCCACAACCTGAAACTGTTGATTTGACATCAAAATACGAAGGATACGGTTTTTACTTCCATAATGATATACCAAAAGGAAATCCGGCACCTACGGCTGCTAGTCCATATAATGTTTATTATAATGAATATTTAGGTTTACAAAATGGACCTTATAAATTAGAGGCACCACAAAAAGTTATATCAGGTACTGATGTATTTTCAGGATCGGGAGTTCAGAATTTCTTTAATGAAGTGGTTATAGGTAACTTTAATTATATTTCAACAGAGTTATTAAAACAAATTGAAGATATTTTGGTCAATCAAAATGGTAAGATTGACATTGAAATGATAGGTTCTGCCTCAGCAATTGCGTCGGTATCGTATAATCGACTCCTCTCTGAAAGAAGAAATAATTCAGTTCTTAAATGGTTTTTACAACAACCACTTTCAGGAGGAACAACAATTCAAAAATATTATGACGATAAAAAGTTTAATATTGTATTAAACCCTAATGGTGAAGAAATTGTAATAGCTAAAACAAGAGAAGAGGCTTCGGCAACTACAACAACAACTGATGTTAGTGTTAATAACGCACAAGGTGGAAATATTTTAACGGCTAGTGTTAATTGTAGAAATAATGTTAAAGACGCGACTTCTAACCCACCAAAAGTGACCACACAGGCTGAATGGTATAGTGTTCCGGCAATGGCATGTAGAAGGGTTGCAATAAGTAAAATTGTTGCGACAGTACAGAAGAAACCTGAAGACCCCATTATTACACCACGAGTAGTAATTGACACAACTACTAACAACCCACAAAATATTTTAACGGGGATTACCCAAAGTATTAAACCTGAACCTAAAATTACGGTTCAACAAAAATTAAAAGAAGGTATTTCTAAAAAAATATTAAGAAATTTATTTACGGAATGTGATTATTTTGAGGTTATTAAAGAAACCGATCCAATGATCTACGATACTATTAAAGATAGAATTAAATTCTTTAGTCCGGCATTCCACTCAATGACACCTGAAGGTTTAAATGCTAGATTAACATTTTTACATCAGTGTACGAGACCTGGCCAAACAATTCCTATTATTGGACCTGACGGTAGACCAAAATATAATGATGCATTAAATACTTCATTTGGGGCACCACCGGTTTTAGTTTTAAGAATTGGTGACTTCTTCAATACTAAAATTATACCAACCTCATTAGGGCTTACATTTGAAGGTTTAGATTTAAACCCTGAAGGTATTGGAATACAACCAATGTTGGCCAAAGTAAGTATGGGGTTCAATATTATTGGAGGTATGGGACTTAAAGAACCTGTACAACAATTACAAAACGCACTTTCATTTAATTTTTATGCGAATACAGAAATTTATGATGAAAGAGCGACCGCGACTGAAGACACAAGTAAATTAGATCAATATGTTGTAAATAAAATAACAGGAGGACTACCACCTGTTAGTCAACAACAGGTTAATCAAATTAATAGCGTACAACCACAAAAAGGTGGAGACACAGTTGGTACCGTAGTTGATGGTACTACTATGGACTATGCGGGGATATATACTGAGTTAGAAGGAAAATTACAAGAATATTTTAAAGCCTATAGTGATATGTTGAGTAAAACAACATTAGATTACTCATATGGCGCAACTCTAATTTCTATGAAAAATAACAACTACACCAAAGGAGAACTTGGTGGATACATAAGCCAGGCGGTTGATACTGTGATTTATGGTAAGTCTAATGAGTATCAAAATTTTGCTGATGATTTATATGGTGAAGTTGTGAAAGATATAAACCAAGGTGATAATCCTATTCTTTATGCCGCAATAAACAGATCGGGTGGTATAACTGGAAAACAAAAAAGAGAGTTAGAAGAAAAATTAAAAACCCAAGTTTCTATAGGTAAGGGGGAGATATTAAACTCAATAACTAACAACACGACTAACATAGTTTCTGTGGAAAATGAATTAAACTATATTTTTAGACAGTTAGATGTGGTGTCATCAAAATTAGACGGAAGGTTACAAGGAACAAACGAACCATTATTATATGACTTAAGTGGGGATACATTCTTCAGTGTAAACGAAAATAGCGGATCTATTATAGATGTACTCACATTTAAAGTGAAAAATATTATTGAAAGTTTTAATGGTTTAATTTACGCTAGAGGATTTACAGGTGATTACTTTAAGAAAAGTAACTCTACTATTGATAATGGAAGTGGTTGTTCGTCTGTTGTTGTTGGGTTAAACCAATCTTTCTTTGTTGATTGTCCTACTAATAGATATTACACTCTTATGTCGCCATTCTTCTTAACTGAAAATAAATTTCAAACAATGGTTAATGAGTTGACAAGCGGTAATGAAGTTAAAGGTGATACTAATTTGGTTGATCTTATTAAAAGTACATGTGAAAATTTAAAAAACACACAATTCGCACCGTTCAAAACTTATTGGGAGGGAGAATTGAAAAAGTTAATCGACGACCCAATTTATATTCAAGCCTCAACTTGGAAAGTACCTGATAACACAGTAAAAACTTGTGGTTATCAAATTCCGGCTGAAGGTAACTTAAATGTAAAAACTAAGAGAATTAAAGACTTATATTCAAAAAATAACTTGAATGAACAAAAACAAACATTCAACGGAAAAGTAACATTAAATTAATTATGGGATATCAATATTGGAATAGGTATTCGGATTTTTTGATCAATGGTGAACAAACTGTTGTACCGTATGTACAATTGCCCTCAAAATCATCCGACAAAAATTACATCTATATTGTTGGACAATCTAGATTAGATAAAGTGTCGCAACTTTATTATAACACACCGTACTTTGGATGGTTGATACAAGCGGCAAATCCCCAATATTCGGGAGACGAATACTCAATCCCTGATGGGGCAGTCTTAACAATTCCATTTCCTTTAATTGCGTCTCTACAAGACTATAAAAATACATACGAAAACTATTTCTTCTATTATGGTAGGTGATCAAGAAAATATTTTAGTTGAACTTGATTATGATAACATTAGTTTAATTGACCCAAATAAAACTGTTGATGAACTTGGTAATGTTAGTGATAGATTAGTTAAACAAGAAAACTTAGTTTATTATGCTAATTTAGAGTGCAATGTTTTACCAAGAACAAAGTTAGCGGTTGGTACCGCTATGAACGACTCATTAAGAACTATATCTGTTAGTAAAATTAATTTTTTAAATCCGGGAAATAAAACATTCATGGATACAGGTTGGGCGGATGAACTAACGGGCAAGGATACTCTTTCAGGTCAAGGTGTGAATCAACCAAAACAAACCTCGGTTAAAAATCCAAATAGGTCTGACGATTATTATATGACACAAAACCTTTGGTCTAATGGTACACCAGGGGCAGTAGATAATGGTTTGTTAGGTATGAAAGCCATTAGGGTATCAATTGGTACAGATTTTTTACCTGTAATTGATGTCGATTTAGAAGATGTTAAAGGTAGAGCCTTATTTGAAGGTGGAAACAACTCGCCATATGCCGCGTTTTTCCAATTACCATACCCACAATTCACATTAACCTTAAAAGGATACTATGGGAAAGCAATTAAGTTTCCTATAATGTTACAATCATTTACATCAACATTTGACCCATCAACACACAACTTTCAAATTAAGTTAAAGTTTTACGGGTACAAATATACTTTGTTGTCTTATGTAAATTTTGGAGCGTTAATGGCGGTTCCTCAAATGTATAAAAGTACAATTACTACAACGCCTGTAGTTAAACAACAAGGTAATATTATATCTGGTTCTGACTCTGTCACCGCACCACAAACTGTGAGTAGAGGATATCAAAAAATGAAAGAGATTTATTCTGATTATAAATCTAAAGGTCTTATTCCTGATAACTTTCCTGAGATAACATTACTACAATTAAAATATAGATTACAAAACTTTATAACAGATGTTTTAGCTCAATTTGAAAAGGAAAACATGGGCCTTCTTACAGACATGACGCTCTTTACAAACAATCTTTTAACCTACCAACAAATTATATTTCTATATGGAAATGGATCATGGTTTTCAACTAACATGGATAGAGAAAGTCCCATTGTGTTAAAAACAAAAGAAAACACATTTGTTTTTAAGGAAGTACTAGACTTAGAAAAAAGAGGTATTGCAGAGGCAAAACTTCAAGGAGACATACAACAATATAATGACATCTTAGGTCAGAACAGTATTTTTGGGATTAATGGTAGTTACACAATTGGTGGTATAAAAACTAAGTCAGACATACCCTCAAATATTTCGGGAGGAACACTACAAAAACAAGT
>Ga0214919_10009306_pt1 | contig 12697 bp, 10 predicted proteins | sample LL1503_MetaG_FD_177994 | JGI IMG/M metagenome (GOLD analysis project Ga0214919, IMG submission 177994) | Freshwater microbial communities from Lake Lanier, Atlanta, Georgia, United States - LL-1503 | ecosystem: Environmental > Aquatic > Freshwater > Lake | place: USA: Georgia | collected...
TAGTTGCGTTTCTTTTGTGCTATGTCAATGTAATGAAATGAAACCAAAACTCAATCGTAAATCAAACGGGGCCTTCACACTGGTGGAAATCATCGGCGTGATGGCCATTATTGGAATTCTCGGTGCTGTGGTCGCCCCTCGGGTGATCGACGGTATTCGGGATGGTCGCGTCACCCAACTTGCCCAGAATCTGGGTCAATGGAAGAGTGGTGCGGATCGGTACCTTCAAAAGCAGCAAAGATTGCCTGTTGACGCTTCTATAGCTCCGCTCGATCCAGCTGGGCAGCCTGTTACCTATCCACAAAGTGGCGCCACTGTAACACAAGCCAATGCAACCTTCGGAGACTTGTTGATTGGGCAGGGGCTAATCAGCGCAGTCAACGTTCCGTTTGGTGAAAACACTTTTGCAGCCGTAACATCGGCTCCAGGAGCTACATTAACTGATGTGGTGTCTACACCAAACACAGCTACCTATTCCCGAATCCGTTGCGTTGAAATGACAGGACCTAAGGCAAATGGCTTGGGTGGTTTCTCCGCGACTCGGACTCGTGACTATCCGTATCGTGTTTCGTTTCTCCTGATTCCCAATGTCCCGATGCAGGAGGCAGCGGCAATCAAAACCAAGATCGATGGTCCATTCTCTGGTACAACCATTTCGGATCAGACCATCTTGACCGATGCTGTTGCTCAATTGACAACAGCAAGTGGGGTGTTGCCTGCAAGTCGGGATGCGTTGGTCTATGGTAACTGTCGCGTCGGCGCTGGGACAGACGGGAAGTACAACCTTTTCCTCTACATCAATAACGACTAATTGGAGTAAAATATCTGAAGCAACCAAAAGGGGCGGTCCGCAGGGGCCGCCCCTTTTGCTTGGCTGAGGAGTTTATTGTAGGATTATATTAATTCAATGGAACTGGTCGTCGACGCTCAAGGGTTGGTGAACGGGGTAGATCCCGCAGAGGATCCACTGCGTTTTTCTGCCAAGCGAATTACCCTAGGGGAGTGGCTGGTTGTTTGGGGTCACGCCACCACCGCCCAAATAGGTCTGGCGGAAAGGGAAGCCCGCCGGAAGAGGATGACCTTGGCAGAGAGTTTGCGGGATCTGCAGTTTGTCGATCCCCGCGTTATCGCGTCCTATATCGCCCAACGCTCCGGCACTGAGGTAGCCGATATCCGGAAACTGATCGTACCTACCGATGTACTGGATCTCATACCGCGAGAGTTGGCTCTACGCCATCTTGCCCTGCCGTTGCGTGTGGAAGATGACGGAACGGTGGTGGTGGCTCTCGGGAATGCACTGGACGTCACCCACGGGGATGCGATCGAGCAACATCTGCGTCGTGCTGTCCGTTTTGTTACCTCCACGGAGGGGGATGTGCGGGAAGCAATTAACCGCCACTACATTCAGGCAGGCCTGCTGGAAAAGACGGTGGATGAAATTCTCTCGATGGATGCGGCCACCCTCGCCGCAACTTCTGAGTCGGACGCCCCGATGGTCCGCTTGGTGGACGAACTCCTCCTTCACGCCATTTCCCACGGGGTGAGTGACATCCACATCCAACCTGAAGAGCGGATTCTCCGGATCCGTGCCCGGAAAGACGGGCTCCTGAACGAGGGCCTGCTGGTGCCCAAAGAGATTCAGAATGCGCTGACGGCCCGTATCAAAATTCTTGGAGGAATGGACATCACCGAAACCCGCCTGCCTCAATCCGGTCGCTACAACTTTGATGCCGGTTCCCGCCCCGTCGATTTTCGCTTCTCCTCCCTGCCGACTGCGTTCGGAGAGTCGCTTGTCCTTCGATTGCTCGATCGCTCCAGTCTTCAGCTGGAGCTCGTCAGCCTTGGCTTCGACGACGAGATGCAGTCAAAATTTCTCGGTCTGCTGAACCGTCCCAACGGCGTGATCCTGGTCACCGGGCCGACCGGTTCCGGCAAGACGACGACACTCTACGCCGCGCTCAGCAAGCTTCCGGCCAGTGAACGTTCCATCTTTACCTTGGAGGATCCGGTCGAGTTCAATTTGCCGCTGGTCCGCCAGACGCAGGTGAATGAGAAGATCGGACTGACCTTTGCCTCGGGTCTTCGTACCCTTTTGCGGCAGGATCCGGATATTATTTTAGTGGGAGAGACACGGGATCAGGAGACGGCAGAGCTGATGGTTCGGGCGGCGTTGACGGGGCATTTGGTGCTTTCCACCCTGCACACGAACGATGCCTTGGGGGCCATTCCGCGTCTGGTGGATCTAGGCGTCCCCTCCTATCTCCTGCCGGCCTGCCTTTTGGGGGTGCTGAGCCAACGCTTGGTCCGATTGCTCTGCCCCGCCTGCAAGCAGCCTCACCCCAATGCAGAGAGCATTTTGGAAAAAATGTCGATCCCGATTCCGGCCGACTGTGCGAGGGAGCTTTGGAAGCCGGGCGGGTGTACACGCTGCAACGGGTCGGGCTACCGCGGGCGGGTGGGTATTGTCGAGTTCCTCATGCTGGATCAGGATTACCATCAGGTGATCACCGAAACGAACGACCCGGTGAAGCTCCTGCAAGTCGCGCGGGACAAGGGGTTCGTGACCATGTTCCAGGACGGGTTGCGCAAATGTACTCAGGGACTGACCACGCTGGAAGAGGTCTACCGGGTGACCAACGTCGCCTAGCGGGTAAGGAAAAACGATGGCAACCTTGGCATACACTGCAATCCGGCCAGACGGAAAGATTGTCACGGGCCGGGGAGAGGCAGTCAGCGAGGAGGCGTTGGGCAGCCAGCTGGCCAAGGAGCGGTTGGAGCTGGTGGAGGCGAAGGAGGTGGGGCGACCCAATCGGACGAAAAATCTGCGGAGGACGACAGGAAAAGAAAAAGCCCCTCGGAGAGAGGTGGCTGATTTTTTCTTCCAGATGGGCACCTTACTGAAAGCGGGAGTTCCGATTTTGCAGGCGCTGGAGCTGGTGGGAGACGGGATGGGGGCTGGCAATCTTCAGAGCGTGGTGCGGAATCTGGCGGTGCAGATTCAGGGGGGGACGAATCTGCAGGAGGCGATGGCGCAGTTTCCCGGCGTTTTCCCTGAGGTGGTTCTCTGCCTCGTCCGCGTGGCGGATAAGACTGGCACCCTTCCGCAGGTGTGCGAAGAGCTGCGGGCTTACCTGAACTGGCTGGACAAGATGGCAGGGGAGATTAAGCAGGCGATGACCTACCCGATTGTTTTGTTGGTGACGGTGGGCCTCTTCATTGTGGGCATGTTTACCTTTGTCGTACCCAGTTTTGCCAAGGTTCTAAAGGATATGAAGATTCCCCTTCCCGCTTTGACGAAGTTTGTCCTTGGGGTATCTGACTTTTTTGTCGGGAACGTCGTATCGATCATCTGCACCATCCTGTTGATTGTTGTTCTGGGGCACGAACTGCCCCGCCGTTTTCCAAGGGTGGCTGTTTGGTTGGATGGGGTGAAGCTGAAGATCCCGGTTTTTGGTCCGCTGAACCTGATGATCTGTATCTCCCGGTTTGGGCAGAACTTGGCGACGATGTATCGGTCGGGAATGTTGATTTTGGAATCCCTTTCGTTGAGTCGGGACCTGATCGGGAACCGGAAGTTGGCGGAGGCTTTGGCGCGGGTGCACGACGGGGTGGCCAGCGGAAGGAAGATTGCAGAGACGATGAAGGAGACGGACATGTTTCCGCCGCTGGTGTTGCAGATGGTGCAGACGGGGGAGAATACGGGGCAGTTGGCGGAGTCGCTGCAGAACGTGACCGACTACTACAACGACGTGATTCCGCGGGCGATTAAGCGGGTGTTCGGAATTCTGCAACCGTTGATCACCTTTATGCTGATCGGGATTGTGGCGCTGGTGGCACTTTCGATCATCCTGCCACTGACCCAGATGATGAAAATACCGAAATGAGAAGATTTTGGATTTCGGATTTTGGATTTGGGATTGGCCACCGTGTAGGGTTTAAGGCGAAAGGCGCGAGATCCATTTCAACCTCCCGTTTTCCACCATCCACCGAGCGAAAATCAGCATTCACCCTGATCGAGCTGATGGGAGTGATGGCGATCATTGGGATTCTGGCGGCCGTGCTGTTGCCATCAATGATCTCCAGGATTGAGGATGCGAATAGCGTGGGGGAGGACGCCAAACTGGAGGAGATTGGAGACGCTTTGATCCGCGGAATTAAAACATATGGCAGGTTACCCAATCCTAATGTAAGGCCGGATGCCGATGGAGGTTGGGTATCTATCGCTAGTAGCTTTTATCGAAAAGGCGTAGCCGAACTAAGGTATGTTTTTCCGAATAGCGATGATTATGCCGATTCGGAAAGGCGGGTGTACCTGGACAACCTTCTCGTTCAAAATTTAACCCTGCTGGGGGATTTTCGGATGCCTGCGAACGGTTTTTCCGCAATCACTGATACAGATGGCAATAATGTTCCGGATTTTACTGAAAATCTTAGGATGTACATTGTTAGTAGTTCTAAACGGGGATTGAATCTTACTTGCCGGCAAAATCAATCTGGGGAGATGATGATGTCGGCCCCTCAGGATCCACCTACTTACGGATCCGAACTGATTGTAGATTTAAGAAACTGGGTCAAGGCAGCGCAGCCAAACGGGAGCATCATGGTGCCTAGTTCTATTGCGCGATGGGGGGAGGCCGACGGTCAATTCTACCGGCGGGGGGAATTTCTGCATGTGAAGGTGGTGGATTTAAGGCCGCTTTTTTGTCGGGTCAATTTACGAGAATTTCCATATCCTAATAGGGCAACGATAGACCCTGTGAATTTAGGGACTAGATTTGCAAATCCACCAACGACAGTGACAGGGAGTTTGGCTGGGTTTTCTTTTGAGTTTACTACACCTAATGGGTCATTTGCGAATGGTGCCACCGGCGTTTTTAGGAGTGGAAATAAAAACCTTATAACAAGAAGTGGTGCAAATTCTACTGGCATGATGGGTATTATTACTGCGCCAAATGGGGGAACAGACGCTCAATTCTCAATTACTATAACAGATCCGCCTTGGTGGGAGATTTCCCCTGTTGCGAATCGGGTTGCACAACAAATGCCACCCAACGCTAACACCCAGACTTTTTACGTCATTATGGGCACCAGCCTTACTCTGTATGCTTCCGGCGCGGCTCTTCCTAACAGTTCGATTCTGACTGTGCAGGTCAATGCGGACAGCACGTTCGAATACTTCAACGGCTCTTGGACCCGGGTGGATTGAGGGAGGGCCCTCCGTCGCTCAGTCTCGGTAAACCTCGCTGAGCTATCGAGGGTTCAAGGGATTAAGCCCCGACGCCGGTCGGGGTGGAGGGATTGCGGAGAAAAGGGGTTAAGGGATTAAGCCCCGACGCCGGTCGGGGTGAAGGGGTTAGAGAGAAAAGGGGTTAAGGTTTGAGCAGACGGGTCGATTGGGCTTCTGAGTGGGTACTGGACAGGGTTTCCGGACGGGATAAGTTAATGAGATGAAATACTCTGTGGCTTTAGAGGTGGTGCCAGAATCGGAGCAGATGCCTGGATATTTTTATGCCCATGTTCCTAGCTTAGGTTTGACGACCCACGGATTGGGATCGAATGGTGCGCTGGAGGCAGCCAAAGATCTGGTGAAGCTTTGGATCGAGGAAAAGCGGGCTCATCAGGAAGAGGCGAGGCCGGCAGGGGAGTTGGTCTTGGCGACGATTGAGGTTTGATTTCTCATGCCTTATAAGGCGAGGGAAGTTCGGCAAAAGTTGCTGAAGGCGGGATTTCAGATTCGCCGGCAAAGCGGTTCCCATCTCGTGTTGCGGCATGTGGACGGTCGACAAACTTACGTGGCGATGCATCCCGGTGACATTCCCTACGGAACGCTTCGATCGATTTTAAAGCAGGCACAGATTCAAGAGGAGGATTTTAAGAATCTTTGAGGGTAGAAATATTTAGGTCGTTGTTGGTGCAGGTGGGAGGGTGGCCCTCCGTCGCTCAGTCTCGGTAAACCTCGCTGAGCTATCGAGGGTTCAAGGAATTCAGCCCCAACGCTTGTCGGGGTGGTGGGATTGCGGAGAAAAGGGATTAAGGGGTGAAGGGATTAAGCCCTGACGCTGGTCGGGGTGATAGAGGGAAGGTCCGCTGTCTCCCACGGACTGGGCAGAGGTGTGGAGCGCGTATGTTTTAGAATTATGTTCCTACTCGAGACGAATAAGTGGATCGAAATCGCTTCAAGGTGTGGGTTTTGGGTTTAGATTTCGGCCATGGCGATTGCAGTGACCTGGATTCAGGGGGTGTTGCGGGTGGGGACCGGCTCCAGCGGTTCTCCCCGTGTGTATGTGGATCAGCAGGCAGGTTGGTCGCGGGAGGATTTTCCGCAGGCCCTGGTGGAATCTTTGATCAAGGCAAAGGTACCTGCGGGTGAAGTTTATTTAGGAACCGATTCCCCACTGGTCATTCCTTTAGTGGAGGAGATTCCCCCCGCGACTCCCGCTATTGCAACCAAGCTCCTGCAGAAGCGGGCGGAGAAGGCGTCGGTCTTTGCGGAACCTGTCTTTGTAGGAGCAACCCCGATCGTGGGGTCGGTAGGAGCGGGTCTGAGCCGATATCTCCTGCAAGTCGCACCCGCGGCGTGGGTGAAGGCGGTGGATGCGGCTCTGGCGACGCGCGGCTACCAGTTGGCAGGATTATTTCCCGCGGCGCTGGCGTTGCAGTCGGTTCTTCGAAACCTGGCGACGCCCAAGGAGGAGGTGATCCTGCTGGCGGCGGAAGCGGAGAACGGACTTCTGCAAGTGGTGGGTCGATCCGACGGGGCGATTCTTTTTTACCGGACGTTACCTGGGGCGGAAGAACGGGGCCCGGCGGAGGTCTTGCGGGAATTGCGGCGGTTGGCTCTGTATGCGGAGCAGAGGTTGGGATTCAAGGTAAAGCGGGTTTTTTTCTCGGGAACGATGACAGGGTCACTGATTCAAGCGGTCCAAGGGGCGGAGGATCTGACGATCGCGGCGGGGCCAGCGGTGAACCCCCTGATTTATCTGCGGCAACTCTTCCAAGCGAAGGCGAGGCAGTCGGACAACGTGGTACCACGGCAGATTGCGATGCGGACGCAGATCCGGCGCTGGAAGTTTTTGGCTGGAATGACCTCGCTGGGGGTTCTGGTGTTTTCGATTCTATGGGCGGGGGGAAGGTTGGTGGAGAGAGAGATGAAGGCGGCAGAGATCCGCAAAATCTGGCAGCAGCAGGAGGCGCTGGTGGCAAAGGCGGACCGGGAAAAAGAGGGGCTGGTGCGTTTTGGGAGGAAAATGGAGCTGGTGCGAATCCTGCGGGAGGAGACGGTCCGCCCCGTACCGGAAATGTTTCTCCGCACCCTGCCGGAGCTACTGCCGGCGTCGCTGGAGATCACGCATCTCCGGGTGGAGCTGAATCCGCAGAGATCGGCGGGGGCGGGGGCGACAGCGGTGTATCGGATCGAGTTATCGGGTCGGACGGTGCGGGAGGATCAGCCGGTGTTGGAACCGGTGGGGCAGTTGGCGACGGCACTGGAGAAATCGGATTGGAAGGCGAGGATTGTGGGCGGGACGGGGCGAGAAAATGCGGGCGCACCTGTGCCGACCGATCTTCGCGGGCCGGGGCGTTTTTTTCTCGTGGCGGAGGTTCAGTAGGATGGCAACGGGTACGAGCTGGAGGGATCGTTTTACCAGACTGTTCACGCAGCCAGCGGTGCCTGCAGGGATGGTGGTGTTGGCGGGATTGCTTTTTGGTTTGGGGGAGATCCAGAGCCGACCGATTCGGGCACAGGTGGAGCGGGAGCGAAGCCAGCAGGTGCAGAGGGAGGGTGCGGTGGAGAAGGCTCTGAGTCAGTACACTGAGACGATGAGGCAGGACAATGAGGTTGAGAGAAAAGCTTGGGAAAAGAGGCTGCTGCAAAAGGACGAGCAGATGCAGGGGGTGATGGAGCAGATTGCGGGTTGGATGAAGGCGGAGGGATGGAAGGGTGAGTTGAAGCCCCGATTGGAGGAGGGGGTAACGCCGGAGTTGTCTGAACTGCGGCGGATCGGGTTGGGGGTGGAGTTGGTGAGTCCAAGGTCGGTATCTGGGAGAGTGGCAGAGAGTGACCAGGTCCGCCTATTGCGGCTTTTGCGAAAGATTTCTGCAATTCCCGCTCCTCACGTGGTGCGGCGGTTGGAGGTGGACCAGAATCTGGATGGGGAGATGCGGGCGAGGGTGGAGCTGGAGTTTTTCAGGTTAAAAACCGATGGCTAGTCCGCTCAATAATCCTTGGGTTTCGGGAGGGCTGGGGGCGGGGATCCTAGTTTATTTCGTCGTGAGTTTTACTCCGCAGGGGTGGAAGGAGCCGATCCGGAACTTTTTCACGGGGGAGCTCAAGCGGGAGGCGGGGAAGGAGCCGGAATTGAAGATTGGAACGGACAAGCTATTTCGTGCGGTACCGCAAGCCGGTCCTGAGCAAATGGAGGGGTTGATTGGGCGGAGCGAAGAAAGTCGGGCTCGGCTTCTTTTTCGGGAAACGCCCAAGGGAGTGAAGGAGAAGCCTGTGGAGAAGGCGGTCGTGCCCGAGGTGCCGGAGGGGGCGGGCGTGTTGGCGGTATGGATGGATGGAAAGACCCATGTGGCGGTGATGACAGACGGTATGGTGCGGGAGGGGGAAGAGTGGGGAGTTTTTACAGTCGAAAAGATCACGCCGGATTCTGTGAAATTAAGTCACGCGGGTGGTGAGCGGGTATTGAGGTTGGGAGAGATACGGGCAAAAGTGGTGACTGGGCAGGCGGTGGTGATGGCACCCAAGGATGGCAAACCGGCTGTGGGGAGTGCGGAGGAGCAGCTACAAAAGGTGATGGAGATGCAGAAATCGATGGATCCTAGCAAGTTGTTGCAAGGTTTTCCCCAGAAGATCCTAGATTCACTGATGGGAAAGCAGAAAAAGGCGGTAGAAACTCAATGAGTGAAAACAGCCTTGCGATATGTGTTTTTGGTGTGCTGGATCTTGCCGTGCGGAGTATGGGCAGTGGATGTGGATGACCGGACGATTCCGGCTTGGACGAACTACCTCAATAACAAAACTTCACTGAACGGTCCGAAGGGGCCTGGCTGGAAAAAGGGGCGGGGGGATCAGGCGATTCTGGAAGAGGATTTGCGCAGGACCTATTTTCAAGCGTTGTCTTCGGGGGATGAGGCGGCGCAGGACAAGGCGCTCGATGATTTGATGGTGATCAATCCGAAGAATCCCGATTATCAGCAGTGGAAAAAGCTGTCGGATGCTTCCCGCGAGCCGGAAGAAAAAACGGGAGCGGTGCAAGGGACAGCGGTTCCGTTTGTGGCGGTTCACACCAACCGTGCGGGGCGATTAGATATCCCGGGGCCGGAGTTCCGATACGAGTGGGATTTAGCGATGCCCGCGGAGGTGCAGGCGGAGGTCTTGCAGCAGGTGGAGAGTTGGCGCAGACAGAAAAAAACAGGTTGGAGCACGGTTCAGATTAAGGCGGGGTCGGCGGCGGCAGGATCGGAAGGCTCGCGTAGGTTGACGGTTTTTCCTCTCACCCTCTGGCAGGCGAACGAGCTGACCACTTTTGTGCGGGAGAAGTTTCTTGCCACAGGGATGGCCATGGGAAAGGTGCCTGCACCGGATCTGGTGATGATGAATCCAAAGATGGGGGAGCCTGAGATAGGCAAGAAAAAGGGTACGCTGGCCCAGATGTTGCGGATGGGGAGGGGGCAAGGGCAGGTAGGGACAAGTGAGGAACCGACCTACAGTTTTACGGCGAAGGGGTTGCCGGTGGTGGATGCGCTGGCGCTGTTTGCCAAGCTGAATCAATTAAATATTGTTCCGGATCCGGAGGTGAGTGGAACGGTGACGGTGGATTTTCGGGGGTTAACGCTGGACAAGGCGATGGAGGCGATTTTGGAGTCGTTGGGGGCGTATGCAGAGGAGGACGGAGGGCTGATCCGAGTCCGTGGGATGGAAACGCGGATTTTCACTGTGGATTACCTGCGGTTAAAGCGTACGGGAAAGAGCTCCTTTGAAACGGATCTTTCCTCTGGGAACAACACAAGTGCCGGGGGTGGAGGCGGTGGAGGCGGTGGAGGCGGTGGAGGTGGTGGAGGTGGTGGAGGAGGAGGATCTGGTTCAAGTGGAAAGGTGTCGATCGGCAGTTCCGATGAGGTGGATGTGTGGAAGGATATGGAGTCGCAGCTGAAGACGCTGATTTCAGAGCAGGGGAAAATTGCGGTGAACTCTTTGGCGGGAACGATTTTGGTGACCGACCGAAAAAAAAATCTTGAGCGCGTAGCAAACTATATGACGGTCTTAACCACACGGATCACCCGGCAGGTGGATTTGGACGTGCGAGTTCTGGATGTGTCTTTCACGGATGATCGGCAGTTTGCGATCGACTGGAACCGGGTAGTGCAAGAGGTAGGAAGGACAACCCTGACAGCTTCTGCAGTTATGACGCCCAGTGGAATCGCTACCACGGTATTTCCCGGTTTGAGCGGGACGACGATACCGAGTCTGGCGATTTCGAATGCAAACGGCACGTTGACCGCCATTATTAAAGCGATTGAGGACCAAGGGAAGGTGCGGGTGGCCAGCCAACCTAGGGTCAGGTCTTTAAATCATCAGGCTGCAGTGATCAAGGTAGTGCGGCAGGATCCGTTTTTCACATCCCAATCCAACGTGTTGCAGAGTCAGTCGGGCAACGCACAGGGGAACAACGTGCAGGTCAACAGCGTGGAGACGGGGACGGTGCTCTCGATCACCCCGCAGATTTCGGATGACCAAAAAATCATGTTGGAGATTCTGCCATCTGTATCGACGCTAGACGGGACGGAGTCTTTCACCCAATCGAGCAATACAACCAATGCACTTGGAAATATTACGGGGACAACCACAACGACAAATGCGACGGCGCCAAAGCTGAGGCAGAAACAGGCTTCGGCGGTCGTCAGGGTGAACGATCGTGACACGGTGGCGATGGGAGGATTTATTGAGGATTTTGTTCAGCAGAGCCGTAAGAAAATACCGATACTGGGAGATATTCCTCTGATCGGGACTCTTTTCACTGGGATGGTCGAAGGTAATTTTCGCAGGGAGTTGGTGTTTCTGGTCTGCCCAACGATTGTGCGGGATTCGCCGGTGGCAAAAAATGAGTAGGGGCAGTTTCTTATGTACGAAGCATTTTTTGGTTTAGAGCATCCGCCTTTTCAGATCAGTCCTGATCCTAGTTTTCTTTTTCCAAGTGTGGTGCATGAGGAGGCGTTGCGGCATCTGCGCTACTCGCTGAATCACTTTAAGGGGACGTGTTTGGTGACGGGGCCGGTGGGTTCGGGCAAGACAACGATCTGCCGGCAGATCATTCGGGAGCTGGATCCTGAAAGTGTGGATCACGCCCTTGTGCTGAATCCGCGTTTGAGCGAGCGGGAACTGTTGGCGCACATTTTAACCGACCTGGGAGAAGTGGTGGAATCTTGGGAAGGGCTGGCCTGGCAGGTGCAGCGGGTGATTCTCGATCGGCATGCGGCGGGGCGGCATGTGGTGATTTTGGTGGATGAGGCGCAGGTCATGCCGAATGAGAGTCTGGAGGTGTTGCGTCTGTTGACCAATCTGGAGACGCAGGATGCGAAGCTGGTACAGGTGGTGCTCTTTGCGCAGCCGGAGTTCGAGACGAGGCTTGCCGAGGATCCTGCCCTGCTCCCGTTGCGTCATCGAATCTTGGTGCAGTGCAGGTTGGCTCCTCTGAAGTATGATGAGACGATGTCGTATATTCGGCATCGGATGATGGTGGCGGGTGGGGATGGGCATCTGATTCGGTTCTCATCTTTAGCGGGGCGGGCGATTCATCGCTGGTCGGAGGGGGTGCCGAGGTTGATTAACCATCTTTGTGACAAGGCGCTGATGTCGGCGTATGTCCGGCAGGATCGAAAGATCAAATTGGGTGATGCACGAAGGGCGAGGCAGGACGTCGGGGCACTGCTGTGAGTCTGTTGACCGATGCACTCCGTTTGAGAGAGGAGCGGCGAACTCCGAAGGGGGGCACAGGTCCTTCTTTGCCCCCGTTTCGCGGGCCGAATCGCGGGTATTGGATTGGTGGAATTTTGGTTATGTTGTTTTCCATTGTGGTTGGGTTGTCGTGCTGGAAGGGCACTTGGGCGTTGGGGAAGCTGGAGGAGTTAGCGGGGTTTCCGCCCATTCTGCCGGCCAAGGTTTTAAAAGAAGCAAATCGCTTGGATTTGGTAAAGGAGCCAGTTCCTGCTCCGGGGGTGGCGGAAGAGGTCAAGATGGGGGAAACGAGAGGGCTGGTGGCGCAAGAAAAGCCGATGGAGCCACAGATTTCTGCAAAGGCGGAAAATCTTTTGCAATCAGACTCTTTGAATCCGCCTTTGGTCCCAATGGGGGAGCAGAAAAAAAGGGATGAGGATCTTTTGGTGAAAGGTGCGGAGAAGAAGGTTGAGGAGAAGGCCTCGACATCAAATGCGGTCGTGGTGGAAGAAAAGAAGCCGGTGTTGGCGGTGGAGGCGGAGCGGGTGGTTGCGGAAGTTCCTGTGGGGGGATTGAAGCCGATCAAGGTGGAGTTGGATGAAGCGGGGTTGGTTTTAGAAAAACCTGAGGAGCGGGAAAAGAAAAGGGTAGATGGGGTAGAGGCTTTTTTACGTTTGTTGCAGGTGCAGGGGGTGCGATTACAGGGAAAAGATTCGAGGATTATGGTGGACGGGGTGCCGATCGGGGTTGGGGAGAAGG
>Ga0214919_10009307_pt1 | contig 12696 bp, 19 predicted proteins | sample LL1503_MetaG_FD_177994 | JGI IMG/M metagenome (GOLD analysis project Ga0214919, IMG submission 177994) | Freshwater microbial communities from Lake Lanier, Atlanta, Georgia, United States - LL-1503 | ecosystem: Environmental > Aquatic > Freshwater > Lake | place: USA: Georgia | collected...
TACACGCGCCCGCTGACGGCGAGTCGCCCAGCACCGCAATGGCCGCCGGCAGCGTGCAGCGTAAGTCAGCGCAGTGATGGCATCGCGAATCGGGCATCACGTGAATACGGGGTAGAACCAAGTCGAGGACATTCCGTAATCGCAACACGGGGTCACACTGGTCAGGTTGTCCGCGCAGCCGATGGTCACCTGATTGCAATTCCAGAATGTCTTTCGGAATGGCTCGCTCGTATTCGAGCACGCGATAGGTCCGGGACCGCTGCCCCAGTCAACAACGAAGATCGGTGAGAACGGACCAAAAGTAAGCGTGTCCTGCGCCACTCGATTCATGCAGGTTTCGTTCGTGTTCTCGGGGTCTTGCCCCGCGTACTCGATACCGCAATATCCGAACGGACCGCAGACACCGATTGCCGTCCAGTCTGTCGAAATTAACAGATTTGGCGCTTTCATCGTCGAGTACCACGAGTAGCGAGCGCCAAGCAAACGCAACCCCACGCGCTCAATTGGCAGAGCGTCGCAAGTTGGATCGGAGCAGGCTTCATCGAGCTGGTCGATGACTTGGCAACTGAAATCGCAAACGGTCAGAAAGTGCAGCCAGTAGTTCACGCCTTTGACTTGCGTGCAAACCACCGTGTAGCAAAACGGCACATTGTCGCTGCCGGTGTATGTGTTCTCGAGCGAGCACACATAAGCGGGATTGCCACCGCAACAAGTCACATCCTGCGCGGATCGAAATGACCAGTTAACCACAAGATTTCCGCTCGCGGCGTAGCAGCATCCGCCGCCTTCTGTTGCGTAGCGGGTCAGCGTGACCGTTCCCGACTGATTCCAACTTACGGCCAGTTCGTAATCGTTCACAATGTCCGCAAGCGTTCCCGTGTCGCATGGCGGACAATCAACACCCGTGCGCTCTTGCCAAACGGCCTGCAGCGTGCCGCTCATGCCACCCATTGCGTAACTCGACGCAAAGGTGCACATCAGCGGACATACTTGGGGGTCGCAGCAGCACCACAGATGCCCCGTCGTCGGATCAGGCATCAGGCACCTCCGCGACATACGACGGCGGCACGAGATACCAACCCTCGGGGATGTCAATGCGGTTGCCGCTCAGCGTCCAAACGCCATCTATGCGCATCCACACGCGCATCGATGAACTGGGGCCGACGCGCATCGGGCTGTCCTCGGGCACGAAGACCGTTCTATTTGGCGCGCAGCCACTCGCGCAGGCGAGCACCAGCGCGACGCAAAGACTCGCGATCAACATCCGCATCGATAGCGGTAGTCTCACGCGAGAGGCGCTTGTCGAGCCATCCGATGAGGCCGACGGTGATGGTCGCGACGATGCGCTCAAGCACTCGCCTTTGAGTCCTTGGCAAAGATGAGGCCGATTCCCGCGAGCACCGCCGCAATCACGACATCCCACTGCGGCATCGTGGTCGGGTCAGCGTCGAACATCGCGACGAGTGCGGCACCGACTGCGACGAGAATCGCGCCGACTCCGGCGATGGTTGTCTTGGGTGAGCCTGTCATACATCTCTCCACTTCTCGAGCGCGGCGATGCGCGACTCGAACTGAGCCATGGTCACCTGAAGCCGCGCGATCGCAACCTCAAGAACCGTTAGTTTTGCGGCAAGCACGAGCGTCGCAGACACGATGGTCGCGATGATCGCAAGCACGGAGGCGAGAAGCTCGATGGTCATGGCGTGTAGAACCAACACGAGGCGGCGCTGGCGGCTCCAACCGACTTGATGTAGGTGGTGCTCAAATTGCACCCAACGATGCACACGGGAATTTGAGCAGGCAGATACATCACCTTATCACCAGTCACTGGTGTGCTCGGAGTCGTTCCGTAGAGCGCGTGCGCAGCGGTGACGTCAGCCGCGTTGAACACCAATAGCGACGCTGCGGTTGCGCTGAACCAAACCTCCCGTGTGTTGGTATCAGTTCCACAGACGGTCGGACTCGTTGTGGTGTTGATTAGAGTCCCGATAAATTTAGTATTTGTTGCCATTGTTTAGCCCGGGGTTGGATAGGTGTAACTCACGACAACAGTCGCGGCGGATTGTGATTTGACCCAAGCCGTGCTGAGGTCAACGGCCAAAAGCGTTACGACATTGTTGGCATAGATGAGCATTGAAGAACTACCCATTGCCGTCGATGCCGCTGCTTCAGTTGCGTAACCAAACACCATGTAGACCGCACCAGCGGAAGTAAGTTGGATGGTGCGCGGATTCGTGTCGGTCAGACTGAGCGGGCGCGCGGCTCCAGCGTTGACGTTTGCGACGATGTAGTAGGCGTTCGTTGGCATAATTAGGCAATCTGCATGGCGATGATGCCAGTGCACTTGGTTGATGATGTCGAACTGGTGAGGTACTGCACGGTGAGTCCGCTTGTGCCGCTCGACGATGCTTGCAGGCTAACGGTTGCGGTCGTCGCGACGACGATGATTGCGGTGACATTCGGGCAGATCGTCGCGGCGTTGCGCACGCCGTAGGTGCTCGCTGATCCGTACTCGGTCGAGGTCAGCGGATCGTATAGACGCACGGTTAACTCGTGCGCGTTGCTGGTCGTGACGGCCTGACAGAACGCCGTCACCATCCAAGTTCCTGCGGTGAGGTTCAGCGACTTGATGTCGTACCACGCACCCGCAGTTGCGAGCAGCGTCGTAGCAATCGCGTACCCAGTGAGCGACGCATAGGCGACGGCCTGCATGACTGAGCCGGTCGTGATCGTGACCGCCTGCACCGTCGGCGTGACAGTCACGGCTTGAACGGTTGGCGTGACGGTCACCGAACTCATCGCGTGACCTCAGGAGTGATCGTGTAGGTGCCCTCAAGGATGCGCGTAACAACAATTCCGCTGCCCGACACATACTCAACATCGTAAACGCCTGAACTCGGCGCGATGAGCGCGGTGGTCTGCGTCGCGGTCAACGATACGGTGATTGTGCTATTCGGCGACGAGTACGCGATAGCGGTCGTGAAGGTGATCGCTTTGTCTGGTGAGGCGTGCGTCGTGCGGCCTTGAGCGCGTGCGCTGTACAGCGTTAGGTCGATGCCAGTGATGGTGATGGCGAGCGAGAAGGTCGCGCCCTGCTCAATGACGATGTCGTAATTGCCAGCCATTAGCAGACTCCGTCGATTGCTTGGGTGTTGATGATCAGGTAGACGATTCCGCCGTTCGTCTTGTTGTGCGGCACGCACAGCACGAAGGTGCCGACAGGGATGTGCGTCGCGCCGAATCCGACGGGTAGGTGCGTCTTGAGGATGCCGTACGAGTAGTAGCCAACGAGCGGGTTCGTGCCGTTGCTCAATTCGCTCACGGAAAGCGCGTCGTAGGTAAGTCCGCTGTATCCGCTGTTGGTCGGCGTGTACGGCGATGATCCGCCCACATATGCCTCGCGCACGATGTAGTTGTAGCGAGCGTCGCTGCCTGCGATGAGCGACCACGCGGTCACCTCCATTAACTTCGTGTTGAGCTTCTCGTACTGCGGTGCCTGCGTTGCGACGCGACGGATGTCCGTCTGAAATCGCTTGGTGTCGATTGCGCTTGACTTCATGTCCAGTACCCCTTCTCGATGAGGTTCTTGAGCACGGTATCGCCAGAGTAGATCGCGTTGAAGTCCGCAGTCAATCGGGTCATGCGCTTCCACTTGACCTCACTGGGTCCAGTTGATCCTTGCAACGGACGACCAGTCGGCTCGCAGGTTGGAACTTGCTCGTGGTGCGCCCAGAAGTCGTAGAGGAACTCGAAGATGACTTCGTAGTACTCGGTGCCCGCGCCCGTCTTGCTGACGCTCACACCTTCACAGAGTACGGTTCCGATCGGCGCGCCCATGAACGCGACCGAGTTCAATCTGCCCATGTAATTCGCAAGGGTGGTCGCCTGCAGCATCGAGGTGACGCTTGAGTCCTGCGTAGCGCGCACGCGAATCGATATCTGCGGCACCATCGTGTCAACCGCCGTCGAACCGCCGACCATGTTTGTTCCGCCGATGTCGGCGCTAATGTCAGCACCCGTAGGCGGCGACACCGACCAACCGTTGCGGTAGATCTTGCTCGTGCGCTGGCGCGCCGTGTACTCGCTCATCGCGGGAAGTTGGTATTTGATGGTTCCCGACGATGTCGGATCCACGAAGTACAGCGTCGAGAAGTGCATCGACACTTTGATCAACTTGCCCGACACTTGCGAGAGCGTGTAACTGCGGCAGTTGCAGAACTGCTCCCACGAATATCCCGCCACTGTGCCCCAACTTGCTTCGCGTGCGGTGAACACCTTTTCCGTGATCATTGCCTCGGCTTCCGAGGTGATGTCGATTGTCGCGCCGTCGGTGCGGTACACCGTGCACACGACATCGATGGTGCTCTCGCTGCCGTACGGGCCAGCGTTGGAAGTCTTGGAAGTGATGTCGCGCTGATACGCGCCGAAGACTGTGCTCATTTTTGCATCCCAACGAGTTGCGCGAGTTGGCTCGCTAAGCCGCCGAACCACGCTTCCATGTCCGCTTTCGCGATCTTCTCGGTAAGGAACTGCTCTTCAATTTGAGCCTTGATGGCTCGCGCCTCGTCATTGTTCTTCGTTCCTGCGAGGTCTCCTTCGAGCGAAGCGACCATGAACGACTTGCCCGCCCACAGCGCCGCGACATACGCGACCGTTTGCTGAGCGTGCATTGCCAGCTGCGAAGTAAACGAGCCGCTCGTGTCCTCGCCGGGCTGCGGCGCGCTTGCTGCCACCCAAGTCTTGCCCCATGTCATGATCTCATTCTTGGCTTCTTGCGCTGCCTTTTCTAGGCTTGCGAGTCGCTCGAGTATCACGACATTCGTCGCCATCGTTTGCCCGCCGCCAGCGTTAAAGACATCGAGCGCAGCGCCTGCGCCTTTGGTCGATTCCGCAAACATGTCGATGACCGCATTTGCCGCTAGCAGCCCCGCTGCGGCACCGCCGATGGCCATGCCGAACGGCCCGAGCGCCATCGCCATCGCGCCGAGAGGGCCGCCGCCGAGCATGGCGTTACCGCCTGCGATGAGCGACTTGCCGCCCGCGCCCATTCCGCCGCCGCCGCCCATGCCGCCGCTGATCTTGCTGACCTTCGCTGCGGATGCAGCGACATCGCGCTCGACCTTGGCGAGCGCAGGACCGACATCCTTCGTGACAATCGTGATCGGGATTTTTAGATTAGGGATTGCGCTCATGCTGCCGCCTTCTGTGCGTCGGTGATCGCGCTGGCGATTGCGTCGAGGAGAACAGTTTGCACGAGTTGCCTACCGACTCCAGCTGCGCGGAACAGGTAGTGCCGAGCGTACTGAGTTTGCAGCGTTCCGCCGCGCCCGCGCAGTCCGCGCTTCCACCCGCGACCGCCGCCGCTCGAGCCGCCCTTGCTCACAGTGACGGCGCGCTCTGTGATGGTGCGCTTGTGCACCTTGCCGTTGCGCGTTGCAAGGATTGTCTTCTTCGCGCCGTTTCCTGCAGCGACCTGCGTGTTGCGCACGATCACCTTGACGCGCTCAGAGTTGCCGCTGAGTCCTCGAGGCCAGGCGTGCCAACCGACCTCGAAGAAGTGCGACTTCCATCCGACGAACGGAGAGTAGCGACCGAGCCGCGACTTGGGGTCGTTGCGGACCTTCTCGGTCTTCACGCCGACACCCGCCCACACGGCGCGCTTGTATGACTTGACCTTGAGCGTGATCTGTCGGCGCGTGCGCTCGCTCGACGGATGCGTGAAACCCTTCGCTGCGCGCACGACTTGACGACCCCACTTGCGCAAAGCATCCTTCGCAATTCGGTCGGCAATCTTCTTCTCGAGTGACTGCAGCATCTTGCTGACGCGCTTGAGTGATGCAGGATCGATCGATGCGACGATGTAGCCGCTACCGCTTCGCCTTCCCGGCGAGGTTGTCAAGTTGCTCGCGTATGCCGCGCCAGTTGGGGATTTCGAGCGTCGCATTGATGATCGCTATCGAGATGCTGTCTAGATCGGTGCTCAGATACTTGACGGCCTCGCGCAGCACCGTGCGCTGGGCCTCGCTTAGTCCCGGCCTTCCTCGTAGAGTTGCTCGCAGCGCTTACCGATTTCGATGATGAGCGCAGCGTCCATCGCAAGCGCGTCGTCGATGCTGCCAAGCACGGGACTACCGTCTTGGTAGAGATGCGTGAACGCGAGGAACGCGTAGATGTGATGCGGTCGATCTTTGCTGACCTGCAGCAACTCGAGCAGGTCGAGCGCGCTTGGTCGGCGCAGCGTGCACGGAACACCGCCGAGCGCGTACGGCACATGCTTGAGCGTGAGGATGTCGCGGATGCTGCTCATGCTACGCTGATCGTGCCACTGAGTTGAAATGAACAAGTGCAGCGAACGACTTGACCGGCACTCGTTGTGAAGTCCGCACCCGTGCAGTACGAAGTAGTGCAGGTAACTGTCTGACCACTTGCAAGCGTGATGATCAGTGATTTTGCCGATGTTGCGGTTGTCAGATCAGTCATGATCGTTCCATGAACTGCATTGGAGTCGTCGTAAAACAAGTCAAGTGAAGCCGTGCCACTCTGAACGCCAGCGATAAATGTATCGACGGTGTCGCCGATGCCAGTGATCTGTTGCGTTGGTCTTGTAATTTGAACCGATGCCGATCCGATGGCAGGAACTGCAGTTCCGCCCCAAGTTACTGATGAAAGTGCGCCGCTGATAGCCATGGTGTGTTCCTAGTGGTAGTAGATGTCGATCTCGCAAGCCAACTCCGCGGGCATCTGCTCATCGCCGTCGCCAGCCGCGGCGGGTTCGACTGTGTGTCCGTTCCATATGACACTCTCGAAGACGAGCGTCGAAAAGGTTCCCGCGATGCACGCGGTTTTAACCGCAGCCAACAGGTCAAGCGTCTCTTGCGTGGTCAGCGCGATGATGCGGATTGTCGCCGACACCATCAGCAACGGCGACGCGCCGATTGATTGCACTTCCTCTTGCGTAACCTCGTAGGTGATCGCAGGTAGCTCCGTGTCCTGCAGGCGAAATCCGTGCGTGATGTTTGCGTCGGCGACTCCGACGGTCGCGAGCAGCATGGTGCGCACCGAGGTTTCAATGCATACGGTCGGCATCAGTTCACCTCAGTGCATTGGATGATGGCAACGCGGTCGGCCTCATCGAGGTTCTGAATGTATTGGATCTTCAGAGTGCGATTGCGGATGACAAGGCGATCGACCTCGGTCAATCCAGCGCCCTGCACTGCTTGCCATCGTGCGCGCACCTGCACGCTGCGCACGACTGCAACGCCATCGCCGTAGCCTTGCTCGCTCGCGCTGTCCTCGCGCATGTCGGCGCGGAAGGTCGCGCCTGATGTCCAACTGGTGCCGCGCATTCCGAGCGAGTCGAGCGTGCTCGACGGGGTCTGCACCGTTGCGACATGCTTGAGTCGTCCACCGCTGATCATCGGAGGTTACTCCGTGTCGAGATGTTGGCAAGGATGTACTCGACCGACAGCGGGACCGTCTGCAGGCTAATCGGTTGGATGCTCTCGGGGTTGTTGTACCACCCGCCGACAAGCGCGATGATTGCGTGCGTCAGCTCGTTCGGCACGCTCGAGTAACCCGCTGAGTAGGTCACCGTGATCGCGGTGCCTTCGTACATGCCGGGGTAATCAAGGAAGCGCAGCACTGGCATCGGCCCGTCGGTGAGGTCAACCCAGTAGTCGGTGGCCGGCATCGTCGTGGTCGTGTTGCTTCCGTCCTTGTACACCACGCTCGTGAGCGACGAGTACGGGTACGCGGGTAGCAGAGTATCCGTGAATCGTGCGATGTAGAGCGTTGATGTCTGCGGTGACAGCAGCAACTGGGTGCGTCGCTCAACCAATGAGATCGCCGCCTCGCGCAAACGAACGATGTCAGTGTCATCGTCGTCGTAGTCGATCTTCAGCGCCGACTTGATTGTGCTGAGGGGTACCGTCATAAAGGTGCCGCGCGCCTTCCGACGCGCAGCACCCGGGAAAAGAAAAGATCAGATCAGGCTGCGTTCAGCGCGGAGATCACTGCGAATGCTTCAGGCATCATGATCTTGCTATCCGTGCGGAACCATGTGTACAGCGTTTGCTGCAAGTTGGCCGCCGCCGAGTACGGATCAAGCATCGAGTCGATGCCAGTGCGATCGAAGATCGAGAAGTAATCCCAGTTGCCGACAATGAAGTAAGCGGCACCGCGAGCATTGGCGCTTGTCGCTCCACTCTGAGTGGTCGCGACATACTCGCCGATGTTGTAGTTCACGCCGTAGATGGTGCCCGGCAGACCAACAACATTGGTGCCCGGCATTGCTTGCGCTGGCGAGAACACATAGTAGCCGGCGGTGTCCTTCAACTTGCGGATGTTGCGCAGCGCAGTGTCGCTGAGCAGGATCTGGAAGCGAGGGGACGCGCGATACTGCGGCGGAACTGCGTGCACGCAGTCGATCACATTGTCGGCGGTGATCGTGCTGATCAATGCGTCTTCAGCGAGAACCACACCCTGATTGATGATGCGACCGCTGTTGGTGGTTGCGAAGGCAGTCGATGCAGTTGCGCCGATGCCTTGCGGCTGCGACGAACCAGTGCCGACGGTGTACGCCGAATCGGTAGCGCGAGCGATCGCGATTCCGAGTCGGTCAGCGACATACGAAAGCGCGGTGTCGGGACCGCCTGCAGCCATTGCGTCCTGCAGAAACTCGACCGACATTTTGCAAGCACTCACATACTTGTACGGCACGACCGACACAGCGTCGAAAGTGAAGTCGGTCGCAGTGATCGCATTGGCTTCAGTGACGAGCGAAGCGGTCGGGATGGTCGCCTCGACGGTGATCGTGCGCTTGCTGTCGATCGTCTGCACATTGGCGATCTGACGCAGAACACTGTTCTGGTACAGCTTGCCCATGATGCGTCGCTCCATGTCAGTCGGCACTGGCGCGTTCGTCGTGCTCGTCGCCATAACGCGGAGTTCAGCCTGATCGTTGGTGATCATCGCCTTGAGCCATCGCGCCGAGTATTCGGGCGTGCTCGGGTCGCTCGATGCGCCAGAGATGCGACCGCTGCCTGCGCGGCTCTCCAGCTGCGGGGTCTTCTCGAGGCGAGCGAGACGCGCCTCGAGTTCGGCGCGTGCGTTCTGCGCGCTGCGCTCGACCGCAGTCATGTCCGCATCCATGCGGGAGAACTTCTCCTTTTCTTCGCCGCTGCCGCGCTCGTCGATGGTCTGCGGTGCGAGGCCCGTGCGCTTCTGGAAGCGCTCGAGGCTCTTACGGTATTCGTGGTTGATGCTGTTCAGTTCGTCAAGGTCAGACATTGTTCATCCTTTGGATGTGAAGTTCGAGCCGTGCGATGACGGCTGCGTCGTTTGCTGCGTCAACATGGCGCAGGCTCGAAGTGGTTTGCGGGTAAGCGGCATCCTGCACAAGGGACACCTCAACGAGCGTCGCGGCGTTCACCGTGCGCTCCGTGCGGTCCTTGCTCCATGTGTCGCGAGTCACGAAGAAGCCGAAGGACATCGCGCCCGTGAGGTCGCCGCGTGTCAGCAGTTCGCGCACATCGTTGCCGAGCGTCGTCTCGGGAAGCGTCGCGGTGTAGTGCAGACCGTCGGCGCGTGAGTCGAGTTTGAGCGTTCCCGACTGCGTGCGCGCGAGCGGCATCGACGCGTCGTGGTTGTAATAAAGTTTCACATCGCCGACCGTGCCGAATGCACCCGGGGCGATTCGCTCGGTGAATGAGCGCCCTTGCTCTCGAATCAATCGCGAGGGCTGACCGTACACGGCGGCGATGCCCGTGAGGGTGCGACCCTCGACAGCGGGCGACGATGTGAAGTCACGGCGTGAAATCATTTGGGGTTCCTGCCTCTCCGCTCGTGTCGGTACCGAGGTTTGTTTTCCCGCCGCCAGTGCCCATGTTGAGCGCGACCACTGGCGCGTCGAGGCCGGGCAGTGGCATCAGGTCGAGTTCATCACGCGCCTCGTTGCGCGTCATGAAGCCTGCTTCGACAGCAGTGCGCAGCGCCGACATCGTCTCGGCGATGCCAGGGCGCACGAGTTCGTCGGTGTCCCAGAAGACGCTGTCGTATGCGTTCTGCAGTTTGTTCGTGATCTCGCTCGCCCAGCAATGCAGCCACTGCGTGAGACACGCATCGACATACATGCGGGTCAGCCACTCGAGCGTTCCGTAGGACGGGCCTGCGTTCTCGCTCAGGTACGACATCGGCACGCCGTAGATGCGCGAGACATCCGCAACGCTGTACTGTCGGGCGGTCGCAAGTCCTGCATCATCAAGCGTCGAGCTGATGCGCTCGATGCGCATGCCCTCGGCCAGCACAAGCGGCTTGCCAGTGTTCGCGGTGCCTGCGTGCTTCGCCTCGTAGTCCGACATGATGCGCTGGCGCGCCTCGAGTGACAGCGGACCCGGGTGTACGAGCGCGATCTTCGGATTGCCCGCGTTGCTGTAAGCCTTAAGCGCCATCTCTTCTTGCGCTGCGAGAAGCTGGATCGATGTGCGGCATAGGTTGATCGGCGACTCGCCCCACAGTCCACTGGTCGATGGTGCGCGCAGATGGAACACTTGCGACGCGTTGAGCGCGCCGTGGCCATCGTGCGATAGATCGGAACCCCAGTGGTAAGGTCGAGGCTGACCGTATCAGGCTGTAGGAGAATCAACTCGAGCATCTCTCCGCCGACGCTGCGATTGATCGCGGCGAACGCGTTGCCATACAAGAGCACTTGCATGGTCATGGCGCGGCGGAACTCGAACGCGCTCATGTATGGAGATGGCGATGCAAGCAGCGAGTCCGCGCCCGTGTCGCTGCACTCAAGCGATACGCGTGCGATGTCGTTCGCGATCAGCGTGACGGCGCGGTAGACGGGCGTGTATCGAATCGCATTCGCTGGTCCAACGAATGGCAACGAGCCACCACCTTGATCGATGATGGTCGAGGTGAACGGCCCGACGAACATGCGTTGAAGGAATCCCCGCAGCATGTGCACATCGTTGCGGGTACTAACACATCAAGGTTGCGCGTAAGTTAGGTTTGTTCGTAGCACGAAGCCTGCTTCCCACCCCATGTATGCATGGCGATGATGCTCGCAACGAGCGGGTCGAGGATGCAATAGTTCCTACTCTTAACTGGTCGGACATTGCCGTTGCGGTCCTGCTGAGCCTGCGCTTCGGCGCACGATCGGCGCAGAATCGGGTCATCGCCGATGATTAGTTTTCCGCCCGCCCAAAGGTTCTGCCACAGTTGGCACCCCGGTCCGAAGGTGCTGATGCCCATGCGATAAGCGGTCATCGGGATGCCGTCGGCTTCGCAGACCTCGACGAGGTACTTGCTGCCCCACGCGTCGTACCCCACAACCCTTAGATCGAACTCATCGCGCAGGGTATTGAGGCATGCGCGCACGCTCTCGTAGTCGATCTCGCGGCCCGGTGTGAGCGTGATCTTGCGCTCGGTTGCCCATGTTCGGATCGGCATTCGGTAATCGAGTTCGCGCTTCTGCACATCGTGCGTTGGCCACCAGTAATGCCCTCGCAATGCAACGGTGCCATCGTCGAGAGGGACGGCCACCACCATCGCGGTCATGTCGAGCGACTTGGACAAGTCGAGGCCAACCCACGCCGGTCGCCCCTTCAATGCAGCCCAGTCGATGACCTTGCCACCCGGCCAAAGACCCATGTCGAGCCATCCGCCAGTGTTCTCGTCGAGTCTCGCGGCGTGGTAGCGGCTGAATTCCGAGCGCCCCATTGGGCTGCGTTTCATTGTCGTCCAACTTCGGGCGAGCGCCGTGCGGTCGGGCTGACCGTGGATCATGCCGGGATTCGCTTTCGGCCACGCGCCGACATCGTCGAGCGCGTCCGCTGGGTCAAGTCCATAGAGCGCGGCGAAGATCGAATCGTCTTCGTTCTCGCCTTGCAAGATCGACTCGGCGCTGCTGACCAGCTCGCCGTAGATGTTCTCGGGGTTGCTGCCGGGCGTGGTGATGACCACCCCGAGCGACTCTTTGCGCTTCGATCCAGTGGTCAGAAGTTTGGTCAGGAATCGACCCTTGAATTCTGCCGCCTCGTCCGCGATCCACATCGACGGATTCAGGCCGTCAAGCGCACGCTCGAGCGCGGGTAGACCAGTCATCATGCAATCCTCAGCCTTGCGTTCGATGCGATCCCAGAGCACGCTCACACCCGGGCGAGCCTGTCTGCGGATCATGGTGCGCGCCGTGTCGAGACAGATCGCGGCCTGCTCCTCGTTGTTCGCCAGCACATGCACGCGCTTGCCGTCGCCGCTGAACAAGTCCCACAATGCAAGGCCGGCCATCAGCGTTGTTTTGCCGTTGCCTCGAGCAACCTGCACGATGCCGAGGCGCGTGCGTCGGCGCTTGTCGCTGGTGTAATGCCATCCCCACAAGTTTGCGATCACCCATAGTTGCCACGGGTGCAATTCAAAGGCGGTGCCGCTGTCGTCGCCGACGAGGCTGAGCGAGCGGAAGTGCTCATCGATCGCATCGACCGCAGCCCAATCCATGCGCAGATCTTCGCGCTCAAGGTCGGCGCGCCATCGACGCATTGCCGCGTATATCCAACGACCGCAAACCACGCGACCAGTTTCGACACCAGTGGCGTACGACTCGACTTTCTTCTCTGCGTCCATGTGAGGATCGTCGCAGATCGGCGCACTAGCGTCCAATTTCGCGCCAATTGCCGTAGGTGAATTTTTTCCATG
>Ga0214919_10009308_pt1 | contig 12695 bp, 13 predicted proteins | sample LL1503_MetaG_FD_177994 | JGI IMG/M metagenome (GOLD analysis project Ga0214919, IMG submission 177994) | Freshwater microbial communities from Lake Lanier, Atlanta, Georgia, United States - LL-1503 | ecosystem: Environmental > Aquatic > Freshwater > Lake | place: USA: Georgia | collected...
CGTACTGCCCCGCACCCACGGTTCTGCTTTGTTCACACGTGGCGAAACCCAGGCCTTGGTGGTCACCACCTTGGGTACCGAGCGCGATGCCCAGCGCATTGACGCCCTGAGCGGCGACTACGAAGATCGCTTCATGTTGCACTACAACATGCCTCCCTTTGCCACCGGCGAAACCGGTCGCGTGGGCACGCCCAAGCGCCGCGAAATCGGCCATGGCCGTCTGGCCAAGCGCGCCTTGGCCGCGTGCCTGCCGAGCAAGGAAGACTTCCCCTACACCATGCGTGTGGTGTCTGAAATCACCGAGTCCAACGGCTCCTCGTCTATGGCTTCGGTCTGTGGCGGCTGCTTGTCCTTGATGGATGCGGGCGTTCCCATGAAAGCGCACGTGGCCGGTATCGCCATGGGTCTGATCAAAGAAGACAACCGCTTTGCGGTGTTGACTGACATCCTGGGCGATGAAGATCATTTGGGCGATATGGACTTCAAAGTGGCCGGTACCACCAACGGTATTACCGCTTTGCAAATGGACATCAAAATCCAGGGCATCACCAAAGAAATCATGCAAGTGGCACTGGCCCAGGCCAAAGAAGCGCGCATGCACATTTTGGGCAAGATGCAAGAAGCCATGGCCGGTGCGAAAGCCGAAGTCTCCAACTTCGCACCGCGTCTGTTCACCATGAAGATCAACCCGGAGAAGATCCGTGACGTGATCGGCAAAGGCGGCGCAGTGATCCGCGCGCTGACCGAAGAGACGGGCACCCAGATCAACATTGAGGAAGACGGCACCATCACCATCGCTTCGAGCGACCCGGCCAAGGCCGAAGAAGCCAAGCGCCGTATCGAAGAGATCACGGCTGAAGTGGAAATCGGTAAGGTCTATGAAGGCCCGATCACCAAGATTTTGGACTTCGGTGCTTTGGTCAACTTGTTGCCTGGCAAAGACGGTTTGCTGCACATCAGCCAGATCGCCCACGAGCGTGTGGAAAAGGTCACCGACTACTTGTCGGAAGGCCAGATCGTGCGCGTCAAAGTGCTTGAGACCGACGAAAAAGGCCGGGTCAAGTTGTCCATGAAAGCCTTGCTCGATCGTCCGGTCCACAACGAGCACGCCTGATCGGAGTCCGGGGCGCGCAAGCGCCCCGATGTGTAATGCAACGATTGCCTACGGTGGATGCCTATGAAAGTCATTGAGATTTCCAGTTTCGGCGCGCCCGAGGTGCTGGTGCTTGCCCAGCGGGAGAGGCCGGTTGCCGGCCCTGGCGAGTTGCTGATCCGTGTCAGCGCCAGTGGCATTAACCGTCCTGACGTTTTGCAGCGATTGGGCCACTACCCCGCGCCGCCGGGAGCGTCCGATATTCCGGGGCTGGAAGTCGCGGGCGTGGTCGAGTCAGGTGACGCACAGGCCATGGGGTCTGCCGGTATCCAAGTGGGCCAGCGCGTCTGCGCGCTGGTGGCCGGTGGCGGTTATGCGCAGTGGTGCGTGGCGCCCGTAGGCCAGTGCCTGCCGGTGCCTAAGGGCTGGAGCGATACCGATGCAGCCGGGCTGCCCGAGACATTTTTCACCGTCTGGAGCAATGTTTTTGACCGCGGGCGGCTGCAAGCCGGAGAGACCTTACTCGTCCAAGGCGGCTCCAGCGGCATTGGCGTGACCGCCATCCAAATGGCCAAGGCCATGGGCGCTACGGTGATCGTGACGGCGGGCAATGACGACAAATGCAAGGCCTGCCTGGCCTTAGGCGCGGACCACGCCATCAATTACAAAACCCAGGACTTTGAGGCCGAAGTGGCCCACATCACGGGCAAGCGGGGCGTCGACGTGGTGCTCGATATGGTGGCTGGCGCGTATGTGGCCAAAGAGGTCAATTGCCTGGCCGAGGACGGACGCTTGGTCTTTATTGCCGTGCAAGGCGGGGTGAAGGCTGAATTCAATGCCGGCCTGGTCCTGCGTAAGCGATTGACGATTACGGGATCGACCCTGCGGATCCGCCCGGTTGAATTTAAGGCGGCCATCGCCCAGTCGCTGTTGCGCCATGTGTGGCCATTGCTGGAGCGTGGCGCTATCAAGCCGGTGCTGCACGCGGCTTATCCGGCCAGCCAGGCCGCCCAAGCCCATGCGGACATGCAAGCGAGCCAGCACGTGGGCAAAATCGTGCTCGAGTGGGCCGGTGTATGAAAAAACTGGTGGCAGGCAACTGGAAGATGAACGGTTCTCTGGCCGCCAACGCTGCCTTGCTGGATGCATTGCGTGTTCATTTAACGAAGCCTGTCGCCTGCGATGTCGCGCTGTGCGTGCCTGCGCCCTACTTGGCGCAAGTGCAGGCGCTGGTGCAGGGCAGTGGCATGGTTTTGGGGGCGCAGGATGTTTCCGCCTACGAATCCGGGGCGTATACCGGCGAGTTTTCGGCGGCCATGCTGCAAGATTTTGGGGTCCGCTATGCCATTGTCGGCCATTCGGAGCGGCGTCAATTCCACCAGGAGGCTGATGCGCTGGTAGCGATCAAGGCCCAGCGCGCCTTGGCAGCGGGTATCACTCCGATTGTTTGCGTGGGCGAGACCCTGGCCGAGCGCGAGGCGGGCCTGACTTTCGAGGTGGTCAAGCGCCAGTTGGCCGCTGTGGTGCACCTGAACGGGCATTGCATTAGTGAAATTGTGCTGGCCTACGAGCCGGTATGGGCCATTGGTACTGGCAAAACGGCCAGCCCGCAGGAGGCTCAGGCCGTCCATCTGATCTTACGCCAGCAGCTACAGGCCGCCTCTGAGCGCGCCGATCGCGTACGCATCGTGTACGGCGGAAGCATGAATGCGGCAAACGCGGCGTCCTTGCTGGCTGAGCACGACATTGACGGCGGATTGATTGGCGGCGCGTCCTTGAAGGCGCCAGATTTTTTAGCAATTGTCCAGGCGGCGCAGTGAAGCGGCCTGGTTTAGTTTTTTCCAGGAGTAGAAGATGAGTTACATGGTTACAGTCATCCTGACAGTGCAGATGGTTTCGGCGGTGGCGATGATCGGCCTGATTTTGATCCAGCACGGCAAGGGCGCCGATATGGGTGCGGCATTTGGCAGCGGGGGCTCGGGCAGCCTTTTTGGTGCCAGTGGAAGTGCCAATTTCTTGTCCCGGACGACGGCCGTCTTGGCAACCGTTTTCTTCGTATGCACGCTGGCATTGGCCTATTTTGGCAATTTGCACCCGGCTGGCACTTCCAGTGTTTTGGACAGCGCTGCGGCCCCGGCAGCACCGGCCAGCGCGGCAGCTTCTGCGGCGCCAGCGGCCTCGGGCGCGGCTCAAATACCGGCCAATTGACCCTCGTCAAAAAGTCAGCGCGCGTCCTCTAACACTATGCAAATCAGGGTAAACTCGTAGGCTAATCAAGAGTTACAGGGCGTCCTAAACGCCCGGGCTCTGCGTAGTGAAAAGCCGCCGTCGTGGTGAAATTGGTAGACACGCTATCTTGAGGGGGTAGTGGCGAAAGCTGTGCGAGTTCGAGTCTCGCCGACGGCACCATAGCAAGAAAGCGCTGCGGACCCGTAAGGGTGCTGCAAAGAATCAGACTTATCGTCGGGCGACGACTATTTAGCTATGAATCTGGACCAATACCTCCCTGTTTTGCTGTTTATTCTGGTCGGCATCGCTATCGGCATCATCCCCCAGGTCTTGGGTTACATCCTCGGGCCTAACCGTCCGGATGCGGCAAAAAACTCCCCCTATGAATGCGGCTTTGAAGCCTTCGAAGACGCTCGCATGAAGTTTGACGTGCGCTACTACCTCGTAGCCATCTTGTTCATCCTGTTCGACCTGGAGATTGCGTTTTTATTCCCATGGGCGGTGTCGCTCAAGGAAATCGGCGCGCTGGGTTTTTGGTCCGTGATGCTGTTCCTGGCAATTTTGGTTGTCGGCTTTGCCTACGAATGGAAAAAAGGGGCCCTTGACTGGGAATAAGACCATGATTGAAGGCGTTTTCAAAGAAGGCTTTGCCACCACCAGCTACGACTCGGTGGTGAACTGGGCTAAAACTGGCTCGATATGGCCCATGACTTTTGGTTTGGCCTGTTGCGCAGTCGAGATGATGCATGCCGCCGCCGCGCGTTATGACATCAGCCGTTTTGGCTCCGAGGTGTTCCGCGCCAGTCCGCGCCAGTCCGATTTAATGATCGTAGCCGGTACCCTCTGCAACAAAATGGCACCTGCATTGCGTAAGGTGTACGACCAAATGTCCGAGCCGCGCTGGGTGCTGAGCATGGGCTCCTGCGCCAATGGTGGCGGCTACTACCACTACAGCTACTCGGTGGTGCGTGGCTGCGACCGCATCGTGCCGGTGGATGTGTATGTTCCAGGTTGCCCGCCGACTGCCGAGGCGCTTTTGTACGGCATTTTGCAACTCCAACAAAAGATTCGTCGCACCGAGACCATCGCGCGCGCTTAAGCCCAGATATGACCACTTTTTCTGTTCGCCCTGAAGACACCCAGGCTGCGGTTGCGCTGGCCTTGGGTGACAAAGTCAAGCGTATTTCTGTCGATCTGGGGGAGGTCAAAGTCTTGGTCTCGGCTGAGGATTACCACGTTGCGGCCTTGCTTTTGCGCGACAGCGCGGGCTGCCAGTTTGAACAAATGATCGACCTGTGTGCCGTGGACTATTCCACCTACGGCGATGGCCGTTACGAGGGCCCGCGCTATTGCGTGGTGGTTCATTTGCTGTCGGTCAGTCTCAACCAACGCCTGCGCCTGAAGGTCTTCGCGCCGGATGATGACATGCCGGCGGTGGACTCCATCAATGATATTTGGAACTCGGCCAACTGGTTTGAGCGTGAGGCCTTTGACCTTTTTGGCGTGGTGTTTGAAGGCCACGAAGACCTGCGCCGCATCCTGACCGATTACGGTTTTATCGGCCACCCCTTTCGCAAAGACTTCCCCACCACCGGCCATGTGGAAATGCGCTATGACGCCGAGCAGGCCCGCGTGATCTACCAGCCTGTGACCATCGAGACCCGCGAAATCACGCCGCGCATCATCCGCGAAGAGAACTACGGAGGCCTGCACTAAGCAGGGCTCGCCATGGCTGAAATCAAAAACTACACCCTCAACTTCGGTCCGCAGCATCCGGCCGCCCATGGCGTTCTGCGCCTGGTGCTCGAGCTCGACGGCGAAGTCATCCAGCGCGCAGATCCGCACATTGGCCTGCTGCACCGCGCCACCGAAAAGCTGGCCGAGACCAAGACCTATATCCAGGCGCTGCCCTACATGGACCGCCTGGACTATGTGTCCATGATGTGCAACGAGCACGCCTATTGCCTGGCCATTGAGAAGCTGCTGGGTATTGAGGTGCCGATCCGCGCCCAATACATCCGTGTGATGTATGCCGAAATTACCCGTTTACTCAACCACCTGATGTGGTTGGGCTCGCATGGCAATGACTGCGGCAGCTCCACCATCCTGATTTACACCTTTCGCGAGCGCGAAGACCTTTTTGACATGTACGAGGCGGCTAGCGGCGCGCGCATGCATGCGGCTTATTTCCGTCCGGGCGGTGTGTATCGCGACTTGCCGGACACCATGCCGCAGTTCAAGGCCAACAAGGTGCGCAATGCCAAAGGGATTGCGGCGCTCAACGAAAACCGCCAAGGCTCCTTGCTGGACTTCATTGAAAACTTCACGCAACGCTTCCCGCAATGTCTGGCCGAGTACCACACGCTGCTCACCGACAACCGCATCTGGAAGCAGCGCACCGTCAATATCGGTATCGTGAGCCCCGAGCGGGCGCTCAACATGGGCTTTACCGGCCCGATGCTGCGCGGCTCGGGCATCGCCTGGGATTTGCGCAAAAAGCAACCCTACGACGTTTATTCGCAGATGGACTTTGATATTCCCGTGGGCAAAACCGGCGACGTGTATGACCGCTACCTGGTGCGCATGGAAGAGATGAAACAGTCCAACCGCATCATTAAGCAGTGCGTGCAATGGCTCAAAGCCAACCCCGGCCCGGTGATTACCGACAACCACAAAGTGGCGCCGCCCTCGCGCGAGTCGATGAAGACCCATATGGAAGGCTTGATCCACCATTTCAAGCTTTTCACCGAAGGCTTTCATGTGCCGCAGGGCGAGGCCTATGCTGCGGTGGAGCACCCTAAGGGCGAGTTTGGCATTTACATCGTCAGCGACGGTGCGAACAAGCCTTATCGCCTGAAGATTCGTCCCCCTGGTTTTGCCCACCTGGCCGCGCTCAATGAAATGGCCAAGGGCCACATGATTGCCGACGCGGTGTCCATCATTGGCACCATGGACATTGTTTTTGGAGAGATTGACCGATGATGTCGGATGCCACCAAGGCGCGCTTTGATCGCGAAGTCGCCAAATACCCGTCAGATCAAAAACAGTCCGCTGTGATGGCCTGTTTGTCCATCGTGCAACAAGAGCAAGGGTGGGTGAGCACCGAGAACGAACGCTTGATTGCGGACTATCTGGGTATGGCGCCCATGGCAGTGCATGAAGTAAGCACCTTCTACAACATGTACAACTTAAAGCCGATGGGCAAATACAAGCTCAACGTCTGCACCAATCTGCCCTGCCAACTAGGCGGCGGCGCAAAAGCCATGGCGCATCTAGAAAAAACCCTAGGCATCCATGCCGGTGAAACCACCAGCGACGGCTTGTTCACCCTGCAACCGAGCGAATGCCAGGGCGCATGCGCCGATGCGCCGGTGCTACTGGTCAACGACCGGCATATGTGCAGTTTTATGAACAATGAAAAGCTCGATCAATTGATATCCGACCTCAAGCATGCGGAGGGCGCGCAATGACGCTGCAACAAGTATTGGCACCGTTCCAGGCTACAGGCCGGGAAAGCTCTTTTCATGGCCGCCACAAAGGCGCGCAAATTCTGGCCGATTTGGATGGCTCTAACTGGGGCATAGCGGCTTACCAGGCGCGCGGTGGCTACCAGGCCTTGCGCAAGATTTTGGGCCAGGACGGCGGCGAGGGCCTGACACAAGACCAGGTGATTGCCACCGTCAAAGAATCCGGCCTGCGCGGTCGCGGCGGTGCGGGCTTTCCTACGGGCCTGAAGTGGAGCTTTATGCCCCGCCAGTTCCCCGGCCAAAAATACCTGGTGTGCAACTCCGACGAAGGCGAGCCCGGTACCTGCAAAGACCGCGACATCATGCAGTTCAACCCGCATACGGTGATCGAAGGCATGGCGATTGCGGCTTACGCCATGGGCATTACGGTGGGATACAACTACATCCACGGCGAAATTTTCCAGACCTACGAGCGTTTTGAGGCGGCTTTAGAAGAAGCCCGCGCGGCTGGTTTTCTGGGTGCCAACATCATGGGCAGCAACTTCAGCTTTCAGTTGCACGCAGCGCATGGCTTTGGTGCCTATATCTGCGGTGAAGAAACTGCCTTGCTCGAATCGCTGGAAGGCAAAAAAGGCCAGCCACGCTTTAAGCCGCCGTTCCCGGCCAGCTTTGGCCTCTACGGCAAGCCGACCACCATCAATAACACCGAGACTTTTGCGGCGGTGCCCTGGATCATCCGCAATGGCGGCGCGGCCTACTTGGCTTGCGGCAAGCCCAATAACGGCGGCACCAAGATTTTTTCCGTGAGCGGCGATGTGCAGCGCCCGGGCAATTACGAAGTGCCCATGGGCACGCCCTTTGCCGAGTTGCTGGAAATGGCCGGTGGTATGCGCCCGGGCCGTACCTTGAAGGCCGTTATCCCCGGCGGATCATCGGCGCCGGTGTTGCCCGCCAGCATCATGATGGACATCACCATGGACTATGACGCGATTGCCAAGGCTGGCTCGATGCTGGGTTCGGGCGCGGTCATCGTGATGGACGACACGCGTTGCATGGTCAAGTCTTTGCAGCGCTTGTCGTATTTCTATTCGCATGAATCCTGCGGCCAATGCACGCCTTGCCGTGAAGGCACGGGCTGGCTCTGGCGCATGGTGGACCGCATTGAAAACGGCCAGGGCCGCGCCAGCGACTTAGAGACGCTAGACAGCGTGGCCGGCAACATCATGGGTCGCACGATTTGCGCGCTGGGCGACGCGGCGGCTATGCCGGTGCGCGGCATGCTCAAGCATTTCCGGTCCGAATTTGTACACCACATAGAGCACAAGACCTGCGTGGTCGGTGCCTACGTTTGATCGGTGCAGCACCATGGTTGAAATCGAACTCGACGGCAAAAAAGTAGAAGTGCTTGAGGGCAGCATGGTGATGCATGCCGCTGAAAAAGCCGGTACTTACATCCCCCATTTTTGTTATCACAAGAAGCTGAGCATTGCGGCCAATTGCCGCATGTGTTTGGTAGACATTGAAAAAGCCCCCAAGCCCATGCCCGCCTGCGCCACGCCGGTGACCAATGGCATGGTGGTGCACACCAAGAGCGACAAAGCCATTAAGGCCCAGCAATCGGTGATGGAGTTTTTGCTGATCAACCACCCGTTAGATTGCCCAATTTGCGACCAAGGCGGTGAGTGCCAACTGCAAGACTTGGCCGTCGGTTACGGTGGCTCGGCTTCGCGTTACGAGGAAGAAAAACGTGTCGTAGCCGTCAAAGACGTGGGGCCGCTCATCAGCATGCAGGAGATGAGCCGCTGTATTCACTGCACGCGCTGTGTGCGTTTTGGGCAGGAAGTGGCAGGCGTGATGGAATTAGGTATGTCCCACCGCGGCGAGCATTCCTCGATTGAGACCTTTGTGGGTCAGTCGGTGGACTCCGAACTGTCGGGCAATATGATTGACATTTGCCCTGTTGGCGCGCTCACCAGCAAGCCCTTCCGGTACAGCGCCCGCACATGGGAGCTTTCTCGACGCAAGTCCGTCAGCCCGCACGACTCGACCGGCGCCAATTTGGTGGTTCAGGTGAAAAACAACCAGGTCATGCGCGTGGTTCCGCTTGAAAACGAAGCGGTCAACGAATGCTGGATTGCCGACCGAGACCGTTTCTCCTACGAAGCCCTCAATAGCCCCGAGCGCCTGCACACGCCCATGATCAAGCAGGGCGGAAAATGGTCCAAAGTCGACTGGCAAACCGCCCTCGAATACGTGGCCAACGGCTTCAAGCAAATTAAATCCAACCATGGCGAGGCCTCGCTGGGCGCCCTGGTCAGCCCGCACAGCACGCTGGAAGAGCTGCACCTGAGCGGCAAACTGCTGCGCGCCCTGGGCAGCGACAACATTGATTACCGCCTGCGCAATCAGGATTTCACCGCCACCGATGGCGTGCGCCATCTGGGTATGCCGATCGCTGCACTGTCCAGCTTGCAGCGTGTGCTGTTGGTGGGCACGAATCTGCGTAAAGAGCATCCGCTGTTTGCCCTGCGGGTGCGCCAAGCCGCCCGCGCCGGTTGCGCTGTGCATGCGCTAGGCGCGGACGCCTCGGGCTGGGCCATGCCGATTGCGCAAGATGTGCAGGTGCCGGCAGCGGACTGGTTAATGCGGTTGCAAGGCATTGCGGTCGCAGTGGCGCAGTTGGCCCAGGTCAGCTGCCCGTATACCGGCTCGGCCAGCGAGCAGGCCTTGTCCATCGCTAAATCCTTGCTGGGCGGTGAGCGCAAAGCCATATTGCTGGGCAATGCCGCAGCGCACCATGCCCAGGCCTCTGCATTGCAGGCGGTGGCGGCTTGGATCGCGGCCAACACGGGAGCGCATTGCGGGTTCCTGACCGAAGCGGCCAATACCGTAGGCGCGCAATGGACCGGCGCCCAGCCGGCGCAGGGCGGCTTGAATGCCGGCCAGATGCTCGCTGGTGGACTCAAAGCTGTCGTCTTGCTCAACACAGAACCCCAATGGGACAGCGCAGCCGGCTCTGACGCCGTGGCAGCGCTTGCGCAAGCGCAAATGGTGGTCAGCCTGTCGCCTTTTAGGGCGAATATGGACTGCGCCGACGTGCTGCTGCCCATTGCCCCGTTTACAGAAACATCGGGCACTTTTGTGAACGCCGAAGGGCGGGTGCAAAGCTTTCACGCTGTGGTCAAGCCCCAGGGCGAGGCCCGTCCGGCCTGGAAAGTGCTACGCGTACTGGGCAATATGATGAAGGCCGAGGGATTTGATTACGAATCCTCCCAAGACGTGCTGGCCGAGATTTTCGGTGGCCCGGCGCCGGCATTTCTGCCCGCAGACCGATTGAATAACGCGTGCAGCGCACCCACCCACGCAGGGGTGGGTCAGGCGCCATGCACCGCCGGGATCTACCAGCTTGACGGCATCGTGCGACGCGCCAGCAGCTTGCAAATGACGGCTGACGCACGTGCGTCTGCGGAGGTGCCTGCATGATTGACGCCATATACAACGCAGGCTTGCAAGCCATCGCCGCCACGTGGTGGACCAGCGTGGTCTGGCCCGTGGTTTGGACGCTGCTCAAAATCCTGGTCGTGCTGCTGCCCTTGATGGGCGCAGTGGCCTACCTGACGTTGTGGGAGCGTAAGTTTCTTGGCTGGATACAAGTGCGCGTGGGGCCCAACCGTGTCGGTCCTTTGGGCCTTTTACAGCCGATTGCGGACGCCCTCAAACTGCTGACCAAAGAAATCTTGGTGCCAGCGGCGGCCAACAAAGGCTTGTTCTTTATCGGTCCCATTTTGACCATCATGCCCGCGCTGGCGGCCTGGGCGGTGGTGCCCTTTGGACCTGACGTTGCACTGGCCAATGTGAATGCTGGTTTGCTTTTTGTGATGGCCATTACCTCCATGGAGGTCTATGGCGTAGTCATCGCAGGCTGGGCCTCCAATTCCAAATACGCCTTTTTGGGTGCCTTGCGTGCCTCGGCGCAGATGGTCAGTTATGAAATCGCCATGGGCTTTTGCCTGGTGGTGGTGCTCATGGTGACCGGCAGTATGAACATGACGGACATCGTCACCGGGCAAACCAAGGGTGTGTTCGCAGCGCAGGGTCTGAACTTCTTGTCCTGGAACTGGCTGCCCTTGCTGCCGATTTTTGTGGTCTACATTATTTCGGGCATGGCCGAGACCAATCGTCACCCCTTTGACGTGGTCGAAGGCGAAGCCGAAATCGTCGCCGGCCACATGGTCGAGTACTCGGGCATGTCCTACGCCATGTTCTATTTGGCCGAATACGCCAATATGTGGCTGGTCTCCATCCTCGCTGCGGTCATGTTCCTGGGGGGCTGGTTGTCGCCCTTGTCGGTACTGGACTGGATTCCTGGCGGCATCTGGCTGGGTATCAAAACCTGCGCAGTGGTCAGCCTGTTTATTTGGGTGCGCGCCACCTTCCCGCGCTTTCGCTATGACCAGATCATGCGTTTGGGCTGGAAAGTCTTTATTCCGGTCACCTTGGTCTGGTTGATCGTGGTGGGCGGCTGGATGCAGACCTCCTTCAATATCTGGAAGTAAGAGACAGACATGCCAAGCATTGCTTACAAGCCCGCTGCCTTTTCACTCAAGGACTTTTTGCTCAGCTTTTTGCTGATCGAGCTGTTCAAAGGCATGGCCCTGACCATGCGCTATGCGTTTCGCAAAAAATTCACGGTGCAATTCCCTGAAGAGAAGACGCCGCTGTCCCCCCGTTTTCGCGGCCTGCACGCCTTGCGCCGCTACGAAAACGGCGAAGAGCGCTGCATCGCCTGCAAACTGTGTGAGGCCGTCTGCCCCGCGATGGCGATCACCATAGAGTCGGAGGTGCGCGCCGATGGCTCGCGGCGCACTACCCGCTACGACATCGACCTGACCAAGTGCATTTTTTGCGGCTTTTGCGAGGAAAGCTGCCCGGTGGATTCCATTGTGGAGACATCCATTCTGGAATACCACGGCGAAAAGCGCGGTGACCTGTACTTCACCAAAGAGATGCTGCTCGCGGTCGGTGACCGGTACGAGCCCGAAATTGCTGCGTCCAAGCAAGCCGATGCGAAGTACCGCTAAGCGACCGCGAGAAAGAATGCCCCCATGAGTGTTACTACCGGTCTGTTTTACGTTTTCTCGGCGGTGCTGCTGATCGCAGCATTTCGGGTGATTACCGCCCGCAATCCGGTGCACGCCGCGCTGTTTTTGGTGCTCACCTTTTTCCAAGCTTCCATGATCTGGATGCTGCTCAAGGCCGAATTCCTGTCCATCACCCTGGTGTTGGTCTATGTAGGCGCTGTAATGGTCTTGTTCCTTTTCGTCGTGATGATGATGGACATCAACGTCGAGAACCTGCGCGTCGGATTTTGGAATCATTTCCCGTTCGCCGCTGCGGTCGGCGTGGTCATTGCGCTGGAAATGGCAGCGGTGCTGCTGGGTGGCTTTCGCGCGGTGGACGATCCCAATGCGGCCCTTGCGACACCTGGCGGGCTGTCCAACACCCAGCAGTTGGGTAAGCTCATTTACACCGAATACATCTACCCTCTAGAGATTGCAGCCGCTATTTTGCTGGTAGCCATGATCGCTGCGATTGCCCTGACGCTGCGCGAACGTAAGGACAGCAAATACGTCAGCCCGGGCGACCAGGTGCGCGTCAAAGCGCAAGACCGCATGACGGTGCTCAAGATGGAGGCCACGCAAGAAGCCCCCGCGCCTGTGCCGCCTGAGGCTGCTACCACACCGGAGACCAAAGCATGATGAATACCCTGACACTGGGCCACTTCCTGTCTCTTGGCGCGATGTTGTTTGCGCTTTCCGTGGTGGGCATCTTTTTGAACCGCCGCAACCTCATTGTTTTGTTGATGGCCATCGAGTTGATGTTGCTGGCGGTCAACACTAATTTTG